>Ga0116171_10001655_pt1 | contig 21961 bp, 15 predicted proteins | sample AD_JPNHW2_MetaG_FD_89798 | JGI IMG/M metagenome (GOLD analysis project Ga0116171, IMG submission 89798) | Active sludge microbial communities of municipal wastewater-treating anaerobic digesters from Japan - AD_JPNHW2_MetaG | ecosystem: Engineered > Bioreactor > Anaerobic > Digestate | place...
AGTTCCGACCATCGTTTAATAGAGAGATACATAACCCCGTCGCAACTGTGGTCAAGTCCTTTCCACGCATTATGTTAAGATAGTTTAAGATGAATCAGGCATAAGTGAAGTCTCCTCCAACTGGTCTCAACCCGCTTCTGGTCTGCGTTTATGGCATCAAGATAGAGAATTCCTAAATTCTTATTGTATTGCAAATAGGAGCTTTATAAAATGGCGAAACAAATTTGCAGTTTTCGTGACCGTTTTTGCAGAAATGGTGTCCTTATTTGCAGTTTTCGGTGTCCGTTTTGTCGAGAAGGGTCAGTCGCCATGAACTGCCAAAGTTAGCCCCAAAATCCCGATTTGCAGTTTTCGTGTCCTTATTTGCAGTTTTAGTTGTCTCTTTATAGCTGCAGAATTATCTTTTAATAGTTCGCGTTTAATTCAATACAGTACCAATACCATACCATTACGGTACTAATACGGTAATTTACCGTATTAGTACCGTAATGATACCGTAATAATACCGTAATGTTCAATGGTGGAAGCCTGATAATCGATTAGTAGGTTGATGGGTATTTGCTTGTTGTGCCACTAAGTAAAAGTCGCAAAGCAAAGCACTCATCTCAAAGATTATCATAGAATTATAATTTTTATCTTTACAACAAGAATATCGAATCCTATTCATTTTACATTGCAAATCATGATTTGTGAGGTGATTTATGAAGAGACTCTTTATACTTCTTTTTTTCCTTACCATGACATTCACATTTCTGCATGCCAATGCTCCTGTGGGTGACAATAAACCCAAACCGCAGTTTGCCTGTGACAGATTCCTGGTGAAACTGACGAAGGAAGCCATTACGCAGACGCAATTACCCCAAGAATACAATACCCGTTCATCAGCCTTTGGGATCAGGGAATTGGATGGGAAACTGTCTGTACTGAAAGCAACGGCAGTGATTCGTGCTCATATCAGACCCAAAGATACGGACTGGGAGGAAAAAACCGGATTTAATCGCTGGTTTGTTGTCCAGGTTCCTGTGGGAACTGATATTTTGAAAGCTGTAACGGATTTTGGTAAGAGCAAATGGATTGAAGAAGTGCAACCGGATCATTACTTTTATCCAATGTTTACTCCCAATGATACTTTTTATGCGAACAACTGGGGACATAACAATACGGTTCAGTTCCCGGCATGGTCTCCAGCGAACAATCCGGGTGGTAGCCATTCCGGTACTCATGTCGGTTTGGCAGGATTTGACAGCAATGCACAACTTGCCTGGGACGGAGCTCAGAGCCTGGGTAATGCCAACATCATCATAGCGATCATAGATTCAGGCTTTGAGATGATCCACCCTGATATCCGCTATGTGACAGGCTACGACTTTGGATGTGGTGACCCATATCCTGATTATACATATAATGAAGCACACGGCACCTGCACAGCAGGTATCGCTGCCGGGAAAGGGAACAATTCTCTTGGAATTACCGGTGTTGCAGGCTATTGCTCCATAATGCCGCTAAAGGTAGCAGATAGTTGGGGATATCTGAGTACAACAGGTATCAAAAATGCACTGGTTTATGCTGCAGACCACGGGGCGGATGTGATTAGCATGAGTTTCGGTTCCACGAATGGATCACTTGATAATACTTATTACGATAACGAGTTATTCTATGCCTATAATGCCGGGATACCAATGTTCGCTGCAACCGGGAATGATAATCATTCTCCCATTTGCTATCCCGCTTATAATTATTATGTCATGAGCGTGGGAGCAGCAAGTCCTGATGGACAAAGAAAATCTCCCACTTCTGCCGATGGGGAGTACTGGTGGGGTTCCAACTGGGGCTCCAGTTCCTTTGACCGTTATTCTGTGGATATCATGGGTCCAACGATTTTGCCAACTACGGATATCATGGGAGGAAGAGGATACAGTTCTGACGATTATGAGCGGTGGTTCAACGGAACATCCTGTGCCACACCCTATGTTGCAGGTGTGGCAGCTCTTCTCAAGTGCTTAAATCCCTCTCTGACCCCAAACCAAGTATACACAGTTCTTGCTGCAACAGCTATTGATATGGATGCAACCACTCACCCGGGATGGGATCAGTATACAGGTTATGGCTTGGTTAACGCACAAGCTGCAGTCAATAGTGTGAGTAGCGGCATCCCTTATTGCAAAATCACAACCCCCATTACTTCACACGGGATTATTGTCGGTACAACTATTAGGGTAGAAGTGCTTGCAACTGATCCTCTTGCCGGTACAGGTATCAATAGGGTTGAATTTTACTTGGATAATGCAACCACTCCCTCATATACAGATTCAAGTTCTCCTTATTACTGGGATTGGAATACTACCGGAATTTTAGTGGGTACTCACAGCATCAAGGCAAAAGCTTTTAATAATGCGGGCAGTTCGTCATTTTATACAGTCGGGGAGTATTTATTAAATTCTGCAACAGATGAATTTGAAGCAACTTATCTGGCAACACTACCTTGGGTCACTTCCGGGAATGCTGATTGGTATCTCGATACTTATGACCCATTCTGCGGTAGCAAGGATGTTCGTTCAGGAGAGATATCCACAGCAGGTCAGACCAGTGTGCTCTCCTGTACCTTGAATATAACTACAGCAGGCACTTATTCATTCTATCGAAGGATTTTCTCCCAGTTGAATAATGACGTACTCAAACTCTACATCGATGGGGCATTGATTCAGACTTGGACTGGAAATTATAGTTGGGGAATATGTAGTGGTAGTGTCACTTCCGGAGTACACACTTTCAAATGGGAATATACCCAGGGGAGTGGGGCCACCCATGTGGGGAAGGCATTTCTTGATCATTTAACAATACCTGCATATTCCACCAATACGAATCCGGATATCCAATGGTGGCCGCAATCATTCACGGAGAACCTGGATGTGGACACTTATTCTGTGGAAACTTTGCATATCTCCAATTGGAACAGCCCGACAGTCAACTTTCTGGCATATCTGCCCTGCACGACACAAAGTATGCTGAATGAAACTTTCCCGACACTGAGTACGATTCCGTTGGGTTGGACGTCCACGAATGAAACAGGCAGCCGTCCGTGGACAGTGGCTACAGGCGGATATAATAACAGCAATCCGACAACAGCTTATGATGGGCTATACAATGCCAGGTTTACCTGCTTGACTGCCGCTGCTATTACAAGGCTTACCGCACCCGTTATGGATCTAAGTCTCGCCACTTCCGCTATTCTCACTTTCTGGCATACACAGGTACCAACGCAATCAGGGGGAAGCGGAGGCTTGGGAGTGTATTACAAGACTTCATCAGGTGGTACATGGACCCAATTAGCTTCTTATTCGACAAGAATTTCGGATTGGACGAGAGAGATCATCACCTTACCCAATCTTTCGTCTACTTATTACATTTCCTTTGTTGGAGCAGGTTCAACCTATTATACCATATGCGTGGACAAGGTAGTTGTCACTAAGCAGAGTTATGAAGAAACATCCACTCCATGGACAAGGTTTGAAACCACCAATTATATCACGGGTTCCATTGGTCCAATGAGCTCCTATTCGTATATGGTGCAGTTTACATCCATTGGACTTTCACCGGGAACCTATACGTCCCAGATCACCATAACCAGTAACTGCACAGCAAACCCGGTCATCATCATACCTTTAACCCTGAATGTAGGTTCCGCGACTTTATCTGCACCTACTAATCTAAGTGTAGTGATTGATGAAGAAAACGAGAGGGCTGTTTTGACGTGGTCTCCCCCTGAGGGTTTTGGTTTTCCGACAGGTTATAATGTGTACAAAGCTTATAAACAGGATTTCTCGGACGCTGTCATGATTGGTACAGTACCTTCCAGCCAGACGGTGTTCTATGACCCGGTCACCTTTACACAGGAGAAGGCATTCTATAAGGTGACGACAGTTAGAGAATAAATTCACATGTGATATTTTTAAGTGATAAAAAAGCCGGTTGCAGAAACAACCGGCTTTGTATTTATTGAATAAATTACTTGAGGAGTATCATCTTCTTGGTTACGTTTTTCCCAAGAATTTCTAATCTAGTAAAATAAATCCCGGAAGCGACAGCTTTGTGATGCTCATCTTTTCCATCCCAGACAACTTTATGTTGTCCTATTGCCATTTTCTCATCGAGCAATTGTGAAACCTTTTGCCCTCTGATGTTATACACGGATAGTTTCACTTGTGATGGTTTTGACATGTTAAAGGAGATAGTAGTGGTTGGATTAAAAGGATTTGGGTAATTAGTTAAAACCTGGGTTATTGTATTTACCGGTATTTCTTCATCAGGTGGGTTAGCAACAATTTCATCTACAGTAACGATAACTGCGCTTGTAGGCCCCGGTAATAATATTCTATTTCCATCTAAGAATAGCGGATGAAACAGGGGAAGGTAATCAATATACTGGAAATTCTCGTCCAACAGGATTGAGTTATTATATGATCTCAATAGGTAGTTTGTATGACCATTAAAAGTCATATCAAATCCATTCCCAATTTGAGTGATATGGGTTAACTCAACTGGAGTGTCAGGTTGCGATACATCAATCACAACCCCTCCGAATGTTCCTGTGCTTACTTTTGTTCTATCAACACAGATTCGCGAGTCTGTTGTTTGAAAAGTGTTAATTAAAGTAAATGAATTATCCGATTCTATACGGTAAAAGGACATAGTCCATAATCCAGTATCCATATTTTGAGTATTCACGATAAAATGGTTTGAGTCATAAAATTGCATCATAAACATAAAGTGATCAGACACTTCATCATGTAGCAGAGAGATGGAATTTCCTATGATCTGGTACAGAAAAAGATGTTTTGAAATGCCATCATCTCCATAAAGCAGAAGTTTATCTCCTAAGACACTGCCATGATAGAGGTCATCGACATTAGGAAATGATAAAATGTTTGTTATTCCCTCATTTCCCAAAGTTACGACCTGGATCTGATCTCCGATGAACAGTATTTTGTTTTCACCATAATAATAAGTATAATTTTGGTATAAATCTGGTGTTTGGAAATTTAGAAAACATTCCGTATCCAAGTCATAAAGCTTGAACCAATCACCATCATCGAGGATAAGATATCGATTCAGAAAGACATGATAGCACCACCAATACTCATTATTTGCTAGGACGATGGCTTGGATATTTAAAAAGTTGTTTAATAATAGAGCATAATCCCCCCCCACTGCAAGAAATCCATTTTGAGTGGGTACTAGATGTAGGTAACTATATGAATAGCTATGAGTACTGATATTTTGCCACTCTGATGAGGTTGAAAAGGCGTATTTTTTTACTATGCAATTCTCTGAATTGTTTCCCATTGTGATATATACGTACCCGTCAATGACATCAGAGATTTCAGGCCAATCCAGATTCTCCAGTTGTTGCGTCCAAGTCTTTTCTACAATGAACTCAGCAGATCCTGAATCTACATTTCCAACAATGGTTGTTCTTAATTTTGATAACCATCTTTGTGAAGAAGCATCGATAGAAATTACATATAGGTCACCACCAAGTACTTTGCACGCCAGAATCTTATTACCTTCAACGTCAAGGCTATTAATAGCAGTCGGTTGATTTGTAAGAGTTGATGAGGCATAGAAACCGCCATTGCATCCAAAATAATAGTAGAGATTGTTCTGATGTGTAATCCCAGAAAATCGGTTATTTGGATTTATATAAGCACGTGATTTCAAAATTGGCTCTTCTACACCCGATAATGAATAAATACTCTGGCAACAACTTGTATTGAGATCACCATTATCAATAAATTCATCAGTTATTAAAACATCTTCAGTAAGTACACTATCCCAATAAGGTTCTGCATAGCTGTCGATTTCGTCCACAGTATAGTTGCGGATTAAACTTAGCCCATTTTGCGTATCATAGATGTAAACATCGAGTCTGTTTTGCCTTGTGACTGCTAGAATTGTGTCGACTCCACAGGTTACAGCAGAACCATAATATTGATTGCTGTGTAGTTTCTGACAGTAGTTCAAGCTATTACCTTCAATAGTAAACACATCTACATCATAACCACTAAAAGAAACAAAATGACCATCTGATAATGCAATGACATTCTCAAGGCTTTTACTACCGAAATCAATTGCCCGTTCAGTTGTAACATGCAATATGGCAAATAGATAGATATTTGTGAAAAGAAAAATGAGTGAAAGAAATAGAAACTTGAACTTCATGTTGCCCGCCTTATTTGGATTTGTTATTCACAAGTATTAAATTATAAACACAAAGGCATTCATCTACGATATTTAAAATTTACATATAAACAGATTTGTTGTCAAGATTTATATATTACTATTGATATTTATAAATAATCTTCATACATAGAATTATTATCAATCAAGGAAATTCATTTGTAGTTTTCATCTTTCCTTTGACAGCTATCCCTTCATGTTTTGTTTACTTATGCACCTTGATGACAGCACAGAGGAGTGAATTATGAATGTACTCCTGATTAATGGAAGACTCCACGAAAGCTGAATATTGAACTGAAAGTGTAATAGTTTGTGATCAGTGCTGAGAGAATTCCAATAGACAGTACGAAGAACAATAGGGTAACAGTAAGTACTTTATCATACGATCCTTTTTCTTTTAGATCCTACAGATAATATGTGAATATGACTCATATGTGGTGTGAATATATATTTGTTTGAAATGCTTATGCTTACAAACTACAAATCCATATACCCACAAGCGAGAATTTCATGAAATAGCAGAAATTCGTTCATAAATATTTCTTCAGTTTTTGGAATATTCAGAATTATCTTGTCAGAAATGCTGATTTGGCAATCATACAAGCATTGCAGAGGAGGTATCGTGTTCCGAACCATTTTTGTTGCTGTCTCACTTGGTCTAGCCTTGATCGTTTCTCTTGTTCTTTTTATTCCATATGGGATATTCATCCTATTTGGGATGAGTAAAGCCAGAATATCCCTGCTGAATACAGTGATTCGCAGTTGGGGTGAGTTTATCCTATGGCTTGCAGGGACCAAACTGGAAGTAACAGGGAGAGACAAAATACCTCTGCAAGGGAATCTTGTGTTTATTGGCAATCACGAGGGAATGCTTGATATTCCAGCCCTGGTGGCAGGAGTGGGTCGATCTGTGGGCTTCATTGCCAAAAAACAGTTGATTTGGGTTCCCATCATCAGTTTCTGGATGATGGCGATGCGCTGTATCTTTCTGGATCGTACAAACGTGCATGATGCGGTAAAAGTCATTGCAAAAGGCGCTGAATCTGTCAAAAAAGGCTATCCAATGGCGATATTTCCTGAAGGAACAAGGAGCAAGGGAAGAGGGTTGGGTACATTTAAGAAAGGAAGCCTCAAACTGGCATTATTATCCAGTGCTGTCATTGTACCTTTCACGATCCAAGGAACTTATGAAATCTATGAGAAGGAACACAGGATCATCCCCGGCAAAGTAAGTTTACAATTTCATGACCCAATAGATACAACACCTCTCAGTGAACAGGAACGAAAGGAACTGATGAATGTGATTCGGGAGAAGATAGAAGAAGGAATTAAGAATTAATAGATAAGAATTAAGAATGAACAGAATTCTGATCTTCTGTAGCATTCGATTTTGAAGTTAATAGAATCGATGAGATTATTCTGTTGAGTTCGGAACAATCCTCCATCATCGATAGAAATTGCGTTTCTTTCAGATAACCTGCATCTTTCAATAATCTTAACCAGTACATTGTTTCCCTGGTTTCTTTGTACGAAATACTGATTTTGGAGATAAAATCTTTTTTGGATTGTGCCCCTAAGGCTTCTTCAATGTTCGCTCCAATTGATGTTCCAGAACGAAGAAGTTGTTTTGTTATGATCCATTCTTTCTTTTCTTCAATAAAGTACTTATATAAATTGATGATCCTTAAAGCTAAAGCGTAAGACTTTTCAGCTACAACATTTCCCGAGTTCATTATTCCCCCCTTTCTTATAATTCTTAATTCTTATCTCTTAATTCTTAATTGTTTTCGCTAGTACACTAGCGAAAACTTACTCCCCGGCAGTCTTTGTATAACCTTCTTCAATTCAAGAGACAATAATAAAGTGGATAATTCACCTACAGTGTATCCTGTATTTACGATCAATTGGTCGAAATAGACTTCAGGACGATTCTGGAGCATGTACTGGTATATCTTATCCTCTTTAGGACTTAGCTCTGGAAAGAAGTACTGCTGCTCGTCCTGAGAGACTGATATGTGATATTCATCCAGTATATCTTTGGAAGAAGTCACACACTTGGCACCCATGCGGATGAGGGAATTCGGACCGCTTGATTCTTCCCGATTAATATCCCCCGGGAGGGCAAACAGGTCACGATTCTGATCTAATGCGAATTTCGCTGTCAGGAGTGCTCCACTCTGCTGATTGCCTTCTACAACAAGAGTCCCCAGGGAAAGACCGCTGATGATTCGATTCCTTGCAGGGAAATTCCACATTTCGGCTTTCTGCCCGGGATTGTATTCACTGAGGAGACAGCCATTCTCGACGATCATCTCCGCTAATTCCTTATTTGCTTGAGGATAGATCTGGTCACAGCCTGTTGCCATGACGGCAATCGTTCTTCCTCCTGCTTCCAATGCTGCTTTATGTGACATCGTGTCGATACCGTAAGCAAGTCCGCTGATGATGGTGAAGCCTGACTTTGCAAGTGTAGTTGCGAACTCTTTCGCCATGGTCTTACCATAATTGGTCGCCTTGCGTGTTCCCACAATTGCGAGATTACGAGACAGATCAGCCTTGGTTATTTTTCCCCTGTAAAAGAGATATAGAGGGGCTGAATAGATTGATTTCAGCAAGGAGGGATATTCTTCATCGAGGTATGAAATGAATTGAATGTCATAGCGTTCCACTAGCTTGCAGATGCGTCCCCAGTCATGTGGTTCTTTGGGGTCTGCAAGGTCAGTCTTGTTTTGCGACGAGAGATATATGGATTTCTGAATACCCTCGTGCTTTTTCCCAATAAAATGGTCTGGTTCGCCGAATTCATCCACCAGTTTCAAGGTTTTCTGAAAGTTCATATCCTTGATCTCGGCAAGACGAATCCATGCCCTGATCTTATCCGTCATTTTCGTGAATCATCTCATACAGCTTGGTTTTCAGTTCTGTGAGTTGGTAATGCGTAACCGATGAAATCGACATGATATGCTTTCTTATATTTGCCGGGAAGGAAGCCTTGATCGCTTTCAAAGTCTCTTTTCTTTCTTCCTCGGGAATTGTATCCACCTTGCTTAAGACAATCAAATGTGGTTTCTTATCAAGATATGGGTCATATAAATGAAGTTCGGTCTTCAATATCTTGTATGTTTCAGAAGGATCCTGATTCTGCGCATCGATTAGGAACAGGAGAGTCCTGGTTCTTTCGATATGTCTCAGGAACTGGATCCCCAATCCCTTTCCTTCATGAGCTCCACTGATGATACCTGGTATATCAGCCATCACGAAATGACGATAATCCCCAAGTGTAATGACACCCAGTGAGGGTTCCAGTGTAGTGAATTCATAATCTGCTATTTTTGGTCTGGCAGCTGAGATTGAGCTTAGAAGTGTTGATTTCCCTGCATTGGGGAAACCCACCAATCCAACATCAGCCATTAATTTCAGTACAAATTCGAGTTCGAATTTCTGTCCGCGCTTGCCATCCTGGGCAAATCGTGGTGTCTGACGTGTGCTGCTCGTAAAGTGAGCATTTCCCTTTCCGCCTATACCACCTTGGGCAACAATCAGTTCCTGCAGGTGATGGACGATGTCTCCGACACGTATTTTCCTTTCTTCATCGAAAACGAATACTTCCGTGCCCAATGGGACACGAAGATAGAGATTATCACCGCTTTCACCTGTTTTGTTGCTTCCGGAACCATGTCTGCCGTGCTGTGCACGAAAGTGCTTGTGAAATCGATAGTCCAATAGAGTATTGATATTCTCATCACCAACAAGGATCACGTCTCCGCCCTTGCCGCCGTCTCCGCCGTCAGGACCGCCCTTGGGTACGAATTTCTCTCTTCTGAAACTGATGCAGCCATGCCCGCCGTTTCCCGCTTCAATTTTAATCTTCGCAAAATCTATGAACATATATCTCCTTGATATTGGACAAGTATGGGCTTATTCAAGAACTAAAAATTTAACCGTTTTGGTTTCCGAAGAAGTAGATAATCTGCAGAAATAAATACCTGCGGGAACCTTCTTCCCATCGTTATCTTTTCCATTCCAAGCAACTTCATTCAAACCTGTTTTCGAGTCAATGGAAGATATTTCAGCTACTCTTTGTCCCCGAATATTATACAAGGATATGGTTGCCTTGCCATGGTTCTGATTCATGAATTTTATCTTTAGGTTTGCCTGATCGGATTTCCAGGGATTCGGAGAGATAATCAAAGTCGGCTCTATTGCTGCAGTCTGGTCATGGTTAGGGGTTGAAGTAATTGACCATGACACATAATCTGAGTTGTTATCACTGAACCTGATCACTCCATTCTGCCAGCCTGTGGCAGGAATCGAACAGGTAAAAACAACAGGGTCAGAAAAGATGGGTAATAGAGTACTTAATTGATAGATCTCGTTATTATCGAGCATTACTTCAGCAATTAGCGGATAGTTTGCATCTTCGTCTGAATAAGTGATACTTACTGTTTGTTGATTACCAGCAGGTGTGACAATAGGCTCAGATATTACAGGCAGGTGGTTGGTAAAGGCAGGCACATAGTAATCATCAAATGAAAGTGTGGCATAAGGTCCCCAATCTGCGATTGTGGGAACAAGGCTAGTGCCAGAAAGTCCTGCCTGGAATGTGGCTGCATCAAAGACGAGAGCGTTGGAAATATTGGGCCAGGCACCGAAAGTGCTTTCAGCAGTTAAATCACTAATATTGCATGCCATGAAGAGTTTGCCATTGCTAACAGAAGACTGTATGCTTCCGACCCTGGTGAACTGAAAATCAGTCAGTGATAATTTCAGCTTGTATATGCCAGATGAATAAAAGAGTGGAACATTCACATACACCATGGCAAAAATCGTTGAATCAGCCAGGGATGCTTCCGGATTCACGATTCCGCAGATATACGCATTGAAAGCGGTCAAACCTGTCATGGTAGGATAAGTGCCGGAAACGCTTTCCAAAGCTGCATAGAATTTGGTGTCCGAATAACCGAAATATGTTCCCGTGATATCCAGATTGGTCACTGCCGGCAAATTGGAATCTCCTGTAGGATCCGATCCAATGTATGAAAGCTCATTTATATTGGGTGGAAATGAAGTGGTCGTCACTTTAGCCGGTGTAAGCCAAACCAGGCTGTCCCGCCTTGCTTTCATTGTGTAGTGAAAATCCTGTCCGACAGTATAAGGAACAGATGCTTCGTAAGTCAGATTCGATATATTCGTCATTGGCACTTCCGTCCAACTGTTACCTGCCTTGTATGAAAAAGTAAGTTCACTGAACAATGCTGCTGCGCTTTCGCAGCGGAAATTCATTGTATTTTGAAATGTATAAGCACTATTACGAATGTTAGACCATGGAACTAAATCCTGGGCAGAGAGAACAATTGATAGAAGAACAAGCATAAGCAGCAACATCATCTGTTTCATAGAACCTCCAGATTATCCGAGAGAAAATACATATCTACAATCTTAACCAGTATATACGAAAAGGTAATATTCAAGCAAGTGAAATTTTTATTCATATTCAACTAACCTCAACCCATCTCCGGTAAAGCGACCTACAAGGTCTGACCCATTAATAATGAACCAGCACACTAATATTTAAGCTGATTTAATAAATGGGGGCATCACTATTAATAAATCCGATTAAGCTTGACATATATATTTATACTAGAAATTAATAAATATAGTCAAAATACTTTTATTTATGAGGGAAATATGCAAAGATGTCATTACCTTCTCTGTATGATTGGAATAGCATTCCTGCTGTCTTTATGTGTTACCGGTTGTGATATCAGAACAGTGAAACAAGTGCGGAATATTGATTCCCTGTCTTACGAGCAAATTGATAAAAAGACCTTGCAGTCAAAATTCCCCCAGCTATTTAAGAAGGACAATCCAGCCCGGGTTGATACAACTAAGGTGTCTGTCGTTACAGTTTATACTTTGCTAAATAATAAGAATACCTCTGATTCGGATATATTGAACCGGGTAGATCAGTTCTATTATAATACTTATGATAAGTTTCTTTCAACCTTGGCAATTCTCTTTACGATTATGAGTATTATTATTGGTATCTTCGGAATCTATATCCCGTTTAACCGTTCAACAATCCAGAAGAAGCAGTTTGATGTATTCAATGAGAAACTAACAAAAAACGAAGATGCTTTGGTTTCACAGTCTGCTTTGGTTGAGGCAAGCATCCATCAATTAAATGGATCCCTGAAAAAATCAGAGGAATTGGAAGCTAAATATAACGAATTAAACAGAAGAGTTGATAGAATAATAGAAGACACAAATAGAAGGTCAAAGCAAATCAAAAACAGGTTAAACAATATCAAAGATGGTCTCTTCCTGTCAGAGAATATCACTGATAAGGACAAAGAAATCCTGGAAGAGTATTTTATCAACACTTCATTGCTGAAGAATTTCGGAGAGCAGCTTGAATCAAATGATTATTCGCTGAGATTTTTGCATTTTGAAACAAATAGACTGGTTGATTTGGCGGAGAAAGAGCTTCCCGAATGGTTGGCAATAGATAATTCAGAAAATCCTTATAAGAGTATGGCACAAGTATATAGTACTGCCGGAGAGATTAAAAAAGCAACTGAATATTTCGACAAAGCCGTGCAAATCAATCCGGATTCATATTCATCGTGGATAGGCAAAGGAAACATGTATTCCAGTATATCAGAGTATGAAAAAGCAATTGAATGCTTTGATAAAGCAATACAAATCAAACCGGATATGTTCGATGCCTGGTTCAATAAAGGATTAGAATACACAAGACTCCACAAATATGAACTTGCCCTTGATTATCTAAACCAAGCAATTAAAATAAATCCGGATATATATGATGCCTGGAATAGTAAGGGAAACGTCTATTCTATGTTGAAGGACTTTGAGAAATCTATCGAATTTTACAATAAAGCGATAGTAATTAATCCTGAAAACCCTACAGCATGGGACAATAAGGGTGTAGCTTATGGAAACCTGCAGCAGTTTGATCAGGCATTAGAATGTTATAAAAAGGTGATAGAATTAAGCCCTTCTTTTGTAAATGCATATTATAATCTGGCTTGTGTTTATTCCTTATCTGGACAGAAACAAGATATGCTGATTAACCTTAAGAAGTCGATATCATTAGATTCAAATAATAAATTGTCAGCAAAAGAAGACCATGATTTTGAACGATTCTGGAATGACCCTGACTTTATTTCACTCACAACCTGATTACCTATGATCAGGGAAGATTACGCCTGCTACAGGATGGAATGCGTTCCAACTCAGCAATGCTATCTTCTAGGGATAATCCGGATACAGCATCAGGATGCTTTCAGGTATCATGAGACACGGCAGCAAGTGTCTCTTTACACGACCTCTCTATCTTTTCAACAATGGTGTATTCTATTGCTACCTATGGGCATTGCTTTATTAATACCGTATTGATCTTAAGAAGCAAATAATAAAAAAACCATCTCTTGCTGAGATGGTTTGTAAAATGGTGGAGCTTAGGGGATTCGAACCCCTGGCCTATTGATTGCGAACCAATCGCTCTACCAACTGAGCTAAAGCCCCAATAAAGCGAAGATTATTGGTTTGAGAAGACAGTCAATAAAAAAACAGGAAACCGCAACTCCATAGCGATGGCTTTAGCCGTCGTAGGGACGATTTAAACCGTCCCGTTCCGGGCATGAACAGGATCAATCCTGTTCCCACGATTGCTGAAGCAATCGCTACGGTAGATTCAGCAAGTTTAGCTTACTTGAATCACCTTACATTTTTGCCAATAATCTGGAACAAACAAAGAGGAACTCATCACTATTGAATCTGCTGATCACCTGCAAGCCCAGAGGGAGTGGATTGTCTTCAGAAATGAGGGGGATGGTTAAACTGGGCAAACCTGCATGTGTCCAGGGAAGGCTCATCAGTGGACTGCCCGTTGAGGCAAGACCTTTCGGTGCTCTCCCGATGGTCGAAGGGCAGAGCCAGATATCGATGCCTTCACGATCCATGATGCCTTCGATATGGTTTCGGAATCTCAATTGATTTGCCACCAGATTTTTATGCTCCTGGGTTGAAATGGCTGTTCCTTCCATATATAGTTTTCGGGAATGGACGGAATATAAGTTGGAGTATTTCGAATATAGTTTCGTGTGGTTGAGGGCAAATTCATAGGCAATCAGTTTTTTGTGGTTACTGTTTATATCCTCAATATCAGGGAAAAGATCGAGATCTACGATCTCAAAACCTGCATCGCCAAGTTTCATGACATGTGCCAGAAAACTTGCCATAGTCTCCTGATCTGCCTGTTCCATGAATGGACCGGTAGGCACTCCAATGATAGGAGCCTTTTCCGGATGGGGAAGGGTTTTCCATCCAGGAATGATTACGGAAGAGGCAAAAGTAAGGTCTTCCAGGGTCTGGGTCATGAAACCGATATGGTCAGCAGATTGAGAGAAGGGGAAGACACCGCTCGTAGATAGTCTGCCAAAACTGGGTTTGAAGCCTGCGATACCACAATAGGAGGCAGGTCTGATAATAGAACCAATGGTCTGGGTTCCGAAAGCCAGAGGACAAAATCCGGCAGCCACAGCAGCGGCGGAACCGCTGGATGACCCCCCGGGTGTATGATTGGGATTCAAAGGATTACTGGTCGGACCCGGTTGAAAATAGGCAAATTCAGTCGAAACAGTTTTACCTAAGATTAATGCTCCTTGTTTCTTCAGTTCGGTAACAACGGCTGATTCAATGCCTTGGAATAACTCGGGAGGTAATGAAGAACCAGCCTGCGTATCAAAACCATCGATATTGAATAGATCCTTGATACCTACAAGCACACCGAATAGTTGCGGACGGGTGGATGGTAAGGGAAATTTCTTCAACAACAAACCAGCTTCCAACAGTAATCTCTTTCTTCTGTTTCGTTCGGGCAGCAGGGCTTCGATAATCGGTTCAGTCTTGTCAATCCAATCGCATGCATCATTGATGTAACTGATCAGATCGAGTTCTCCGTTTCTTAATTTCCCTGCGATATCATGCAGGGAGGCATAGCGTACGTACATCAGATAACTCCATCCTTGGTGAGTAATTCTAACTGTTCATTGGTATATCCGAGCAGATCGCCGTATATTTCACTATTATGTTCACCTACTTCGGGTACCTTACCTCTTGTCATTTCTTCCGGTACGGAATCCATCTTAATCGGATTACCGGCAATCTTTACTTTTCCGGCGATGTGGTCTTCCACTTCCACGATCATGTTTCTTGAAAGAACCTGAGGATTTTCCATTACCTGGTCGATCTTGTTGATTGGGGCACAGGGCAATTTCACCTGCTCAAAGAGAGCAAGCCATTCTTCAGCAGTTCTTTGAATGAAAACCCTGTCGAGAATGTCATTCATTTCATGAATGTACTCGGTCCTCTTTTTATTTGTAATGAATCTTTCATCCTTGATCAACTCAGGTTTCTCGATCGTTCTGCAAAATGTATCCCAAAGATTGTCATTACCCACAGCTATGGCAAAATACTCATCTGAACCTTTGTAAGCCTGGAATGGTGTGATGGTGGGATGCCTGTTTCCAAGGGGTAGGGGATTCTTTCCCTCAGCCTGCAAACGGACAAGCGCATTCTCAAGGATGGCAACCTGACAATCCAACATGGCAACATCCACCTTCTGCCCTAAACCTGTCTTTTCCCTCTGATAAAGTGCAGTGGTGATTCCAATTGCCGTAAACAGGGAGGCGGTGATATCACCGAGCGACATGCCCACACGTGTGGGAGCACTTCCTTCCCAGCCAGTGATGCTCATGATACCACCCAGGGCTTGAGCAAGAATATCATAGGCAGGCTTCTGGGAATCAGGACCCGAATGTCCAAAGCCTGAAGATGCAGCATAGATAAGTTTGGGATTCACCTGTTTCAAGACATCATAGCCCAATCCAAGTTTTTCCATCGTACCGGGACGATAGTTTTCGACAATGACATCGGCTTTTTTCACCAGATCGAGAAGAATTTGTTTTCCTCTTTGGTCTTTCAGATTTAGGGAAATACTCTTTTTCCCTCGATTGATGCTCAGGAAATATAGACTCCGACTGCCGATAAAAGGTCCATAAGCACGGGAATCATCTCCTGTTCCGGGTATTTCGATCTTAATGATTTCAGCACCAAGATCACTCAGGATCATGGTACAATAAGGACCTGCCAAGACACGGGTCAAGTCCAGGACTACTATGTTTGTGAGAGGTTTAGACATGAATTATCCTTTTCAGTTTTATTCGGGGAATACAACGTCAATTTGTCTGACGATTGGATTCAGCTTTTCCATGACAACATCGTCTGATCTGTAAGTTCCTGTTCCTGATATGGAGGCATATTCCTCATTTGTGATCCTTTCAAGAATGGAGCCGGGCTGATCGAGTCTTAATATCAAAGATTTTCCCTTAATGCCTTCTTCATCCGGTGTTCGATATCCCAGGAACTTTAAATTTCCATAACCGCAATCAGTGATCGTGGAAGGATGCTCAAGGTTTAAGCCGGTCAAAAAGAAATAGGTTCCATTCATGATTTCCAATTGGATCAGTGATGTTCCAAGTGAAATGCCTTCGGCTGTATGCCAGTAAGTACTTGGACCTTCAATTCTAACAATGGCGGGTCCGGCATGGGAATTCCCATCAGTCCAGATGATATGGAGTGTTTTCATGTTATCGAATGGAAACAGGGTTGTTTCCGTGATGGTCTCATTCTGGTCATTGATAGATTCAGTACTGACCACATTTTCGACTCCGTATAGATTGATGAGATCCAATTCGGAAGTACTGTCCGTGATAGCACCGATACGCACTCGGGGAACGATCAGATAAGAGTCGTCTTCAATCGCCCAATAAATGGAACAAACGGATAATAGTAAGAAGATAAGCAAGAGCGTCTTTTTCATAATGAATTCTCCCTTCATACCAGATACTCATGATATTCGGCATGATCATAAGGATACAGACCCATCGACATTGTACAAGAAGAAGCTGAATACTCTTATATCAAATTCTGAATTTATGCAATTAAAATTTTGTAAGACAAAACAAAATAGGGCATCACATGGATGCCCTATGAATATTCTATTGTTTTTTCAGCATTTCCAAGGCTATCTTTTCTGCCGTGATCGGCATGGATTTGATACGGATACCAAGAGCATCTTCAACCGCATTGGCGATCATGGGAGCTGCTGGAAGCATAGTATGTTCACCCACACCACGCGCACCAAAAGGTCCATCTGGTTGAGGGACTTCAATGATGATGGGGACAATCTCATCTGGGACATCCATTGCAGTTGGGATCTTGTAATCCGTGAAATTAGGATTGAGCAATTTACCCTTATCATCATAACGCATGTCTTCATACAATACTGTAGCCAAACCTTGAAGCAATCCGCCGGTGATCTGTCCGTGGATCAAGCTGGGATTCAGCGCTTGTCCTACGTCCACTGCTTCCACAGCCTTGAGGACATGCATCTTGCCTGTCTCCCGGTCAATTTCAACAATGAGAGCACCTGCTCCCACCGTATAATGAACATTGGGATGTCCACCCTGGCTGGTTTCTGGGTCACCATTCGTGGATGAGAATTCCGGCATGAACATGCCACGTGCGTTGATAGGACCGCCTTTGAAGGTGCCGTCTTCGGTCATGATACCGTCAACGACGAATTCCCGTAAAGGCTTGATGAACTTCGGCTGGGTGTGGCATTTCACTGCTTCGTCTTCCAGGTAAAGTTCATTCTTCGGAAGGCAATACACTCTTTCTATCAGGTCAAGAATCTGATCACGGGCATCGATGGCTGCCTTCTTCACAGCATTACCGCTTCCCCAGGTGATATGCGAGGCAACGGTTTGCCACTCATAGGGGTTTCTGTCGGTATCGGGAGTTTCCACCCTGATCTTTGACGGAGGTACGGAGAGGATTTCGGCAGCGATCTGAGCCATGACAGTCTGGTATCCCTGTCCGATGTCCATTCCCGAGATAATGAGATTGATGCTTGCATCCTCATTGAACTTCAGGAATGCAGAAGAGGAGGCATTCGGTGGCATGGCGGGAGCTTTCCAGAAGAGGGAAAATCCCTTGCCGATCGCTTTCTTCGGGTCTTTGGATTCAATCTTCTTGCCCCATTCGATCTCAGCAGCTACCTTTTCGATTGCCTGGATAAGACCGTTCGGGTTCATGGAAGCACCATAGGCTGTCTTATCGCCTTCCTTTATGGCATTCATCAGTCTGAATTGAACAGGATCTATGCCAAGCTGGTTGGCAACCCTGGTGATATGGGATTCGAGACCGAAGAGCATTTCGGAATAACCGAAACCTCTGTATGCTCCTCCCGGTGGGAGATTGGTGTAGATACAGACGGAATCGATGGAGATATTGGGGATACGGTAAGGACCTATGGCGGAAAGCCCAACGGCATTCACGACATTGGCACCATATTCCACATAAGCACCTGCATCCCAATAAAGTTGATGATCGAGGGCAGTGATGGTTCCATCCTTCTTGACCCCGATCTTTATCTTGGCGACCACATCGAGTCGCTGGTATGTATTCACGAATTCCTGCTCACGAGTCCAGCGTATCTTGACCGCATAACCTTTCAGCTTTGTAGCCAGTGCAGCCGGAAGAATTTCCATCGTGACACCCGCCTTTCCTCCAAAACCACCGCCAACATGCGGAGCAATCACTCTTACATCCTTGTGGGAAAGACCCATGGAAGACAGTGCTTCCTGGAACAGGTGACGCTGCGTATGGGGTGATTGTGAGGAACTCCAGACGGTAAGCCTGCCTGAAAGGTCGTACTTGCCGATTGCCACGTGCGTTTCGATGGCACAATGTGCATATCGTGGAACGTGATAGGTATCTTCAAAGACAAGGTCTGCTTCCTTGAAGCCGGCTTCCATGTCACCCCGACGTGTCTTTCTCCAATGTGCCACGTTGGTTCCTGCTTTTGGGAAGAACCACGGTACGTGGGGATATTCACCCAATTCAGGATGAACCAGGGTAGCCCCTTCCTTGTAGGAATCGATTTGGTTCAGGACTGCCGGCAAGGGCTCATATTCAACCTTGACGAGTTGCGCAGCTTTCTTTGCAGCTTGCGGGGTACGTGCAACCACGGCAGCAACCTGCTCTCCGTAGAAGCGCACCTTGTCCTGCGCAAAGATGTATCTGTCCTTCATGTATAAACCGAATTTAAAAGGGAAATCCTTACCCGTGAAGACCTTCACGACATCCTGCACCTTTTCCGCTTCAGAGGTATCGATGGATATAATGCGGGCATGCGCTTGTGTACTGGAAACGATCTCAGCATGCAGAAGGTTCGGTCCAAAATCGATATCATCACCATAGATGGCTGCACCGGAAACCTTCTCTCTTCCATCTATTCGGGTTATAGGTTTACCGATAAAACGGAAGTCTCTCATTTCTCCTCCTTGTGGGAAGCATCGAGAATTGCCTCGAATATCGGTTTGTAACCTGTGCAGCGGCAGAGATTACCTGATAGGGCTTCCTTGATCTCCTCCAACTCGGGATGAGGGTTATGACTGAGCAGTTCCGTAGCAGAGATAATGACTCCGGGTGCGCAATAGCCACATTGGAAGGAATTGAATTCAATGAAGGATTCCTGTAATTGCGTGAGTTTGTCAGCTGATATTCCTTCGAGTGTTCTGACTTCCTGTCCATCCACTTCAATGGCAAAGACAAGGCAGCTACGAACGCTCTTGCCATTCAGAAGAACAGCACAAGCACCGCAGTCTCCCCGGTCACAACCGCACTTGGGGCTTTTCAGTCCAAGCTTGTCACGAAGGACATCCAGCAATATCTCATTCGGCTGGACATCGATGATTCTATTTTCTGAATTCAGTATGAATTTGATCTGTGCCATTTCAACCTCCCAATACCTTCGTGGAATCCACAGTTTTGCCCTGCAGTCTGTCAGTGGCAGCCTGCAAGCCTCTTTCCAGCATGACCTGGCACATATGCGTGCGGTATTCCTTGCTGGAACGGATATCCGTGATGGGGGAAATCAACTGAGGAACCAAGCCTTTTGCTTCCTTCACGATAGCTTCATTAAGAGTCTTTCCATTGAGAAGGTTCTCTATCTCTTCGACTCTCTTCGGGATCGGTCCAACTGCACAGTACGCTATCCTGTAATGTTTCTCTTCTGTCAGAAGTACTCCCAATCCGGCTTGAGCCAAATCCTCTCCTCTATATCTTCCGAGTTTGAGATAACAGCCTGCATGCTTGGCAGCGATCTTGGGTATGGTAACTCCCATGACGATCTCATCCTCTGCCTTAGCAGTCTTGCGGGGAGAAACAAACCACTCCCTGATGGGAATGGAACGTGTTCCTTCCAAACTATGCGTATGCACGATTGCATCGTAGCACAACAGGGCAGGTGCTGAATCGAGGGATGGAACCGCAGAACAGATATTGCCAACCAGTGTGGCTCTGTTCCTGATTCCCATGGAAGCCACGGATTGAGCTGATTCCCAGAGCATGAGATAATTCATTTTGATGTGTTCATTGGCAAGTATGTCGCTGAAAGTAGCCAATGCTCCGATGAACAGTGAGTTATTATCATACTCAATCTTCTTCAGTTCACTGACATGTTTGACATCGATGACAACCTGCGGATGATCCAAGCCTTCCTTGATATAGACGGCTAAGTCCGTACCACCGGCTAATATGCGTGCCTTTTCCTTCTGTCTTGCCAGCAGGACAAGCACTTCATCCAGCTTTTCCGGACGATAGTATTGAAATTCATGGACGACTGCCATATTTGAACCTCTTATCGGGTGCTTATGGTTCCAAAGCAACGATGCGGCACATGGAAGATTCCAGTTCGATACCGCGTAATGGGAAGAGACCTATCCACACTCTCTTGTTGCTGAGTTTGTCGATTTCTCCACCCAGATTCTCCGCATGCACGAGCTTCTTCGGGAAGAGCTTGAGATGCATGACTTGGTAGTATTCATCCGGCGGGAACATTTCGTCCCAATTCTTTCCATACTTGGCAATTAGCTGTTTCTCGGCATCGAGGAAAGACTTTGGATGCCAGTTGCGGATGATGGTATTCATCGGGTGGTCAGCACTACCGCAGTCCACACCTATCCATTTGATCTTCATTTCAAGTGCCCACTTGTGGAAGGAAGGATCAGGACCGGGATGCTTCACGAAATAGCGAAGCTCATCGGATTCAGGTTGATCCCACGCATATTTATGATAGCCTGTATTGATGATGAGAATATCACCTTTCTGGATATCTGCCTTCTTCATTAGTAATTCAGGAGAGTACAGGTCATAATCTCCAACAGAATCGGAAATATCAACCACCACTCCAGGACCTACCCATTCTTCCATCGGTACGTTGCCGATAGTACGTCCACTGGCATGGAAGTGTATCTCGCCATCGATATGAGTGCCTACATGATTGCTTGTCGTAATGATCTGTCCATTTGCGCCTTGCCCCATGTGAGCACCGGCGATACGTTTGAAATATTGGATTCCTAAAGGCATATAGCTGGGCCATGGTGGTGTATGTATGCTCAAACGCTGTGTGAGGTCATACATCTTGACTTTTCCCATGAAATCTAAGAATTCTTGTATGTTCATTTATCTCCTCCAGAGATGTTATTCGCCAATCCAATGTATGCTTGAAGGAAAGGTTCCATCGGAGCCTTTACCACTCCAGCACCTACCTGTCCTATTCCCGGGTTCTTAT
>Ga0116171_10001657_pt1 | contig 21952 bp, 23 predicted proteins | sample AD_JPNHW2_MetaG_FD_89798 | JGI IMG/M metagenome (GOLD analysis project Ga0116171, IMG submission 89798) | Active sludge microbial communities of municipal wastewater-treating anaerobic digesters from Japan - AD_JPNHW2_MetaG | ecosystem: Engineered > Bioreactor > Anaerobic > Digestate | place...
TATTAGTGGTGATGTTGATACTCCGGGAAGGTGGCAAATGCAAGGGTGGGTAGAAATGCCAGATGGCAAATATTACTCAGCAGTTGCCACCTTTCAAGTAAATAATAATATTTCGTAAGTTAATTTTAAAATCTGAAAAGGAAGACTTTAATATGCCAGATAAAAAACTAGAGACTATTATTAATAGTGTTCCCGGAATTATGTCTAAAGCCGAGTGCCTAAAATTGCATATGCTTGCTAGGAATTCGGAAGATAATATATTGGAAATTGGAGCTTATAAGGGGCTTTCTACTTGTTGTATTGCAAGCGGTACAAAGCATAATCTATATTCTATGGATTTATGGGATCTACGTAATGCAGATTTTAAGCCATCAAAAAAAGTTATTTCTCGAGGTTATTTTCTAACGGATACATATAAACAGTTTCTAAATAATGTTTCTCTTTTTAGTTTAAAGAATGTTATTTCTGTCAAGGGAGACAGTAAAGAAATTGGAAAAATTTGGAAAATATCCCTTGGTATGCTATTTATAGATGGGGATCATACATATGATGGATTTCTTAGTGATTATTCTCTTTTTTCAAAGTATGTTATATCTGGTGGATTTTTAGCAGTTCATGACTATGTTATAAAACCCGTGGCTACAGTAATCGAAGAGGTAATTAAACCATCTGGTTTATGGGAATCTTTTGAATTAACTGATAGTTTATGGTCAGCAAAAAGAATTTAAATTTGGAGATAATAATGGATAAGACGGCATTGATAAAAGAGTATGATGATCACTTTAAAGAAAATCCTCAAAAGTGGACTGCTGAAGAAAGAGATGAATTTGCATTTAAAGTCTTATCTACAGTTATATCAAAAGCGCCATCCAATATTTTAGATATTGGTTGTGGCAATGGTCATACGCTAGAATATTTTTCACGATTTTGGCCAAAGACAAAAATGGTTGGACTTGATTTATCAACTGTAGGTTTAGAAGTTGCTGCCAAAGCAGTTCCAAATGGAATATTTCAGGCAGGTTTCTTATCGGATTTTGAGACGAAAGATCGGTTTGAAGTTATACTGAATATGGGAACAGCTGAGCATTTTGAGAATTTAAAGTCTAATTTAAAAATTCTAAAATCGTTTTTGGCTAATAATGGCTTTTGCTATTTTGAAGCTCCAAATAACCTTCGTTATAGTGCGGGGAATCATTCTTATAGAAGATTATTAACTGGATCCAAGCAAATGGAATGGCATTTAAATTCTCAAGAATGGGAAAAGATTATTAAAGAAGTCGGCTTTACAATAGTTAGGCGATTTCAAGGCCGGAAGCCATACTGGGAGTTTATATGGCTGCTTCGTTAACATTCTCCATCCAGCATCATCAGCATAAGGGTAGACCATTTTCGAGAGCAATGAGAAGTAATGGATGGATGCGTGTTCAACGAAATGCCAACGTTGCATTTTTAAATTATACAACAAATAGTGATAGATGGACTCAGATACTTGATCAAATAGCCTCAGAGAGGTCTACATTATTTATTTATCCGCATTGTCCAACAGTTCCTTGGTGGTATGATGGGATTTATAAAGTGGATCCTAGAACTAAGGTTTTATTCGTTATCGGAGAAGAGCAAAGAGATGCTGCTCGGATATTTGTTCCAGAGAGTATAAGGATTGAAACTACTGGATTTCCATATTGTGATTTACTTCCGTTTCAAGGTTGCAAAAATCCGAAAAATATATTATTTGCTCCAATTCATGGAAGTAATGATAAATTACCATTTAGGCCTGAGGGAATAGAGGCTAATGCTAAAGCTTTTGAAGCCTTGCTAAAAATTCCAGATATTAAATTGCATGTTCGGTATCTTGGTAATAATTTGGAACGGCTTGGACTATGGTTTGAAAAAGGAGTTCACTATATTCAGGGAAAACCTGATGGGAGTTATACGGATATTGATAATGCAGATTTGATCATTGCAGAAGGCACATATATGTTTTTATCCGTTGCTCGAGGAAAGCCAACAATTGGATTAAATCAACATAATCCAATTCGAATGAATAATGATGGAAGAACTCCGAAACGTTGGGATGAGTATGGATCAAAAGTATCATATCCAATTGATGCAAGTGACGGAAATTTATTGGATATTTTAAAATTCGCAGGCCAAAATGAAGCTCATCTCTGGCGAGAAAGATCAATTGGGAAAAGGATGGATTCAAGAAGATTTTGCCAAATTGTTTATAAAACACGAATGGAAGATCTTAAGGACTTTGCATGAGATATTTTATTACCAAACATCAGCATAAAGCCAATGAGATTGACTTAGCTTTGACAAATGCTGGATGGTTTTACAAGCGTCGTCAAGTTGATATTGCTTTATTTGATCATGCTATAAGTAAACCTAATTCTAATATTGGACGATCTATTATACGAAAATATTTTGATCAAGGTGCCTATATTCTCACCTATCCTCATGGAGCTACTGGCGCATGGTGGACAGATACTGAAGGATATTTTATAGATAGGCACGTTTCGGCTAATCTCGTAATTGGCGAAGGTCATAAGTATGTCCAAGAAATTATTCAACCCGATTCATCAAATTATGTTATTGGATGGAGTTATTGTCCAATAAAAGAATTCAGTAAAAAGGATAAAATAACAAAAATTTTATTTGCTCCAATTCATGCGTCAGAAAATAATAAACTTAGGAGTGAGGCGGTTGATGTAAATTCAAGGGTATATGATGCTTTACTAAAAGTATTTAATCTTTATGATATTACCATAAGGCATTTAAATCCATTAGGTGATATAGGATTACATCATAATTCAAACTTTAAGTATATTTATGGAAAGCCTGATGGTTCATATAATGATATTGATAATGCGGATTTGGTTATTGCAGAAGGTACATATATGTATCTCTCGATTGCAAGAGGTAAGCCGACAATCGGTTTAAATCAGCATATTCCAATTAGTTCAAATCATTCGAAGCACTCAAAGCTTAAAAATTGGGACAAATATGGGGAATATATGGCATATCCCATTGACTTTGATGATGGGGACCTTAGAGATCTTATTTATAAGGCATCAACTAATGAACAAACTGAATGGAAGAAGTTATTTATTGGTCATCAAATGGATGGTAATAATTTGGTTAATTTATTAACAAAATTACGTAATGATTATAAATAGCTTGCTCTAATATTATAGGGCAAGCTATAATCTTATAAGTATCAAGGAGATTTCATTGATAAATAAAATAGAGCACGAAGTTCTTGAGGGTGATGGAAATGCTCAAGAAAAACTTTATAGAATTTATGGTAAAAAGCTTGCTTATGATACAGCCAAGCATTATCTGACTGGAATTAAATTACATATTGATACATTAAAAAAACTCGAAAAAAATTCTTCTTTGGAAGAATATAAAGAAGTTAGTTTTAATCAAGATAATAGTAAGACAATAAAAACAGAAATTCATTTAACAGAAGATGAAGCAGCTAGCCCAACTAAGATTATGCAAAAGATGGGGCTTGATCCATTTTTATGGGAAGTTATTAGCTGTAAAATAACTGATGGCGGATGGGATATTACCTTAAAAATTGAAAATTCAGAAAAAGATGGATCCGATTATTATAAGAAGACATCAACTCCACAGACAGTAAGAAATAGAAAATATTCGGTTATATTAACCGTTAAACCTTTGGGAGATAATTTAACATTCCCTCAAATTTTAGATGCTTTTAAAGAATTAGAACCAATTTCACCTTCTAAGCAAGAGTATAAAGATATTCCATCAAATAGTGGCCTTTTATTTGAATTACCCATGATGGATTTTCATTTGGGAAAGTTATCATGGCTGGAAGAAACGGGTCAAGATTATGACCTAAAGATCGCTGAAAAGTTATGGCGAAAAGTTATATTAGATTTAATTAGTAAAGCATTAAGTTTTGGAGACATTGAGAAAATCGTATTTCCAGTTGGACAGGACTTTTTCCATTTCGATACCCCGAGGGGTACTACTACAGCTGGAACTCAGCTCGATACAGATACTAGATGGCAGAAGATGTTTAGAAAGGGTGTTGAGTTATTAGTTTGGGCAATTGAAGAGTTTGTAAAAATTGCCCCAGTTGAGGTAATGTGGATTCCAGGTAACCATGATCAAATGCTTAGTTATGCTGCAGTTATTGGCTTATATCAGAGATATTCAGAATCGCCAAATGTTACTGTTAATACATTAGCAACTCCTCGAAAGTATATCCTATTTGGAAAGAATCTTATCGGTTATTCTCATGGTGATAAAGAAGGCAAAAGATTGCAGGGCCTTATGCAGATTGAAGCTCCAGATCTTTGGGGCAAATCAATTTTTAGAGAATTTCATATTGGCCATCTTCATACTGAGATGACAGTAACGAATAATGGAATTATATTCCGTCAGATAAGTTCCATAACAGCCAGTGATGCTTGGCATGGTGAGAATGGATTTCTTGGAAGTACTCGCCAAGCTCAAGCTTTTATTTGGGATAAAGAATTTGGATTACAGGCCATCCTGAATAGTAATGTGAAGGAAAAAGCCTAGAAGGAGGATAATGAGTTTATCAAACACGGCAACTCCAAAATATTATAAGCAATTTAGAGATTCCGTGTTGCAAGGTCAGATACCTGTTTGTAAAGAAATCGCAATGGAAATGAATAGAATCGATGAACTTATTGAAAATCCATCGATTTATTATGACATTGACGCGGTTGAAGGTTTTATAGACTTTTGTGAAACCGAATTAACATTAACAGATGGGGCCGATTTACATTTATTAGACACCTTTAAATTATGGGCTGAACAAATTTTTGGATGGTATTACTTTATAGAGAGATCCATTTATGAACCAAATCCAGATGGCAAGGGTGGCCGCTATGTAACTCGCATGATTAAAAAGAGATTAGTCAATAAGCAGTATTTGATCATTGCACGCGGTGCCGCTAAATCAATGTATGCAAGCTGTATACAAAATTATTTTCTAAATGTTGATACAGCTACAACACACCAAATAACCACAGCGCCTACTATGAAACAAAGCGAAGAAGTTCTTTCTCCAATTCGAACTGCAATTACCAGATCCCGTGGTCCACTCTTTACATTTCTAACAGAAGGTTCAATTCAGAACACAACTGGTAGTAGGGTAAATAGAGTAAAACTTGCCTCAACCAAAAAGGGTATTGAAAACTTTTTAACTGGTTCATTACTTGAAATTCGCCCAATGTCTATTGATAAACTTCAGGGTCTACGTCCTAAGATAACTACTATCGATGAATGGCTGTCTGGAGACATCAGAGAAGATGTTGTAGGCGCAGTTGAGCAAGGTGCAAGTAAGTTAGACGACTATCTTATCGTTGCTGTTAGTTCAGAAGGCACAGTTCGCAACAGTAGTGGTGACACAATCAAAATGGAACTAATGGACATACTAAAAGGTGATTATACAAACTATCATGTATCCATCTGGTATTATCGCCTAGATGATATTGAAGAAGTTTCTCATCCAGAAATGTGGGTAAAAGCAAATCCTAATCTTGGAAAGACAGTTACCTATGAGGCCTATCAACTAGATGTTGAAAGAGCCGAAAAAGCTCCAGCAACACGCAACGATATTCTTGCAAAACGCTTTGGGATTCCAATGGAGGGTTATACATACTTCTTTACTTATGAAGAGACTCTTACACATCGGAAACGAGATTTTTGGTCTATGCCGTGTGCTTTGGGTGCAGACTTATCTCAAGGAGATGATTTCTGTGCATTTACTTTTCTTTTCCCTTTGCCAAGAGGTGAATTTGGAATTAAAACAAGATGTTACATTTCAAATTTGACGCTTATGAAATTGCCTGGAGCTATGAGAATCAAGTATGACCAGTTTATTGAAGAAGGTTCATTAATGGTCCTTGATGGAGCAGTTTTGGATATGATGGACGTCTATGACGATCTTGATCGATACATTACTGATGTTCAGTATGATGTACGGTGCTTCGGGTTTGATCCATATAATGCTCGAGAGTTTGTAGAACGATGGGAAAAAGAGAATAGTCCTTATGGCCTTGAGAAAGTTATTCAGGGTGCAAAGACCGAATCGGTTCCTCTTGGAGAATTGAAGAAATTAAGCGAGGAACGTATGCTCATATTTGATCAAGAATTATTTTCATTTACAATGGGCAACTGTGTAACTATGGAAGATACAAATGGCAATAGAAAATTATTAAAGAAACGATATGCTGAAAAGATAGATTCCGTTGCAGCTATGCTTGATGCTTATGTTGCATATAAATTAAATAAGGAGGCATTTGAATGAAACGAAGGAGGCGATTTTGAATAAAATAATTAAGAAAAAAAAAGATGATGTATTGGCAAATCCATCCAAATCCTTAAAAGAACTTAGACGTTTAAATATTTTGGCGAATGATCTAGAAAATCAAGATGAATTAGCCCATGTAGGAGTTCTTGGAATGAGATGGGGAATTCGAAATGATCGGTCGAAAGGAATGTCTTCCAGGACAACTAGTGACTCTGAAGGTGGTATGTCCTCCAAGAAAATTAGTAGTAAATCGGTAAAAAAAGCTAGAAAGAAACTGCTTAAAAATCGAAGAACTATCTCAGATGAAGAATTAGCAAGTGCCGTTAATCGCTTACAGATGGAAAGGCGACTAATCGAATTGGCATCTAGCGATGTAGCTCCAGGAAAGGTAGCAATTCATGGTACAATGTCGAAATTTATGGCAGCTGCCGCAGGAGCTGCCGCAGGAGCTGCCGGACAAGCGATTATAAAGAAGGTCTTTGAGAGTAAAGGAGCATAAATTGATAAAATGTCCTACATAATAAAGCACCATGGAATTTTGGGTCAAAAATGGGGCGTAAGGCGCTATCAAAATCCAGATGGATCTTTAACTCCCAGAGGAGAAAAGCATTTTGCGAAAAAGGACGAAAAATGGGTTAGCACCAAAGGTGAAAAGATAAAGCGTAAAACAGAGAGCGCTATCTCAAATGATCTAAGAGATTTTGTAAAAAATGAACTTAATCCTCAATTTACTGCAAATGGAAAACTTACTTCTAGTACCATTTTAAAGTATAATAATAAAATGGCTCAGCTTATGAATAATCATATTGGCGATATTCCGACACCATCTGGCAAGGTTCTTCGTTTTGTTGCAAAACGCGGTGACGTCGGAGTTTTTACTGCATATGCAGATGCTGGATATGATATGAATAAGGTTCGAAGCGGAGTTTTCAATACAGGAAAGGTTGGATATAGAAATGAGAATCTAATGGACAAAGGAGGATAAGTTTATGGCAGATACGCTAGGATCTCGTTTAAAAAGCGCTTGGAATGCCTTTAGATTGAAAGATGATGAATCATATATATATAGAGATATTGGGTATAGTTCCAGTATTAGTCCAATGACTCCTCGCTTAACTGGCGGTAATGAACGTTCAATTATTACAGCACTTTATAATCGAATGGCCATTGATGCCTCTTCTTTTGATATATATCATGTTAGAACCGATTCAGATAATCGGTATAGAGAAACAATTAATAGCGGATTACAAAATTGTCTTACAGTTGAAGCAAATATGGATCAAACCGGAAGAGCATTGATACAGGATGCAGTATTAAGCATGTTTGATGAGGGAGTAGTTGCAATAGTTCCGGTAGATACATCTATTTCTCCAATAATTTCCGGATCTTATGATATTATTTCATTGAGAACTGGAAAAATCAAGACGTGGTATCCAAATCATATTCGAGTTGAAATATATAATGAAAAAACCGGAATTCAAGAAGAGGTTGTTTTGCCGAAGTCAATTGTAGCGATTATTGAAAATCCACTCTATGCAATAATGAATGAACCGAATGGAACACTTCGGAGACTTATTAGAAAGCTGAGTCTTTTAGACGCAATAGATGAGCAAAGTGGTAGTGGAAAACTCGATTTAATTATCCAATTGCCATATATGATTAAAACTGAAGCTCGTCAAAAACAGGCCGAAGAAAGACGCATAGCTATTGAAAGGCAATTAAGTGGAAGTAAATATGGAATTGCCTATATAGATGGAACCGAGCATATTACGCAACTAAATAGACCGGCTGAGAATAATCTTTTGGCTCAAATTACATATTTAACGAATATGCTATACAACCAACTTGGAATATCGGATGATGTATTTTCTGGAAAAGCAAGTGAAAATGTAATGTTAAATTATTATAATAGAACTATTGAACCTATAGTTATTGCATTAACAGAAGAAATGCGCCGGAAGTTTTTGACAAAAACAGCAAGAACTCAGGGGCAAACTCTAATGGGGTTCAAGGATGTTCTTCGCCTGGTTCCAGCTAATGAAATGGCTGAGATGGCAGATGGATTTACACGTAATGAAATACTTACATCTAATGAGATTAGATCTATTCTTGGAGTAAAGCCATCAGATGATCCTGAAGCAGATAAACTTAGAAATAAGAATATGCCCTTAGATCAACAGCCTTTAAAACCAAAAAAAGAATTGGAAGAGGAAGAGGCTGGGGAAGGGCTAGATGAAGAAGCGAAATCACAGCTTGAAGTGTAAAATTCAAAATAGAAGGAGATACTATGAAAAAAGAAATTAAGTATGATTTTAGTGGCTATGCTACTAAAGTCGGTTTGAAGTGTAGTGATGGAAGAACTATTCTTCCTGATGCATTTCAAGAAAATGATGGGCAAGTAGTTCCATTGGTATGGCAACATTTGCATAATGAACCAGGAAACATCTTGGGCCATGCCTTGCTTGAAAATCGTCAGGATGGAGTTTATGCATATTGCTCATTTAATGAATCTTCTGCAGCGAAAGATGCAAAAGAAGCAATTAAACATGGCGATATTAAAGCACTTTCAATTTATGCAAATTCATTGGTTGAAAAGGGAAAGAATGTTGTTCATGGTTTAATCCGTGAAGTTAGTCTTGTTATTGCTGGGGCAAATGCTGGAGCTTTTATTGATAATCTTGCTTTTCAACATGGCGATGGATCAGTTACAGAAGATGAAACTGAAGCCATTATTTCTGCAGATTCGGATTTAGAGCTTTTTCATGCTGAAGGAGAACCTAAAAAAGAGGAGCCTAAAAAGGAAGAAGACGAAAAAGAAGAAACTGTAGCAGATGTTTTCGAAACTCTTAATGAAAAGCAGAAAACTGTTGTATATGCGATGATCGCAGAAGCTCTTCAATCCTCGGGTGAAACTGAGGAAGAAGAGGTAGATGAAAAGGAAGATGAAATCAAACAATCAGACAATAAAGGAGATTCAAATATGAAAAAAAATGTTTTCGACAATTCAACTAAGGAAGGTGATAATAATACCATGAAACATGCTGCCCTGACTCAAACTGAACTTCATGAGATCCTAGATGATGCTCGTCGTTCACAGTCTTCACTGAAAAATGCATTTCTGGCACACGGCTTTGATACTCTTGCTGAGGCCTATATGTCTTATCAGGGAACTGATGAAGATAAGGCAATTCAACATTCAATTACTGATATCGGATATTTGTTCCCCGATCATAAGGCGACCTCAAATACTCCGCAGATTGTTGCTCGTAAGACCGAGTGGGTAAAAAAGGTCTTTGATGCTGCCAAACATATTCCGTTTGCTCGTATTAAGACTCTGGTGGCTGATCTGACTCCCGACTCTGCTCGTGCTCTTGGTTATATTAAGGGCGAAGAGAAGGTCGAAGAAGTCTTTGCTTTGCTGAAACGCACAACTGATCCTCAAACTGTTTATAAGAAACAGAAGATTGATCGGGATGATCTGATTGATATTACTGATTTCGATGTCGTGGTTTGGCTTCGCAATGAAATGCGTATGATGCTGGAAGAGGAACTTGCTCGCGCGATTCTTGTAAGTGACGGTCGTTCTGGTGCAAGTGATGACAAGATTTCCGAAAGCAAGATTCGCCCTATTGCTCTTGACGATGATCTTTATACTGTACCTGTTAATGTTGAAGCTACTGGTACTAATACTGAGCCTACTACCGCCGAACTTATTGATGCTATTATTCGTGCTCGTGCAGACTATCGTGGCAATGGTATCCCCACATTCTTTACTACCTCCGATATTCTTAGTGATATGCTTCTTTTGAAGGATAGCCTTGGACGTCGGATTCACAATACTGTGGCTGACTTGGCTGCGGCTTTGCGCGTAGCAGATATTGTGGAAGTTCCTGTAATGACTGGGATCGTTAATCCAGATACTTCGGTTCTTGATTATAGCGAATTGGCTGGCGTTCTTGTTAACATGAATGACTATTCCATTGGTGCTGATAAGGGTGGAGCGGTCCAGATGATGGACGACTTTGATATTGATTTCAATCAGTATAAGTACTTGATTGAGACTCGTGTTTCTGGAGCTTTGACAGTTCCACATTCTGCTTTGGCTATTTGGATCGAGAAGGCAGAGCCCGTATATCCTAGCGTCTAATTTTAAGGTAAGGAGATATTTATGAGTAAATTTTTTGGACCAATTGGTTACATTACACAAGATGAAATATCTCCGGGTGTATGGAATGATGTAGTCGTGGAAAGAGAATACAGAGGCGATATTCTCCAGAATATTAGAAAATGGGAATCAAGTGAGCATAAGAATGACGATATTGTAGTTTCAAATCGTATTTCTATAATTGCCGATCCATTTGCCTATGATAATTTTTCTACAATACGCTATGTTTCATGGATGGGAGTCCGTTGGAAAGTAAATAGTATTGAAATTCAACGGCCCCGTCTTATTTTAGTACTTGGGGAAGTTTATAATGGATAAAAGGCTGGAATTACACCAAATTCTTCTTGACTTGGTTAGTCCAAGTAATGTATATTTTCAGCCTCCTTCTTCTATTAGGCTTACTTATCCTTGTATTATTTATGAACTGGATGATATTAAAGTAGATTATGCAGATGCAGTAAAGTACACTATGGCAAAAGCATATATGTTGACCGTCATAGATAAAAATCCAGATTCAGATCTTCTGGATAAAATTTTAGATTTAGATTATTGTATATTTAATAGGCATTTTATTGCAGATAATTTAAATCATTATGTTTTTACATTATTTTATAAAAATTAAGGAGTATAATTATGACAAAACTAGTTTGGGATGATGCCGGGAAGCGCTTGTATGAAACTGGTGTTAATAATGGCGTTTTGTTTGTTGTAGATAACCAGGGAGCATATGGCGTTGGAGTTCCTTGGAATGGCCTTATTAGCGTTAGTGAAAAACCATCTGGCGCAGAACCTGTTGCTTTGTATGCCGATAATATTAAATACTTAACTCTTGTCGGTCCTGAAGAATTTGGAGCTACGCTTGAGGCTTATACATATCCTGACGAATTTGCCGCATGCGACGGATCTATCGAAACTGCAGATGGAGTCTTTGTTGGTCAGCAACAGCGGACGAAATTCGGTTTGGTATATAAGAGTCTTATGGGCAATGATCTTGTTGGTAATAGTCTTGGTTACAAGCTTCATATTATTTATGGAGCTTTGGCTGCTCCATCGGAGAAAGCCTATTCGACTATTAATGACTCTCCAGAAGCAATTACATTTAGTTGGGAACTTTCAACTAGTCCGGTTGAAGTTACTGGTTATTTGCCGACTGCAATGATTGTTATTGATAGCACGAAGGCTGATGCGACGAAATTGGCTGAGCTTGAGGATGAATTGTTCGGAACCTATTTGGCCGATTCTAATCTTCCGACTCCCGATGAAATTATCAATATGTTAACACTTCCGTAATAATGAGTTGATCAAAAAGAGTGGGCTCTGACAATGTCATCCCACTCAATTTTCTGGAAAGGAGCTAAAATGATTAAAAAAACAATTAAGTTTAAAGATTTTAATGGAGTTGAACGTTCTGAGGATTTGTACTTTCATGTATCAAAGGCTTCTGTATTAACTTCTCCAGATCCCGCTTATAATGAAATTATTTCATTAGGTATGGATCTCCAAGAACGAAGTAAATTTATAGAAGATATTAAATTAGAAGATATTGATCAAACCGATCCTTTCGATAAGAATAGTTTGCTATTAGCAGATAGTGCTCGAATGGTAGCTAGAATGCTTGATCGTTTAGTTGATTTATCATATGGAAAGAAAAGCGAAGACGGCGGTAAATTTATCAAAGGGGCAGAAGTTCTTAAAGATTTTAAAGATTCTGCCGTATATGATGCATTCGTAGAGCAAATGGTTGGTAATCAGGAAGATATGATTACTTTCATTAATCAATTATTAGCCGTTAATTAATCTGGTTAAAGAGGCAAGAGATGCTAATAATTACAACAGAAGATACCGAATATTATAATGAAGAGACATCCGAATTTGTTTCGGTAAAAGGTAGAAGTGTTGAATTAGAGCATTCCCTTGTCTCTTTATCAAAATGGGAGTCAGTATGGTGCAAACCGTTTTTGGGGAAAGATGAAAAAACAAAGGATCAACTTATTGATTATATCCGGTGTATGACAATTACCAAGAATGTACCAGATGAATTTTATTTTACACTTTCTAGTAATTTAATAGATACTATTAATAAATATATTGATCATAAAATGACAGCAACAACTTTTTCCGAAATGCATAATGCACCAAGAAATAGTGAAGTGGTTACGGCTGAACTTATTTATTATTGGATGATTTCTCTAAGTATTCCTTTTGAGTGTCAGAAATGGCATTTGAATAGACTTTTAACACTTATCCGTGTTTGTAGCATTAAAAATGCTCCGGGAAAGAAAATGCCAAAAAATGCTATTCTTAGTAGGAATGCAGCAATTAATGCTGCACGTAAACAGCAATTAAATACGAAAGGATAAGGACATACTATGTCTAAAAAATCTAAAAAGCAAAAAACGAACTTTCAGAAATTGGGACTTTGGAACGAAACTGGTGAAAATTTTGAAGAAGTTCTTGAAGAAGAAGAAGAAGAAGAAGAAGAAGAAGAAGAAGAAGAAGAAGAAGAAGAAGAAGAAGAAGAAGAAGAAGTTCATGAAGAAGAATTAATAGAAGAACAAGAACTTTTAGACGAAAATGATGACATGCTTAAGGAAATTATTGAAACTGAAAGTATTGTAATGGATAATGATGAGCCTTCCGAAGTAGAAGAATTTTCTAGCTATTTAGTACGAGTATCAATTCGATTACTTAAATACTTTTCTGGTCCCGGAATTGATTATACGGTTCGGGGATTTGCTAAGAAGAATGAAGAATTTATAATTACTGAAGAAAAAACCGACTATAGAGGAATGGAATGGGGTAAAATTGAGTCGAATGAAACAATTTGGATTCCGCTTAAATATTGTGAAAAGAGGAATTGAACCTGAAAAACTTTAAGAAAGGAGGGCTTCGATGATATCATTTAGGATAAAGGGAGATTTTAAAAACACAGAGCGATTTTTTGGTAATGCTCAAGATAAATTACCGAGAAGTATTCGTCTTATATTTGATAAGTATGGAAAAAAAGGAGTTGAAGCCCTCAAGTATTATACTCCCAAGGATAGTGGAACAACAGCAGATTCATGGACATATGAACTTCACAATTGGGGTATATCTTGGAATAATTCAAATACGATCTCCACTGGTGTTCCCTTAGCTTTATTAATACAATATGGCCATGGAACAAGAAACGGTGCTTATGTACAAGGGCGAGATTTTTTAAATCCAGCAATTCAGCCCATATTTGATCAAATTTCTAATGACATATGGAAGGAGGTTCAAAATCTATGAGTAAAGTTGATAACAGAATTGTTGAAATGGGGTTTGAAAATAAAAGTTTTGAAAAGAACCTGAAAGACTCCCAAACATCATTGGGCAACTTCGACAAGAGCCTCCAAAATATGGCGAAAAACACTACATCCTTTTCCGCATTAGGGGGAGTTGTTCAGGGAATTGGGGGTAAATTTACTGCCCTCGGAACAGTGGTAACTGGGGCATTATTAAAAATTGGAGCCGTAGGCGCAGCAGTAGGGATACAACTTGCAAAATCATTGAGTCTTGACCAAATTACCGCTGGCTTTGGTGAATATGAATTAAAATTGAATTCCATTAAAATTATGCTTGCTGGTGCTTTGGATGAGTCTGGGAATCCAGTAACTTTGGAAATGGTCAATCAAGAACTTGCAGAATTAAATGAGTATGCAGATCAAACCATTTACAGCTTTGCAGATATGACATCGAATATTACAAAATTTACTAATCAGGGGATATCGTTACATGACTCTGTTCAGGCAATAAAAGGTATTAGTAATGCCGCAGCTTTATCTGGCGCAAATACTAATGAGGCAAGCAGGGCAATGTATAACTTTGGCCAGGCATTATCTGCTGGCTATATCCGAGTCATTGACTGGAAATCAATTGAACTTGCGAACATGGCAACTGTTGAATTTAAGACCCAATTACTGGAAGGAGCAGTTGCTGCAGGAACATTGGAAAAAAGAGCAGATGGAATGTATAATGTTTTAACTGATGGAGGGTCTGACTATCCAATTGACGCAACTCATCATTTTAATGATACTTTGGAAAAGCAATGGTTAACAACAGATGCTCTAACATCAGTACTTATTAATTACGCAGACTCAACAACAGCGATCGGTGCAAAAGCGACAGAAGCCGCCACAAAGGTACGAACATTTAGCCAATTAATGCAAACTACAAAGGAAGGAATTGGATCGGGTTGGGCAGTAACATTTGAAAATATATTTGGAAATTTTGAGGAAGCGACTGCCCTATGGAGTGGTGTATCCGATGCTATTAAGAATATAACCCAGGCAAATGCTGATGCAAGAAATGCAGTTCTTAAAGGATGGAAAGATCTTGGAGGAAGAGATGATTTATTGCTTGGGCTATCAACTGCCTGGAATAATATTTATTCTATCATCCATCCATTAATGAAAGAATTTAAAAAATTTTTGAATATTGACTATTCAAAAACGTTATACACAATGACCAAAGCATTCAAAGATTTTATGGTTGCATTAACTCCGGCGCCATCAACTTTAAAGAAATTGGGTGTTATACTTCGCGCAGTATTTAGTGCATTAAGCTTTGGATGGGATATTGTATCTGGAGTTTTTGGTGGATTAGTAAAAGGTGTTAAAAGTATAATTGATCTTATTCCAGCAGGAAAAGAACGAAAAATTGGTATATTAAGTTTTTTTGTTAATTTGACTAATTCTTTTACTGCTTGGATTACCGCTGTGCAAAAAGCGGGAAAAATAAAAGATATTTCAAATACTATTGCGGAAGGAATTGAAAATATTGCTAAAAACGTAATTAAATTCGTTGATGCAATAAAAAGTTCTAAGTTACTTAATGATATCCTATTATCTTTGGGGGAAGGATTTGCATGGTTTGGAAATTCGATAAAAAAACTTTATAATTTACTTAAAGAATCAGAATTTATACCAACTATCTTAGAAAAAATAAAATCTGCCTTTTACGGATTTAAAAAAGTTGATACCAGTGGAGTTATGAAAGTTCATGGAAAATTGGCTAAAATCAGTACATTGAAATACGATTTGGCTCCTTTTGTTGATGGGCTTAAGGAATTATTTAATACAATTAAAGAATTTCTAGGAAAAGCATGGAGTACCGCTAGTTTTGATGGCTTTATAGATATTTTATTAGCTTTAATAACTGGAAAAATTGGATTAGAAATTGTAAAATTTGTAAAAAGTATTACTGGTATTTCAGATAGTCTTGGTGGTTTTGGAAAAGGTTTCCTTGGCATTATGGGAGGTTTGGAAAAGGTCTTTACATCATATGCTAAGAATATAGATGCAAAAACATTGCAAACAATAGCAATAGCTGTTTTAATACTGGTTGGAGCTCTTGCTGTATTAACTTTATTAGATCAGGATAAACTTGCAACGGCTGTTGTCACGATTACTTCCTTATTTATTAATTTATCGGTCTCAATGAAAGCTTTGAAACGAGCTGGAGGAGCTACTAAGTTAGCAGGCGAAATGATAATGATAGCGGCGGCTGTTTTAATTCTTTCATTTGCTTTAAAAAATATGAAGGACGTTGACCAAGATGCTATATTGGCATTATCAATCGTTTTAGGGGAGTTATATTTAATTGCAAGTGGATTCGGACGAATGAAAAATGCTAATACTAGTGTGGCTAATCTTATGGGACTATCTGCAAGTGTACTAATATTATCTCATGCAGTTAAAGTATTTGGCTCAATGGATCCGGATCAATTGGGGAAAGGATTGGTTGCTATTTCTGCAATATTAGCATCATTAATGATATTTTCAATTGGAATTAGCAAAGGAACAAAAGATGGAGGATCCTTAATGAAAGCCGCAGCAGCAATGATGATTTTAGGTATTGCGATGCTTAGCTTTGCTCGTGTGGTTCAAGTATTTGGTTCAATGGACGAGGATAGTTTAAAAAAAGGATTTGCTGCTATTTCTGCAATATTAATGTCATTGATGATATTTTCAATTGCAATTAGCAAAGGAACAAAGGAAGGAGCATCCTTAATTGCAGCCGCGGCGGCAATGATGATTTTGGGGCTTGCAATGCTTCAGTTTGCTGGCGTTATAGCAGTATTTGGAAATTTTGAACCTACAGCATTAGTTCAAGGAATCGAAGCACTTGGCGGGGTTCTTCTTCTTACTTCTGTTGCTCTGATAGCAATGGCTGATCCAAAAATTCTTGCAGGTGCAGCAGCAATGCTTATAGCCGCAATAGCAATCTCTACTTTTATTCCAGTAGTATTGGCACTAGGAAATTTGCCAATGGATGTTATTCTGACAGCTCTCATAGCGATTGGTAGTTTATTTCTTGTGGTAGCTGTTGGGGCGTTTGCCTTAAAGCCAACGATTGGCGTAATAAGTGCATTTTCTGCTGCCCTTTTGGTAGTTGGTTTGGGAGCTCTTGCCGCTGGTGCGGGAATGCTTTTATTTACAACAGGTTTGGCTATGCTTGCCGCTGGTGGAGCTGGTGCTGTAGCAGTATTGGCTTTAACAATTACAACTCTTGCCAGTTTATTGCCAATGATTATGCAAAAGGTTGGAGAGGGATTCGTTGCATTAGTTCAAACACTTGCGGCAAATGCTCCAGTACTTATGGAGTCGTTTGGGGTATTGCTTCAAGGACTTATAGATGTTATAGTTCAAAAAGTTCCGGATTTTGTTGTTGCTGGTATACTACTTATACTTGGAATCTTGCAAGGAATTGCGGATAATGTTCAGCAAGTTGTTGAAGTAATTGTTCAAATGGTTATTAATATACTGGATGGACTAACCGAAAAACTTCCAGATTTAATTACAGCAGGAGCCGATTTAATTATAGCTTATCTAGATGGAATGGGAACGGAAATACCTAGAGTTGTCGATTCTGGTCTTACTATGGTTATTGATTTTATTAATGGCATTGCAGATTCTATTAGAGAAAATACTCCACTAATGCTTGAGGCAGTTGCAAATTTAGCTACTGCTTTTATTGATGGAGTAAAAGATTATCTCAACCTAGATGAAGGTAGTAGCATAGCTCGTGATATGATTGATGGACTTATAGAAGGGGTAACAAACGGAATTGATTTGGTTCTTAAGGCGGTCACTGACCTTGGCGAAGCTGTAATTAGTGCAATTAAGGCAATTTTAGGTATCGAATCTCCATCTAAATTTACTAGAGAGATGGGCGAGTACTTAGATCTTGGATTGGTTCAAGGATTGATTCGTGGTTCTAAAAATGTAGTTGGTGCAGCCAAACGAGTTGGAGAAACTTCGGTTGATGCTCTTCGTTCAGCAATGAAAAAGATTTCTGATGTGGTTGATTATGAAATTAATTCTTCCCCAGTTATTACGCCGGTTCTTAACCTTAATGGACTTAGGTCTAGCGCAAATAATCTGAATAATTTACTTTCCATGGGTAAGAGTTATGATCTTGCTATTTCGAAAATTGGTGATGATAGAGCGCTTTCTATTGAAAATCAAAATGGAAGTAATCCCTTATCAGACCCAACCCAAATAATTAAGAACGAGTTTAATCTCAATGGGATTACAATTCGCTCAGATGCGGACATTACAAAACTTGCGGAAGAATTGTATAGAAGGCAAGAAAATGCAATGCGTTCTCGCGGAATTCGCCCCGCATATTCTAATTAAACTGAGGAGGTAATACATTATGCTTGGAGGTTTTACATTTAAAGGTATTCACAGCTCCGTATATGGAGTAAGAGAAACGCCCAGCAATATTGTATTATCTCCTCTTAAGAGGAGAAATATTATTCCCATTCCGGGAAAATCTCGGGCGATTGTTCAACAAGATGGTGGCTATGAGTCTAGGACTCAGAGTATGATATGCTCATATGCAAAACAATATGGGGTTGATATACATGAACAAGTACGTAGAATTGCAGGATGGTTAGATGGAATTGGTGAGTTGACATTTGATTATGAGCCAACATTGCACTATAATGCTTTTATTAGTACTCCACCATCAGTAGTTACAATGCTAGAATTTTCGCAATTTCAAATTGAGTTTACATTTAATCATCCATTTGCATATGAAACAGCATTAGAAGAAAACTATATTCTTGACGCTTTTGAACCATTAAATCAGATCGATCTTTCAGTCGGTGGAACAGTAAAAACTCCCGTTCGAATTACTATTAAAAATAATTCCGAAACTGAGACAATTACGGGCATTAAAGTAGTTCATCGATATATTGAAAATGTAGAAAACTAGAAAGGATAATACTATGCCTAAAGGTAATGATGTTAAATTACAAACATTGGAAGATAATTTAAAAGTTGTGACTGTTCTTACACCTCCCGCAGGATCTGCAGCAGTATATTTAGCTTTATATGTAACAAGCCCCGGGGGTGGAAATACAGGAACTGAGGTAAATTATTCGGGATATGCTCGTCAGGAAATTACTCTTGGCGACCCCGCAATGAATGGGGCAAATGCTGAGATTAAAAATGAAAATCTGATTGAATTTGCCACAGTTCCGTCTGCATCTGGTACCTTTGCCCATATTGGAATTTTTACTGCTGCTAGCGGTGGAACGCTTTTATATTATGGAGCTCTTGGATCAACATATACTCTTGCTCAAGGGGTAAAACCGTCAGTTCCAATTGGAAGCCTGACAATTTATGAAAGTTAATATATTTTAGGAGGGCCGAGTAATGTTTGATCATACTTTATTTAATAAAAATTCATTCGATAGGTACGAAGCACCGGTTTCTTCCGATTTTATTATTTTCTCTTATGGAAATGCAATAGCTGATTTTCTTATTACATATAATCTTACTATATCATTAGATGGAAATGATGGCGGAATTTCTGAAGAATCAACATATTTCGAATTAATCACTCCTTTAATAATTTCCATAACTTCCACATCAAAGGTTGAGCTACCAAGACTCGGAAATACTGATATTTCATTTATTTACTTGGAAGATATTACACTAGCTCCAGGAGAAGAAATTACAATTGATACGGATTTACTTATCGTTTTAATTAATGGTGCTCATGATGTTTCAGCCATTACAATAGATAGTGCTTTCTTCGAACTTGGCCCAGGATCAAATAGTTTAATCTTTTATCCAGAGTATGATAATTATCCTGATCCTTATAGCGATCCATTAGGAAGTGAATTAGATATTAATCTTATTTGGCAGAATAGATGGCTATAAAGAAATGGAGTAATTATGAAACCTCTTGCTATTTATGATCGGGTAACTCAAAAAAGATTAGCATATTTGGAAAATGCATATGCCATTTCTTATACCCAGCAAACAAATGCAACCTGGAGTGGATCTTTTAAATTGCCATATTCTGACGAGAAAAAGCAATATTGTGAAGAATTAAATTTTGTTGAGATTTGGGATATTGACGGTGGAAATAATGATAAATATGTCGGGTTGTTTCGCATAATTGATATTATTGACGAAAGTGGTAATGGTACTGATTATATTACCTATACATTAGAGCATGTAATGGGAACTTTAATCGAAAGTAATATTCTCGGCTATAAAGCTTATACAACGGATACAATTGGAGAATTGCTAACCAAAATTTTAGCATTCCAGGAAACTACTTATTGGGTATTAAATGAATGCGATTATACGGATATTCTTGCATACGAATTTGAAGATATGAACTTGCTAAGTGCTTTAAATGCGGTTACAGAAAAGCTATCCGATAGATATTATTGGTCATTTAATACCCAAATTTTCCCATGGGAGATAAATTTAAAAAAGGTTTCTAGTACTCCGGTTACTGATGTTAGATATCAAAAAAATATTTTTCATATAAAAAAAACAACAGATACACGAAGCCTTTGCACAAAACTTTGGGTTTATGGAAAAGAAATAAGCGGAGCAAAGGTTAATATTTCCAGTGTAAATGGAGGTATTGAATATTTATTATCAACAACAGGAATTGCTAAGTATGGGACTATAAGTATGATCATAAAGGACGATAAATTTGAAGATCCTCAACATCTATATAATTTTGGAGTAGCTCTACTGGGTCGATTAGATGATCCGTTAATTACATATGAAACCACAATCGAAGCTATATATGAAGGGGCTAATTTAAAAATTGGGGACAATGTCCGGATTATAACAGAAGATGGGTTAGATGATATTTTAGTAGTTCAACAAATTACCAAAGAAGATCTTACTGGAGCTCCTAATAGTGGAAAAATTATTATTGGGGAAGGAACCATCGATATCGGTTTAATTACCAAAAGATTTATATAAAAGAAAGGAATATTATGACAATACCAACTCTACATGTTCCCCAAAAAGATTCTCCCCAATCTGCATTGGCGGCTGGAATTAATGATTCAGAGACAGTTTTGGTTTTAGATGACAGTTCGATATTTGAGGCGGATGCAATTACTCGTTTAACTCTTGGAATTGATCAATCAGCAACAGAAGTAGTAACTATTTCTAGTTACGACGGAAATAATGAAATAACGGTTGTACGGGGGACTCCAGCATATAGTTGGCCATTAGGTACTGTTGTTGCTAGGGTTCTTAACTCGGATGATATCAATGATATTCATACATATCTTGGAGAATTGAACACCATTCTTACTGGTGGATCGGTTGTTACCAATGGTAATACTCACGATCATTCTGGGGGAGATGGAGCCGCAATCCCAGAAGGTGGTATTGGAGCTGGAGCAGTAACAGCAGGTAAGATTGGAACTGGAGCAGTAACGGCAGATAAACTCGGGGCCGATTCGGTGGATGGATCAAAAATTGCAGATAATGCCATTAATTCGGAACATATTTATACCGGGGCAATTGATACGAATCATATTGGAGATGCTCAAATTACTGCTCTTAAGCTTGCAGCAAATTCTGTGAGTCTTACAAAATTAGCAGCTGATGTTAGTTCTAAATTAGTAACTAATGGGGATAGTCACGATCATGCTGGTGGTGATGGGGGCCAAATAAATCATACTGGATTATCAAATATTGGGACCTTGACCCACGCACAATTAGAAAGCGCTATTGGCGGATTAACGGATCCCCCTAAAGTAAGGGTTGTAAGAACAACTGATGTATCATTATCCGCAGGAACACTAACTAATATTAGTTGGGAATCCCAGACATTTGACGTTGGGGATATGTGGGCAGTAGGATCACCTACTAAAGTATATTTCCCAACAACAGGATTATATCTAGTAAATCTTATAGTAGAATTTCAAAATGCCACTACAACGGGTACTTATAGGTTTGCTGGAATATTCAGCAGTGGAAATAATCAGCTTGCTGGGTCAATGATTCCTATACCTGATAATGGATATCCAACCTTAAATGTTTCTCTTCTGTATCAGTTTACTGGTGGAGATTATTGTCTAGCAAAGGTGCAATCTGAAGAAGCTAGAAATTATACAGCAGCTTATCTTAGTGCAGTAAGATTATCGGATTAAATTAATCGCAAAA
>Ga0116171_10001660_pt1 | contig 21928 bp, 21 predicted proteins | sample AD_JPNHW2_MetaG_FD_89798 | JGI IMG/M metagenome (GOLD analysis project Ga0116171, IMG submission 89798) | Active sludge microbial communities of municipal wastewater-treating anaerobic digesters from Japan - AD_JPNHW2_MetaG | ecosystem: Engineered > Bioreactor > Anaerobic > Digestate | place...
ATGTAACATTTCAGGAACCCGGTAGGCTTTACTATCTGAAAGTTCATAATAATCCTTTGGCTCAAAATTAACTATTTATCGCATAATGAGCCTTTGCTATTGCTTATTGCTTATTGCTTATTGCTTATTGTTAATTGTTAATTGTTAATTGAAAAGGCCGCCCGGTATTGCCAGGCAGCCTCGTGATTACGGTTTTAAAAGTAACTCAGAATGAAACTGTTGTAACCCTTGTTGAAATTGTAAAACTCTTTTTTAAAGTACCTCCTGAGTATGACCCTCCGCTATAGTAACCACCTGAACCAGTTCCGCCGGTATAGGTACCGCCGGTATAGATATAGTATGTTGAACCGGTAACCAGTGATGAAGATGAAAAAACTAAATAATAAGCTGTCCTGTTTGGCTTATAAGTTACAAGATCCACGTTATTACCATCCTGTATATGTATATAAGACGATGTTGAGAAAGATGTTCCGGAGGATGTGCTGCTGCCGGGCTGACCGGGATTTGTGCTGCTGCCTGAAGGTCCATTTACAGTTATGCTGTTCTGGGTTGAAGTGGTACTTGCACCCTCAATCATATTTCCTGAATTTGGCCCCGAAGCAATCAGAAAGCCTCCATTAACATTGAAGTTACCATTTACATCAATTGCCACCTCGGGTGAAGATGAAGGTCCCTGAATTACCACCGCACCTCCCGTCATTGTAGCGCTGCCATTACTGTCAAGTCCGTCACCAGTTGATGGATTAAGGATTACTGTTCCACCTGAGATGTTAACCACACTTCCATCGTCGGACTCTGTTGCTGATCCCCTGGTACCGTTAATCGCATCATCAGTAACAGTGAGAGATACGCTGCCGCCGGCAACATTAATTGAAGGTCCTTCAAAACCCTCATAGGCCTTTGTTACGTTCAATGTCCCTCCGTTTACTTTAAGTGTTTTTTCGGCATGCACAGCATCATCCAACGTTGAGATTGTCAGAGAGCCTCCGTTAATTATAAAAGTAGCATCGGTGTTGACGGCATCGTCGGCAGAGTTTATTGAGATTTCGCCGTCATTGACTGTAATGGAAGCATTTGCCTTTAGTCCCTTTGCCGACGATGTCCCTGTATAACCCTGAGTGGAAGTGCCTGTACCGCTTCCTCCTCCTGACTTCATGGTCATTCTGGCGTAGTTGATCAGTATGTCAGAATAAGCAGAGACAGCATCTGTGGCTGAAGTGATGCTGAATGTTCCTCCGTCGATCTGGATGAAGCCAGCCCCCTCATCGGTGTCGTTGTTTGACTTTAGTCCGTCGCCTTTTGACGAAACTGTAATGGTACCATCGTGTACCAGGATATAATCCTTGCCTCTGATACCGGTATTGGCAGTGGTGACGCTAATGGTGCCACTCTTGATTATCAGACCATCCTTACTGGTTATACCATTGTTAAAATTGCCAGTCACATTGAGGACTCCTGTGCCATAGAACGTAATGTCAGATTTGCTGAAGATACATGCATCGGGCTCCATATTTGTAGCATCGTCATATACGTATGATGTACCATCAGTCAGATTGCTTGTTGTTCCGGCAACTGTAACAACAATAACTTTTTCGGCATTCTTAACGTATATAGGTGAACTATTGGTACAGGTGATACTTGCTCCTTTAAGAATAAGGTGTACGTCTTCCTCGTCAGATGAGTTGACAACCATCTGCCCGTTTGAAGTTGTACCGGAAATACAATACGTTCCTCCGCTGTTGATGGTCACAACCGCACTGCTAACTGAGGCTTTTGCTGTGTTTGATGATGTTGCCGAGGTTCCGCTAAATACAACGAACACGGTATCACTGCTGCTGTTACTGTAGTCGTCATCATCTTCATCTATCCCCGAATAAGATGAATCATTGTCGCTGCCATCTTCATCACCGTTGGTTGGTGCATAATGTTTTTCACAACTCAAAATCGCAAAAAATACAAACAAGATTAAAAGCAGGGCTGGAATTTTTCTGCTATTCATAAACATTTCTTTTAGGGGTTTATTCATATAGAGCTTTCATTATTACCTATAATACAATGAAAGGCCCTTTCCCCCTATTCCCACAGCTCTTTTTTTGACGGGAATTTAAGCAAGCTGATGGTTATCAACAGTTTGTTTTACACTCACGATTATTTTCACCGTATTCAATCTGAATGGTGGTATGGTCCAGTCCGAATTTTTTGTGCAATTGATCCTGAACCATGTTCATAAATCTCATGTCGGTAGGTTTACATGTTGCCAGGTGCACCGTCAGTGCCGTTTCAGTTGTACTCATTGCCCAGATATGAAGGTCGTGTATGTCACATACTTCTGGCAGACTCATAAAAAATTCACGTACATCACGGCTGTCAATATTCTCAGGAACAGCATCAAGGGCAAGATTAAGTGAATCAATAAGCAACCGGTAAGTGCTGTACAGGATGAATATAATTATCAGAAAAGAAACCACCGTATCTATCCATTGGGCTCCTGTAAAAAATATCAGTACCCCTGCAATAACCACTCCCGATGATACCAGTGCGTCTGATAAAAAGTGAAGAAAAGCACTCCGGATGTTTAAGTCGTGTCGCTTATTCATAAAAAGCCAGGCAGTAAAGCCATTGACAACTATCCCTATTGATGCTATTATGATAACATTAGATGAATTAACGTCAAAAGATTTGTTTATCCTTATTATATTTTCATAAACAATAAATCCTACGGCTCCAAGAAGCAAAAGTGAATTCAGAAGAGCTGCAAGAATGGTTGAACGTCTGAAACCATAGGTAAAGCGGTTGGTCGGCTTATGCTGGGAAATTAAAATTGCAATCCATGAGATAGCCAGGCCAAGCACATCGCTGAAATTATGTCCGGCGTCAGAAACAAGAGCCATTGAATCAGACAGAAATCCGTATACTGATTCCACTATAATAAAAATGACATTTATAGCTATCCCTGCTTTAAAGGCGGTGCCAATATTCATCCCAGGTGTGGAATGAACTTCACTGTGACTTTTTTGACTATTAGCCATCGGTTAAGAGCTATTTTTAATAAACAATAAAACAATGCTAAAGTTAAGAGTATATGCAGAAATGTTATCGTCAAGTATAATTGGTATCTTATTTCATGGAAATAAATGCTTCTCTAAAAAAAACATCTCAAACTAAAAAGAGTATTGCAGGTCTGATTTCTTTTAGGTTATCTTTGCCGAACATTTTAGAAATCTACCCCTTGACTCAGAGTGCCTGATGAAAAGAGTTTTATGTATAAAAAATCCCATTGCGGGCCGAAGACGTATTAAGCTGGACAAAAGTTTCATTGAAAGGCATTTTCCCATCGGCACTGAGATTGAATTTGTTGTCACCCAGGCACAGGGAGAAGCATCCTTGATTACAGAGCAACATCTGAACGACTTTGACTTTTTTATTGCAATAGGCGGCGATGGTACAGTCAATGAGGTAGGTAAGATACTTATTGGCACCGATAAGGTTCTTGGCATCCTGCCTGCCGGATCCGGGAATGGTCTGGCAAGGGAACTTGGAATGAACATGAATTTACACAATGCGGTAAAGCAACTGGCAGAATTCAACATAACATCCATTGACACCATAAGTGTAAACTCCTATCCCAGCCTGAATGTTGCAGGTATAGGCTTTGAGGCTGAAGTGGCCCATCTGTTCAAGACACTTAAAAGAAGAGGATTCCCTGCTTATGCTAAATGTGTGGCAAGGCTCATTTCAGAGTACAAGCCTGTGGAAGTGGAGTTGCTTATCAACGGAGAAAAAGTGATCAAAAAAGCCTTCTCGCTTTCGTTCGCAAATTCGCGACAGTTTGGTAATAACGTGTTTAACTCCCCTCTTGCAGGATTCAACGACGGCCTTATAGATGTATCGGTAATAAAACCATTCCCATTAATTCTCGCACCTGAACTGTCAATAAGGTTGCTGGACCGATCGCTCCATAAATCGTGGTATTATGAGGTTGTCAAGACTGAAAAAACCGAGATACTTAACCAGGGCGAAATGAGATGGCATATCGATGGCGATCCTATAATAATGAATGGGCCCGTTGAGGTTGAGATAAAAAAACAATCGCTCAAAGTGTTGATGGGGAATGAAAACCGTTTGTGAGCATCTGACCTCTTGAAAACACATTTATTTTCACCATTTTACAATTATTTTCATTCAAATTCATAAATCTACATATGAAAATATGGGTTTAAATACTCATATTTTTGCACAATTTGCTTGAGTTTGTAATTTTTTCATACTTTTATCTGACAAATTTGAACTAAAGCAAGTAATTAAGTATTGAAAACAGAATAAAATCCCGGCACTACTTCTTATTTATTAGTCGTGCGGGAGCCTCAAAAAATGAAATTAACATGCACAATAAAAGTTAAAATGTGTAATTAAAAATCAATCCTTATGAAAAAAATCCTTACAGTATTTTTATTTAGTGCGTTAAGTGCATCTCTGTTTGCTGGAGGTCTTGTGACCAATACCAATCAGAGTGCTATGTTTGTCAGGTTGCAGAGTCGTAACGGATCAATTGCTCCGGATGCAGTCTATTACAATCCTGCAGGTCTGACCCGGTTAGGTGATGGGCTTCATCTGTCCATAAACAACCAGGTAATCAGTCAGACCAGGACCATAACAACTGATTATCCTTACCTGCATAATAGCAAATACACCGGGAAGGTGTTTGCCCCAATTTTCCCGGGGATCTATGCAACATACAACTACAAAAAGTTTGCCTTTTCCTTCGGGTTCAATCCTGTCGGAGGTGGTGGTGGTGCCAAATTTAATGATGGTCTTCCCATGATAGAGATGTCTCCATCGGATCTTGTTCCGGCGCTCTCCGCAAAAGGAGTCACTGACTACAGGTTAAATGAATATTTTGAAGGTAAATCAGTCTTCTTCGGATACCAGGCCGGAGTCTCCTACAAGATCAATGAGATTCTTTCTGTTTATGCAGGGCTACGGTATGTGACAGCCAAAAACACATATACGGGTCACATGACAGGTATTGAGTTGTACAATTTCGGAGGTGGTGGAACATGGACCAGGGCCGATGCGATTATGACAGGCATTGCAACATCCGCATCAACGGCTGCAACAAGCACTACAGGAATTGTAAACGCAGGGTATGGAGGTCTTACTCTTGCCCAGTGTGTATCAAACAGTATTATCACACAGGGTCAGGCCGACGCCCTTACTGCTGGTCTCACAGCTTTGGGAGGTTCACCCACCGGCACCACAACTGTGTCACAGTATAACACAGCTTTTCTCACTTATGCAGCCAAATACAACGCATCTGCCACACTTCTTGGTGATCAGTCGGCCGATGTAACTCAAACAGGCTCAGGCATCGCTCCGATTGTAGGGGTAAATATCTCTTTAGCCAATAAGCTGAATATAGGGCTTAAGTATGAGTTTAAAACACCACTCACGGTCACAAACGACACAAAGGCCGATTTCATCACAGGCTTCACTCAGACAGGAACACCTGTTACCATGTTCCCCGATGGTGCCAAAACCATACAGGACATGCCTGCAATGTTAGCCGGCGGGTTTGAGTTCAGACCAACAGGAAAACTTATGATAACAGGTAGTGCAAACTACTATTTTGACAAAGATGTTGACTATGACGGTTCTGAAAGTGTTGACATAAACCAGATTGATAAAAACTTCACAGAGTATGCACTGGGAATTGAGTATGCGCTTACTTCAAATCTGCGCGGCAGCATAGGATGGCTTGGCACATATTCAGGGGTCAACAGTAATTACAACAGCGAACTGAGATATAATACCAGCACCAACTCTATCGGAGGTGGCTTTGGTTACAGTCTGACCAATATGATTGACATTAACATTGCTGCTTCATACACCATGTATGACACCGCAGATAAAGCTTATCAGCACAATTTTGCCGGAAGTGGAGTAATGCTAAATGTAAACGACAAACTCGAAAAGAAAACAATAATTTTCGCAGCAGGCGTCGACCTTCACTTCTAGCCTTTTTTGACAATAGTTTTTATAATAAGAGAGATTTCATATGGAATCTCTCTTTCATTTTTGTTTCAGAAACTTATACCCTGTGATCTAAGGTTTTCGATATAGAGGTCGCGGTTTGGCGATTTTGAGTTCACGAGTGCTTCGTACCACAACTTAACATTATCTTTCATGTCAAGGTTTTTGTACAGCATTATTATGCACGAATAAACTGATCCGCTTATGCCCGGGTTTTGCTTGCCATATTTCTCTATAATGTTCTCAAATTTCACACATGCTTCATCGTTGTTTCCCAGGTACCACTCTGCAAATGCATCATCGAGCGCGTCGTTTATTTTCTGGTCTGTGGTAATACCATAAAACTTAAAGCAATTACTTTCGCACTCTTCAACGATGTTAAACCATGGCAGGTTTCCTGTTGCAGGGAATACCAGCTTGAAACTGACAGATTCATCAGCAGCGGAAAAGTTATATCGCTCAGGGCAAAAGGGTACGCCATCCAGATCTTTTATCTTCACCGACGAACCGTCGGGCTTAATCAACCGCGTCTTCTTGTCAAAACATATCCATCCTCCCTCCACCTCATTTTTGATGCTAAGGTAAACCTCCGTTGAAGCAGTGCCAAAGACAACTTTTGTTATCCTGGCAGTATTGTGTGAGGCCAGTCCTACATTTGGATTCTCTATGGTCTGTGAAAAAACGGGAATGGAAAAGATAAAAACCAGGAATAAAGAAACCAGCGTTCTCATACTATGTGTTTTTATTTAATCAAATTTAATAAATTACCTTCAATCAAAGGGTTGCAATCGTGTCAATTAATTGAACCATTTTATTATGCAACCTGTTTTTGTAATATTTATGTAACATTACGCTAACCGTATTGTAACACAACAACATGATCTTTGTAAAAAACAGAAAAGATGAAAAGAGGAACCTGCTTATTTGCATTACTGGTGCTTTTTGCTTCAATATCTGTTAAGTTATCGGCTCAGGAAACGGCAGAGTTTAAACCATCCGGCAAACCTTTGTTCGTGATGTTTACAAATCTGCATACGACCTTTTCAGATAACAAGTATCTGACAGCTTTTGAAGTAAACCGTGGATTTTTAGGTTATGATTATTCATTCTCAAAACAGTTTTCAGGAAGGATAATTTATGATGCAACAACTCAGACGGTAAATGGTAAAACAATTATGCAGGGATATCTGCGGAGTGCATATCTGCAATATGATAATGGTGTATTTCAGTTAAAGGGTGGCCTCATTCCATCTGAGCACCTGGCCATTGTAGACAAACTCTGGAACTACAGATATATTGCAAGACCTCTTATAGACATCTCCGGGATGATATACTCGGCTGACCTGGGGCTTTCGGCAAGGTATAAAGCTTCTGATATGGCATCATTTGATTTTTCGGTAACCAACGGAAGAGGTTATAAGGATCTTGCAGCCGATTCAACCTTCAGATACAGTGCTGGCATTACCTTTCTTCCTGTAAAAGACTTAACCCTCAGGGGGTATTTTGATCTTATGCCTGAAGGCTCTGCACAATGGACAACAGGATTTATATGCGCTTATACAGGATCAAGGTTTTCACTGGGCGCCGAATTCGACATGCAAAAGAATCATACATATAATAAAGAACATGACTATTCCGGGGCAGCCATTTTCGGTTCATATATACTGAGTGAAAAAGTTAGCTTGTTCGGCAGATTTTACGAATTTTCATCAGTTGTGCCGGATGGAGAGACAACTGCCTGGAACAGTTCAAACGACAATAAAACCCTGGTAGCGGGCTTTGACTATACACCTGTCAAAGGAGTCAGGCTTGCGCCAAACATGACATATATCGATCCCGACGAGGCAGGAGCTGACAGCAAAACTGTTGTAGGGATAAATGTTGAAATTAAATTTTAAGAAATAAAACATTAAAAAAGAACATAAATACATTATGAAAAAGTTAATTATTCTTCTGGTAGCTTCATTGGTTGTGGTTTCATGCAACAACAGCGGGAGCAACAAAACAGCCAGAAACAGGAACGTGACTATTTCAGCAGCAGGTGCAACTTTTCCGCTGCCTTTTTATAACCTGGCTTTCAAGAAATATGCTGAAGCCACGGGAGTAACCGTAAACTATGGTGGCATTGGTTCAGGTGGCGGCATAAAGAGCCTTCGCGACAAAGTTGTTGACTTTGGCGCCACCGATGCCTTCCTCTCTGATGAAGAGCTGGTAACCATGTCTGAGCCGGTGGTTCATATACCCACATGTATCGGAGGTGTGGTTCTGGCGTACAACCTGCCGGGGATAACAGGTTTGAAGCTCACACCCGAAATTATTGAAGGTATTTTTCTGGGCGGGATAACCAAATGGAATGATCCTAAGATAGCGGCAGTAAACAAGGATCTTTCTCTGCCGGATTTAAAAATCACCGTTGTTTACCGCTCCGACGGCAGTGGTACAACTTATATCTTCAGCGATTACATGACTAAGGCAGGCAAGCTGTGGGGGGAAAAGATAGGAACGGGAAAATCGCTCAACTGGCCGGTTGGTATTGCAGCTAAAGGCAACCCGGGCGTTGCGGGTACAATTAGCCAGTCGGCAGGTACAATAGGGTACATAGGATACGAGTTTGCAGTGGCGCAGAAGATTCCGGCAGCAGCAGTGGCAAACAGCAGCGGCAATTTTATTGAGCCAAACCTTCAGTCACTGTCAGCAGCCGCATCAATTGATATACCAGCCGACACAAGGGTCATGCTGACCAACTCATCAAATCCGCAGGCTTATCCAATTACAAGCTTTACATGGATAATTTTATACAAGGAACAGGCTTATGGTAATCATTCCCAGGCTAATGCCGAGGCAACGGTAAGGGCGGTGAAGTGGCTAACAGAGTCTGATGCTCAATCGATTGCTACAAGTGTAAATTATGCTCCGCTCCCTCAGAAGGCAGTTGAGCAGGCATCAAAAGTCCTTTCGGTGGTCACATTTAATGGAACACCAATCCTTAGATAGAACATCAATGAGAGGAGACAGGGTTACAAAGAGCATATTATTCAGTTCATCACTGGTTTTACTGCTCCTGAGTGCCGGGATGATTTTCACCCTTGCCTCAGGGGCAATACCTGCTTTCAGACAATTTGGAATCGGATTCATATTTTCTTCGGCATGGGATCCTACTCCCGGAAAGGAGAATTATGGTTCATTAGCCTTCATTACAGGTACAATATTAACATCTCTTCTTGCCCTTATCATCTGTATCCCAATGGCGTTTTCTGCCTCATTGTTCATATCGGAATTTTATAAGGGAACCCGACTGGCTTCAATTCTCAGAAGCCTGGTTGACCTGCTCGCCGGGGTCCCTTCAATAGTGTACGGGTTCTGGGGTTTTTATACCCTCAGGCCACTCATAATGAAGACGGGGCTAAGTGATCAGGGCTTCGGGATATTTACAGCTTCACTTATTCTTGCCATAATGATAGTCCCATATGCCACCTCACTCAGCAGTGAGATTATATCAATGGTATCTGTTGAGATGAAGGAAGCGGCTTACTCTCTTGGTGCAACACGAAGAGAGGTGATATTCAATGTGGTGATACCCTCTGCCATGTCGGGCATCGTTGCCAGCTTTATCCTGGCGCTGGGAAGAGCACTGGGCGAAACAATGGCTGTTACCATGCTCATAGGAAACGCAAACGTAATACCCGATGGACTCTTTTCCCCCGGGAATACCATGGCTTCGGTAATAGCCAATCAGTTTGGCGAAGCAGACGGGCTCAGGATGAGTGCACTGATTGCAATAGGGCTTATCCTTTTCGCCATAACAGCCCTGGTAAATGCCATTGGCAAAATTATTATCAAAAGGTTTGCATAGAATGGAAAATATCCTTGAAGATAATATCAGAAGAAGAGCCCTTCGAAACAGACGATTCAAATGGCTTGTCATTGCAGGCTCAATAGTTACTGTTACTCCTATCTTCCTTATTGTGATCAACCTTATTGTCAAAGGTGCCAGGCAGATAAACCTCAGTTTCTTCACGGAAACCTCTCCCGACACCTTCCAGGCAATGACGGCAACAGCAAACGGTGAGATTATCCCCGGTGGCATTGCAAATGGTCTGACAGGGTCACTGATAATGGTCCTTATTGCCTCTGCATTAGCTATTCCCACCGGATTGATGACAGGTATTTATCTTTATGAAAACAAGAAAAAGAGATATGCCTCGTTTATCAGAAGCCTGGCTGAGGTATTGCAGGGTGTCCCTTCTATTATTCTGGGGATAATAGCATATATATGGATTGTTAAGGGTCTTACAAAAGGCTATTCAGCTCTTGCCGGGAGTATTGCACTGTCAATAATGATGTTGCCAATAATCGTACGTTCAACAGAAGAGACCATGAGTATGATCCCGGTGCAGATAAGAGAAGCTGCCTTTGCCCTTGGTGTCCCTTACTACAAGATGATATTCAGGGTACTCATACCATGCAGCTTCAGCGGTCTGGCAACCGGTGTGCTCCTCTCCTTGTCAAGGATACTGGGCGAGACAGCACCACTAATGCTTACCGCACTGGGGAGTCCGGTAATGAGCCTTAATGTGGCAAAACCTTCCAGCGCCGTTCCCCTGCTTATCTGGGACTTTTACAATGATCCCAACATGGTGAACATGGTCTGGAGTGCTTCGCTCTTCCTTATGATATTTGTGCTTTCTCTTAATCTTCTGTCGAGAAGCATATCAAAAAAAAGAAAATACATCTGATGAATGACTGATACTCCTATACTTACAATAGAAAACCTCTCAATTTCTTATGAAGCAGGTAAATACGCCGTAAAAAGCGTGTCGGCATCAATAAGAGAATATGCCATTACTGCAATAATGGGTCCCTCGGGGTGTGGAAAAAGTACCCTGCTGAGAGCCATCAACCGTATGCATGAGCTTTATCCAGATATAAATGTTACAGGAGATATAAAGCTTAACGGGGAAAGCATCTTCAGTCTCCCTGCTATAGAGCTGAGGCGCAAGATAGGTATGGTGTTCCAACGCCCCAACCCATTCCCGAATATGACTGTATACGAAAATGTTGTAGCCGGGTACAGTCTGAACGGCATTCGTCTTAAAAAGAGCCAGAGAGATGATATAGTTGAAAAAGCACTACGCAGCGTCACACTCTGGGATGAAGTAAAAGAGTCGTTATATCGTAAAGGCACTTTTCTCTCAGGAGGACAGCAACAACGACTATGTATTGCCAGGGCAATCTCCTTTAACCCGAAAATACTCCTTCTTGATGAGCCTACCTCGGCACTTGATCCCATTGCGACATCAAAGATTGAAGACCTCCTCGGTGAACTGAGAAAAGAATATACACTCCTTCTTGTAACACATAACATGTCTCAGGCAGCAAGGATATCGGACGACTCAATGTTCATGTATATGGGTGAGCTTATTGAAAAAGGGCATACAGAAACACTCTTTACCAACCCGAGAGACAGCCGGACTGAAGCATACCTTACAGGAAAATTCGGTTGATTACATAATGATTTTTTAAATTTGTTAAAAAGAAAAGACCATGAGCACCAAGAAAGAACAGGCGATAAATGATATAATGAATAGTTTCAGGGAGATGGCAAATCTCACCCTGGGCCAACTAAGTATGCTCGAAAAGCTAATGTCAACCTCAAACGACGACTCCTTCAATTCATTAATAAGCACGATGAAGGAGACTGAAAACAAAATCGACAACTTTGAAGTTGTTATAAGCGAACAGTTTACCAATACCATTGTACTTTACCAGCCGCTTGCTTCTGATGTGAGGAAAATTGTAGCATGTTACAGGATGACTCTCAATCTTGAAAGGATCAGCGACAGGATCATGAATATGATCAGGATTATTTCGAAAGTCAGACATTCGCCTGAATATGTTCAGATTGTAACACTTATAAATAATATGCTTACATCCGGGGCCCTTATGGTTGAAAAATCATTGCTTTCATTCACCAACAGCGATCCTGATTTTGCCATATGGACAATCAAAAATGACTCGGTGATTGATGAGATGAACCATAAGCTTCTTATAACACATATCACAAAGTCAGACATGGATGAGAATACCCGCGAAAAGGTGATCAGCTATGTTGAGTTAAGGGATATGATATCTAACATCGAGAGGATAGCAGACCATGCCACAAATATTGCCGAAGCATCAATATACTCACTTCAGGGAACAGATATAAGACATACCGGAATAGGTAAAGAAGAAACACCAACAGCATGAACAGGAATAGTAAGAAGATACTTGCCGTTGATGACGAAGAGGATATCCTTGAGATACTTCAGTTCAATCTGAGTGCCGAGGGGTTTGAGGTGGAAACTGCATCCTCAGCCGAAGAAGCGCTTCAGAAGAACCTTCAGTCATATGACCTTTTCATTCTTGATATTATGATGGGGAAAATGTCAGGTTTTCACCTGGCAGAGAAAATGAGAAAAGAATTTAAGATAGGCAAGCCAATAATATTTCTTACTGCCAGGGGGACTGAAAACGACAAGATTACAGGATTCAACCTTGGTGCAGACGATTACATGTCAAAACCATTCTCCATAAAAGAGCTGGTGGCACGTATCAGGGCAGTGTTGAGAAGATCCTCAGGTAGTGCCACTGACAACCCTGAAACACCTGAAGGGTTTACAATAAACTATGAGAAAAAAAGGATTGAAATAGAGGGTTCTCCTCTGGAACTGACAAAAAAAGAGTTTGAAATTTTGTCGTTACTGCTCATGAACCCGGGAAAGATACACCCAAGACACGAGCTTCTTGACAGAATATGGGGTAATGATGTGATTGTCACAGATCGTACGGTAGATGTCACCATTGCCAGAATAAGAAAGAAGATGGGAGAAAAGGGAGAATCCCTGAAAAACAAATCGGGCTTTGGATATTATTTTGAAGAATAAAATATGCAGGTTATGATTCCAAGCAAGCGTTTCAGTACAAAACTGTTTTACTATTATTTCGGCGTTTTTCTTCTGTTCGCCCTTTCAATTATGGCATTTCAATACCACAGGGAGAAACAGTTCAGAATCACCATGCTGAATAACAGGCTCAGCGACCTGTCGATTCAGGTTAACAATTTTGTCGGGACAAGGAATCTGCCAGACTCATCAGGTTACAGATCCATCGATGAACTTTTACCTGTTTTGCCATATAACGATATCAGAATTACACTCATTGCTGTTGATGGCAGAGTTATTTATGATAGTGAAGTTAAAGACGTAAGCACTCTCGGGAATCATCTCAACAGACCTGAGGTGAGTGAATCGCATTTTTCGGATTTTGGGACCTCGGTACGTAAATCCTCCTCCACAGGAAAAGAATACTACTATTTTTCAAAGTACTTTGATAAATACTATGTAAGGCTGGCAGAGGAGTATGATGTAAGGGTTATAGGATTCCTGCAAAGACAGATGATGTTTTTTATATTTCTTGTTGCTTCGTTCATTGTCATCTGGTGGCTTTTAAGACTCATTACAAATATCTTCAGTAAAAGCATTACCAATCTTCGCGATTATACAGTTGCAATGCGCCATGATTATAACCATATTCCGGCAGTAAGTTTTCCCCACAACGAAATAGGAGACATTGCAAATGAGATTGCCGGGATATATAACGATCTTGTAAGGAGTGCCTCGGAGTTGTCGCTTGAAAAAGACAAGTTATTCAAACACCTGCATGCACTTAACGAGGGAGTCGCATTTTGTTCAGCTGCAAAAGAGATAACACTGTCAAATAACCTGTTTATTCAGTTCCTGAATGCCATTTCAGGAGAACACACACTCTCTCCGGCCAATTTCCTTGAAAGGCCACAGTTCAAACAGGTAAATGATTTTCTGGATAATCATCCTTTAACCAGCTCCATCACCCCGGAGACACCCAGGATTGAGTACAGGGTCGAAAGTGCGGGTCATTTTTATCTTGTTCAATGTATCATGTTCAGCGATCACAGCTTTGAGGTTATTATCACAGACATCACACGAGCTGAACAAAACAAAGCCATAAGGCAGCAAATGACTTCAAATATTGCGCATGAATTAAAAACACCTGTGGCTTCGGTAAAAGGATACATTGAGACACTGCTTGAGAATGAAAATATGGAGGCAGAAAAAAAGAGTTATTTTCTTAATAAAGCATATTCCCAGACAGAACGGCTGACCTATCTTATAAACGATATTGTAATACTCAACAAGCTGGATGAAGCTGGCGGAAGCAGTTTTCCTTTTGAAGAGATTGAGATTGAGAACCTGGTCAGGGAACTAAATGAGACTTTCGGAGCTGCCATGCGGCGTAAGGGCATAACCCTTGAGTCAGAGATATTCCCGTCATTAAAGGTGACAGCAAACAAATCACTCATTAACTCTGTATTTCAGAACCTCATGGAAAATGCCCTGGCGTACGCAGGTGATAATGTGACTATTAAAATAAAGAGTCTCTACTCTGATGACAAGTTTCATTATTTTTCATTCTCTGACAATGGGGTTGGGATACCTGAAGAGCATCAGGGGCGCATCTTTGAACGTTTCTATCGCATTGATGACGGCAGATCGCGCAAGAGTGGCGGGACAGGTCTTGGTCTGGCGATTGTGAAAAACTCCATATTGCTTCATAAAGGAGAGATCTCTATAAGAACGCGTCAGGGAGGAGGAACAGAATTCATATTCTCGTTACCAATATAAAAAAGCAGAGGCGCGATATATCGTGCCTCTGTCGTAAATCATATACGTTTCATTGCCTCCTTTTTCATTTCAGGGGGCATTTTTTCAATTGCATACCTGAGAGCTGTTCGCGGCATATCACTCCGGTGTTTCATTACATACCTGAACACCTCCTCCTGATGAGCTTTGCTGGCTTCCTTGAGCATCCATCCGTATCCCTTCTGGACCATATCATCCCTGTCAGTAAGCATTCGGTCAGCTATCTCAAAGATATCATCAAGATATCTGCCCTCTCTGGCAGGTATAACCAGAGAGACAGCCGAAGCACGCTTAACCCATCTGTTTGCCGAAGCAGTCCACTCCTTCAACTCTGAAATAAACTCCGGGTACATATCTATGAACGTGCCGACAGTATGATTACACAGTGTGTCACAGGAGGCCCAGTTGGAGACATAGCTCTTCACCCATCTCTCAAATATTTTAAAATCGTCAGGCAGATACTCTTTTCTGACCGCATATGACCAGTTGCATGCAATAAAAGACTCTTCCATCATTCCTGACTGCCACAGCTCTTCGCATAATGCGAAAATCCCGGCCTTATCATATCCGCGTATCTGGTTGAGAAATTCTTTGCTGATCTGACCCACTACAGCACTCTTCATGCCATAAAGGTGTATCTCTTCCCTGAAGAATCTCAGCCCGCTTTCTCGCTCTTTCTCGCTCGAACACTCCCTGAGCTTCTGCCGTACCTGGTAAAGAATGTTTTCCATATCAAAACTGCTTCTCTTAAATTGGCTACGGAGAAATACAATTATTGGGCAAAGATCTCTTTAAACTTAACTTCAAGGAACTTGTCCGGGAAGTCTTCATTTACCTTTGAATCGATAGAAAACATGAAACCCTTGTACAATCCTGTCGTAAGTTCTGTCTCACTGAATGTCTGTATATAGGTACCATTGAAATATATCTCATATGTATGTGACCCTCCCACCTTAACTTTAACAGCATTAACCGTGTTGTAACCCATGTTTAGAAAAGGAGAAGCAAACTGGAAGATTGAAGACGTCCATGTTGATCCATTATAAAAATAAAAGCTGTTGCCTTTAACTTTTGTAATAATATATGATCCCTGCGTATTAATCAGCACGGCAATAAATTCCCCACCATCAACAGTATAATTGAAGAATAAACCCTGCCAATCGTATGCGTATCCTGAAATCTTGTTGACATTGGTCTCGATATAATTTGAAAGAGGAGCGGTAAGTGTGGTTGTTGAGATATAGAGGATGGTGCCACAACGCCCGGGATTATTCAGGTAGTAGTCTGTATAACCATTCTCATCAAGAGTAGTCTGTTCTACAATATTATCATCATTCTTTACACATCCTGTAAAAGTGAAAAGGAAGAGTGTCAAAAACGAAATCAGTGACACCCGGGCAATAGTTCCTGCTTTTTTCATGGTAGTAGTAGTTTTTTAACCAGGTATAAAAGTACTAAAATTTATTTTCTGGAAAAACCCACAATTCTCTTGCCAGAATTTGCTCTTCATACCCGGGGATAAAAGAATATGAGAAGTAAAAAGCCCCCGTTGGCTTAAACGGGGGCTTTTATCATGAAATGTATTCCTGATTATTTCTTTGAGGTATCTCTGTTATAATAAGTAAGCGGTCCGGCATAATGAAGTTTTATCTTAACCCCGTTTTCGTCTGTGCCTTTGTAGTTGACCTCATAGCCTGATGATGTCTTCTTAATACTAAGATCACCGTTTTCAATATATACGGAACTGTATACGCCTTCATCACTGTAATTAAATGAATAATAAGAATAATCAAATGTCAGATCAGCGTAACTGCCGCTATCGTCAAAAGTGTAAGTTCCATTTCCAGGTTCAGCTGATTCGGTGGTATATGTTTCGAAATATATCCTTGTTCCGGTACCAGTATAGGTTGGAGTGTTACTTTCATTGGTTAATGTAATCTCAGGAGATACAAAGTCAAAGTCAAAGTTGTAAGTTGTTGGTGAGTAGGAGCCGTAATACTTAACATTGCCGTCAGAAAGAACAATTGTTGTATCTCCTACCTGAAGGTAATTGCCACTCTCTCCATCTTTTCCGCAACCGGCTAATGTCAGCCCCAGAACTAATACTGAAAAAAATACTTTAGTAAAACTTTTCATAATAAGTTAGTTTTAAAAATGCGCCTACTCTTAATGCTTTTCGGCTTCCGCGTAGATATTTAAGTTCTTAAAAATTTCCTTCCGGTAATGCTTCTAAATTGAGAGTGGTTACTTCCCAAAGCAGTTATTAATTTTTACGATGATAAACATAATATGTTTCAAAATTTCCGGAAAATGTTAAAAATAGGAGAAAAAAATCAGTAATTCCTGCAATTTTATTTTGAAAGATATTCAGTTGCCAATAATAAGAGCATGGCTGCTCTTGTTTTCTACCCTGCCAATTATTGAAGCTTCGGGATGTGATGACTTTTTCAGGTCGGTGAGTAGTTTTTCTGCTTCATGTTCATTAACAGCAATAAGAAGTCCTCCCGATGTTTGAGCATCACATGAAGCCATCCGGAGATTATAATCAAGATCATTCTCAAAGTGAGTATGTTTTTCTGCATAATCGAGGTTACGGAAGGAAGCACCAGGTATACATCCTTCATTAATGTAGGAGTAGACTCCTTCCATCAGGGGTACTTTTTTCATTGATAATCTGATAGTGACATCTGACCCCAATGCCATCTTTAAAGCATGGCCGGCAAGTCCAAAACCTGTGATATCAGTAGCGCCTTTAACATTATATTCCTGCATCAGCCTGCCTCCTTCATTGTTGAGCTGCTTCATATAACTCCTGGCGGCTGCGAGCTCCTGCTCTTTTGCCATACCCATACGCGAGGCTGCCAGAATGACGCCGCTGCCAACAGGTTTTGTAAGTATAAGAATATCACCGGCCCTGGCTCCACTGTTGGTTATTACCCTTGCGGGATCGACAATTCCTGTAACTGCCAATCCGTATTTGGGAGGATAATCATCAATACTATGTCCCCCGATGATAGTGACTCCCGCTTCCCGGGCTTTGTCGCTTCCTCCTCTAAGTATCTCCCCATAAACTTCAATGGGTATCCGTGAAGAGGGGAACATTATAAGGTTCAGTGCGAGTATCGGCTTCCCTCCCATTGCATATACATCGCTGAGTGAGTTTGCCGCTGCTATCTGACCAAATTCGTATGCATCACTGCATACCGGAGGGAAAAAATCTGTTGTAAGCACCAGAGCAATGTTATCGGTAAGACGATAAACGCCTGCGTCGTCGTGAGTGCTTATATCCACCAGAATATTCGGGTCAACAGGTACCGGAAAACCGGCCAGAACCTTTTCCAGTATTTCCGGAGATATTTTTGCCGAGCAGCCTCCGGCCTCCACCGTTGTAAGTAAATCAAATGCCATTTTAATTATGGTCTGATAATGAGATCAGCTTCGTTTAAGACGTTTATTATCTGATACATGTCGCTTATTTTACCTACCGATATACTATCCTTCAACGAAAAGAAGTCGACACACGTGGTGCAAAGATAAAGCTGCACACCTTTTGTTTCAATCTCTTTAAGAAACTCCAGCACAGGAGATCCAGCTACAGCAAGCTTAACACCTGAATTGTAAAAGACCACTGCCTCAGGTAATGGTTTGATAAGCGGTAACACCTTAAAAAATGAGTTGATAAGTTTACTTCCCAGTTCATCGTCACCCTCTCCCATCCTGTCTGAAGTAATTGCCACCACTACCTTTTTACCGGTATGTCCACCTTCAACAGAACAATAATCCTTTATATTCTCCATTGGAGGCAACACCTCACCCCTGTTTACAACAATTGTCCAGATTCCGTTTTCCTCTTTCTCGGAAAAACCCAGGTTATTGTCTTTAAGAAAGCGTTTTATATTACTCAGTGAGGCAGGATTATCAATAATAATATGTAATGATTCCCCTTCAGCCGCTTCGTTTAGTGTCTGGCGTGTCTTAATAAGAGGTGCCGGGCATTTAAGCCCTTTTGTATCCACTATTTTCATCATTAAAAATTTTCACAGGCAAATATAGCCTGAAATGCCTACATTTGAAAAACAATGGAAAACTGATATTCAACATACGGACAGTTATGAAAAAAAGATTGTTATTTATTCTTCTCGCTACACTTACTTTTCCTGTAATAAAAACAGCCGGACAGATCAGTGATGAAAGGATTGTGGGCTCATGGATTGGACACATAACAGCATCCGCAATGGATGTAAGGATAGTTTTTCATTTCTCCACCTCTCCATCTGATACACTTGTTGCAACCCTTGACAGTCCCGATCAGTCAGTTGAAGGTCTAAAGCTGGGCAGAGTAATTCATCAGGACTCATTAGTACTCATAGATGCCACAAATCTGAGAATACAATACACGGGAGTCATCCGGAATGACACGCTGATAGACGGTACCTGGAAACAAAGCGGTAAAGAGTACCAGCTAAACATTCAGAAGATGAAAGCGCCGCTGACGGTAAACAGGCCTCAGGAACCTCATCCTCCATTCCCATATGCTGCCGAAGAGGTCAGCTTCATGAACAAAAGCGAAAATTTCAGTCTTGCGGGCACGCTTACCATTCCACAGGGCAATGGGCCGTTCCCCGGAGTTGTTCTGATAACAGGTTCAGGATACGAAGACAGGGATGAGACTGTTTTCAACCACAAGCCTTTTCTGGTTATTGCCGACTACTTAACCCGTAGGGGTATTGCTGTGCTCAGGTATGATGACAGGGCAACTGCCAAATCAGGGGGGAATAAAACAAATGCTACAAGCCTGAATCTTGCCGGCGATGCAGCTGCAGCGGTTGATTATCTCATGTCGAGACCCGAGATTGATCATAATAAAATTGGTCTTGCAGGGCACAGCGAAGGAAGCTTTATCGCTGCCATTACAGCTTCAGAAAGAAATGACATTGCCTTTATTGTCTCTCTGGCAGGGCCCGGCATTAAGGGAGAAGAGGTGATACTCCGGCAGACCAGAGATATGATGACTGCCTCAGGCTCCGATACTGCAGCCGTGAATGAGAACGACAGAGAAATGCATCATTTATTTGACATTATAAAATCAGAGAAAGATCCAAAAAATGCTTTTAAAAAATCTGTCCAATGGTATAACACTTTCCTTGACAGTAAAGGAGTGACGGATGAAAAAAGAAAAGAGGAGATGTCAACCTTCACAAAAAAAGTGTTAGCTGTAAACTCGGCATGGTTCAGATATTTCCTCACCACCGAACCAAGCCAGTTCTGGAGAAAAGTAAAATGCCCGGTGCTTGCCCTGAATGGTGAAAAAGACATGCAGGTTTATTACAGGGATAATCTTGATGGGATAGCTGCTGCACTCAAACAGGGCGGAAACCGGAAAGTAACGGTTATTAGTCTCCCGGGGCACAATCATCTTTTTCAGCATTGTAAAACCGGGCTGGGGACGGAATATGCAACTATTGAGGAAACCTTTTCCCCTGTTGCGTTGGAAAAGATGTCTGATTGGATTACTGAGACAACAAGGAAAACAGGCAGCAGAAAATAAATCAACTTTTCACTGCTCTTTATCTCTCATAAGTTTTGTGATGAGCTTCCTTGCCTGTGACTTTATCCCACCCGAGGCATCATTGACAACAAGGCCAATCGTTGAAGCAACCTCACTCTTCATATCAGGGTAAATGTCGCACATCCCTGCAAGTATCTCCATTGAATAGACCTTTGGAGCCACCGGATCGGAAGCCTTGCGCATTTTCGCAAAGCAATAATCAACAAGAAGACCATGGTGAGAGGCAGGAATAGATTCAGGTTTGTTTTTGGATAGCACTCTCAGAAAGCATCTCAGAACGCTCTGATTCTCCAGCCCAGGCAATGCATCAATCAGATTACAAAGGTAAGGCACTGTTACTTCACTACCCGAGTCTACCACTTTGGAAAGAATCCATGACGACAGAAAGGCTAAACGGGTGTCCTTATCCAGAGAGAGAGTAATAAGCTGGCCGACAATTGAAGGGTCGTTTTGTGCCGACCGGGCCATCATGCTTATCTCATGGGAGTCTGAAATATTTCTGATAACATTTGCCAGTTCTTCCTGAGCCTGCTCCAGGGGAACAAGGTCGGCATCCATATCAGTGAAAACAGAAGATGAGTAATTTCCGGAAGCGTAATCTATTGCCACAGGCACATCTGCTGCCGACAGGTTTACACCTGGCAGTTCATCAGGGGTTAGCCATTGATGGGCGTCATGCTCGGTAAGGATAAGCCTCGATGCCAGTGTATCGCAGATAAAAGGGTATAATCTGATATGCTTGTCACCATAGTCGTGCTCAACCGGTTTAAGTGTGCCGGAAAGTATAATATCTATTCCAAGTTCTTCATGAATCTCCCGGATAAGGCAATCTTCATATGTCTCACCTCCTTTTATCTTTCCTCCCGGAAACTCCCACTTTCCTGCATTACCCATTCCCGGGCCCCGTCTTACAACAAGTACCTTTCCTTCATCGTTTCGTATTACTGCACATGTAACCTCTATCATAGCATACCTTAAATTATATCCTTAAACTCAGGCATCTTCTTCAGAAAAGAGATGTTTTTCTTTTCCCTATCCACCTCCGCAGCATAATGAGTTATCCCATTGGTAACAATGAGATACCTTACACAGTAATTAAAGTTGTAGTTTATTATCTGGTCAAAAACAGTCTGGCTGAGTTTTACTTCAGGCGCTTTGCATTCAACTATCAGGACAGGATTGCCTTCTCTTGAGTAAACAAGAATATCAGCGCGTCTGAGCATGCTGTTAAGTCTGAAGGAAGCTTCCACCTTTATCAGGCCGGGGGAGTACCCGAGAGCCGTAACCATGTAATTCAAAAAATGTTGTCGTACCCATTCTTCAGGTGTCAGTGCCACATACCGGCTCCTGAAGGGATCAAAGATTTTCTCACCATCCTGGTCCCTTTTAATTTTATGTGAATATTGAGGCAGATTTAATGGCTTCATCATCTGGATATTACCTCATCATAAATATTGAAGAGATTGTTTTCAGTCTTTCAATTGCCTTCATCAGTAATTGAAAAACACCGGCATTTCAAGTTAATTTTATATTTTTGACCTCCAATCTCATTGGCAAATATAATAAACCAATTCACATGAAGACAAAAGAAGAAATAGTTGCTAACTGG
>Ga0116171_10001663_pt1 | contig 21911 bp, 8 predicted proteins | sample AD_JPNHW2_MetaG_FD_89798 | JGI IMG/M metagenome (GOLD analysis project Ga0116171, IMG submission 89798) | Active sludge microbial communities of municipal wastewater-treating anaerobic digesters from Japan - AD_JPNHW2_MetaG | ecosystem: Engineered > Bioreactor > Anaerobic > Digestate | place...
GGCAAGTTCGGAAGAAAACAACACCGCTCTTGTTCCACCGTCTGAAGGTCCTATGGAGCGGTCTGGATAACCGCGTATTCCGTCCGGACCTGTACCGCCGAGATAAAATTTCTCATCTGGAGGTACATCGGAAGAACCATTGTATGCTTTCACGAATTCAGCACGCCATTTAGCACGCAGAGCAATTTTCATGTAAGTTTGCGTGTACCAGTTTACTTGGGCAATTTCCTTTACATAGTTGAAATCACCACCAAAGGGACCACCAGCTAGTTCAGTATATAATGTTATCTGAGAACCAGTCGTAGGGAAGAACACATTATCCCTGGTATCTCTTGAATAAGTGATGGAACCTGAACTGGTGTTTCTCCAGCCGAGTTTATCAAGTTCAATCAGGTTGGAATTGGATGTGGAATCAATGGATGTCCAATCCGTGATGCGATATTTTTTAGTATAAAAGGAATAACTGCCAACGATACGGGAACGATTGATCTGGTAAAAAGGAAATCCAAGGCGTAAAGAAGCTCCACGTGTCGAAACTTCATAATAGAAGGACGTCCATTCCTTTCTCGTATCATATAAATTCACACCAAATAAGACATCGCTATCGAATATATTCGGATTTGTAAAATCGTATTCAAAGTTCTGCGTTGTTCCGCCGAATTCCCACTTGATGCTGGATGACCAGTTATTGCCAAAGAGGTTGTTTTCGGATACACTCAGTTGTCCCACAAATTTATCTGTGCTGTTGTATCCCACACCACCGTTTGCCGAACCGGAAGATTTATCCTTCACATTCAGGGTCAGATCGATGTCTCCATTGTTATTGATCGGTTTGTAGGAAGGCATCATATCCAAATCGAAGAAACCAAGATTGTATATATTTTGTTGGGAACGGATCACCTTCGATTGCTGGAAATAATCTCCGGGGGCTATCTCCAGTTGTCTCCTGATCACTTTTTCCTTGGTCTTTGTATTCCCGGCAATGATCACCTTATGAATCTTTGCTCGTGTATTTTCTGTGATATTGAGAATAATATCCACTTTATCACCGATCTTCTGAATCTCATGATCAAATTGAGAATAGATGTAACCTTCCTCATAATAGAGGGAAGAAACAGCCTGGAGTTGTTTATCAAACTTCTCCATGTTGAAGGTATCATTTTCCTTGAACTTGAATTTTGCTTTGATCGTATCTTCAGTGAATCTTGTATTTCCCTTGATATGGATATTACCAAACTTGTATTTCTGCCCTTCGTAGATATTGATCACGATCTGCATATATTTGGGATCGATCTGAACCGTATCTGCTGAAACGACACGTGCATCGATATATCCAAGTGAATTGTAGTATTTCACGATATTATCCAAGTCAGTATCGAACTTATCCTGTTCATATCTTCCAGAACGTAGCAGGTTGGCTGATTTGATTTTCATCTTCTTGGAAAGGGTTTTGGAATCGATATCACTATTTCCGCTAAAGACGATCTTCTTGATTGCAACCTTCTCTCCTTCCGTTACCTGGATCGTGACATCCACCTTATTTCCATCCAATTTTTCCGTTTTGAAGTTTACGGAAGCCAGGTTGTAACTTTTCTTAACATAATCTTCCACGATCTTCTTTCGCGCTTGCGTTTCAAGATATGGAGAATAATAACTGCCCTTCTTCAGGGTGATCAGTTCCTGGAGTTTCGGATCCTTTTCAACCTTGTTTCCGGTGAATTCCACACTATTGACAATAGGATATTCCTTCACTTTGACAACCAGGATCGCACCATCTTTATACGGTTCTGAATTCATGGAAATATCATCGAAGACTGAAAGATTATATAGGTTCTTTATTGATTTGGAAATGCTTTCTTCTGATATCACGTCACCAATTCCGATTGTCATGGAAGAGATGATGAGTGATTTTTCAACATTCTGATTCCCTTCAATACGAATATCATATATCGTTTCATTTTCAGACCAGAGCAGGCATGCAAGTAAGAGAGCGAAGATCATCATGATCCAGCGGGGCATATTTCCTCCATATCGTGAGAAAGTCCGTTTTCTATATCTTTAAGTACAGACAACGTACATACAATTATCCAACATAAATCATAGACTAAATGTGAAACGAGATATATTTCGTAAAGGATTTTTTCACGGATGCGACATCTTCACCAGTGTTTGATTCCCCATAGCACCCCGGGAGATAACTTGCTTTCATCTATTATAGTTGCTGAGAATCGGTTTCCTTCTATTTTATCATAAAATTGTGTGCATTTTCAAATTGCATATGGAGGAAAATTATGAAGAACTACATCATACTGATCAGCATACTGGTTTTTGTGTTTACATCTGCTGTCGCCTGGGCACATCCGGCGAAGAGAATTGACCTGACATTCAACAAGAATACAAAGGTGCTTGCAGCAAAAGTCGTGCATGATGTAAAAGACAATGTCAAGCACTACACGAAAAACATCCAGATCACCGTAAATAAAAGGGATGTTCTGACTCACGATCTCACCATGCAGGACAATTTGCAGGGTGGTATGTACATGTACAAACTGAATGATGTGAAGCCTGGAGATACCATATCCCTGACAACCACCTGCAACTTTGTAGGAACAAAAACAGCCTCAATCACCGTAAAATAATCATCTTGCTGCTATGATACGGGCAACCTGGATGGTTGCCCTTTTCTTTTCTATTTCTTTCGGAATGAAAATTTCATTATCAATAAAACGATATTACATTCGTTATAGAGGGTTCAATTATGAAAAAAAGTATTTTGATCTTTGTTTCCATATTCATTTGCATCCATTTATTTGCACATCCGAAATTCATTCAGCCTATCGATCAAAACTATATTCCCAGACCCACGGAACGTGCCGATTCCCTGCACGGATTTGACGTCCAGAAATATACGCTGACACTGACAATCAATGATGCTGCTCACACTATCCAGGGAAATGTACTGGCGAATGTGACGGCGACTGACAACATTAATTACATCGAATACAATCTCATTGGGCTCAATGTAAACCAGGTAAAGGTCAATGATACGATTAGCAGTTTTACCTACAGCAATGGACTGATTCACATTCCATTAAATGGGATCACGAATGGAAGCCAGTTTACCACGCAAGTTGATTACTCAGGAATTCCTGCGCTGAGTGGAGCCCCATACAATATTGGTTTGATCTTTTCATCCACGATGGTCTTCACACTTTCCGACCCCGATGCCAGCAGATACTGGTGGCCCTGTTACGACCATCCATGGGACAAGGCTGTTGTTGATTTGAATGTGACCATGCGAAGTGACTGGCTGGTTGCCTGCAATGGTATCCGTACATCCATGGTCGATAATGGAGATGGTACCAAGACCCATCACTGGGTCGGCTCGAATCCAATGCTCCCTTATCTGGTCTGTATCACAGCCTCTAATTATAGGGAAATCAACCAGACATTCGGTAATATTCCCATCCAGAATTTTGTTTCCAATTCACTTTATAACAATGCAGTAACAGATTTCTCAGACCTTCCCAATATGATGAGTGTATATTCCCAGAAGTATGGACCCTATCCTTTTGAAAAATATGGGAATGCAGTCGTGAATATGCAGACATTCGGTGCCATGGAACACCAGACGATGACAACCATGGGGAGTGATTATATTCATGGGAATCATAACGGACAATGGACCATAGCCCACGAATTATCTCACCAATGGTTTGGCAATTGCGTTTCACCTCTAACCTTCAAGGATGTGTGGCTATCTGAAGGTTTTGCCACCTATTCCGAGGCAGTCTGGGAAGAAAGCCAGCGTGGTTTTACTTCCATGTGCAATTATATCCAATCGAGTTTTCATAACTATTACCTAAGCTGGGAACCTGCTTCCAGTCCTCAGACAATTTACGATCCAGCTTTTAGTGCATACTTCAATCCTCCCTCCTATGAAAAAGCAGCTTCCGTACTTCACATGCTTCGATTGCAGGTTGGTGACAGCACTTTCTGGAATATCATGCAGTCATGGTTTCAGGCTCATCACAATGGGAATGCCACAACGCAGGAATTTGAAGCACTCTGCGAGAGTATCAGTGGTCAGGACTTACACCAGTTCTTCCACCAATGGATATACGGAGCAGGGATCCCTGAAATCAAGTTTTCGTATTTTTATAAAACCGATCTCACAAATCATGAATTTCATTTAAAAGTCTTTGCCAAAACTTCATGCGCATCAGGAGAAGATTTCTATGTAAAATTGCCGATTCAGGTGATTCATCCCAATCATTCAGACTCGTTGCTTGTAGATGCCACTCCTGAAATATCTGCTCCTATTGATCATGTTATACCTTTTACAGCAAACGACTCAATCATTTTGAATGAAGATCCTCATCACTGGCTCTTACAAAGAGGACTTTCGCCTGTTTATACTGCTCAACCCCATGCCTTGGCAGCAAACAGCAGTGTATATTTATCATGGGTACCATACTGGTCTGATGTTCCGGTTACTTCATACCTGATTTACCGTACAGATGAAAGCACGATTCCTTTATTGATAAGTCAGGTTCCGGCAAACACCCTTCATTATTTGGATACAGCCGTTACCAATGGTGTGACCTATAGTTATCAAATAAAAGCTGGAATCGATGACGATTTCACCTCTGATTATTCAATGGAGACATATGCCACTCCTACTGCTTTTTCAATGAACCAAGGGCTGCTTGTCATAGATGAAACCAGGGATGGAACAGGCTCCGCCATTTCTCCCACCGATGCCATGGTGGATGGATTCTATGACTCAGTGTTATCTTCCGTGAATCATGAAGATTACGATTGCAGCACTTCCGGAACTCCGACCCTTGCCTTACTCGGTCAGTATTCGACTGTCTTATATCACGATGATGATTTTTCAACTCATTCTATCCAGGAAGTGACAGATATCCTCGGTGGATATGTGATTGGCGGTGGAAATCTCATCATATCGGGTTGGAAGACTGCTTCACAAATACCATCTTCTTTCCTCGATATATTCGTACCGGGTCTGCAGGTCAATTATGATGGTTCCCCTGAATTGGTGTCCGTGTTATCGGATATTTATCCTGATCTTGAACTCGATCCTGCCAAACTCTCCAGCGCTTGGAATGGTCATTTAAGCATGGTGGATACGTTTACAAACATAACCAATCCGGTTTTTACCGGTAATTTCATCGATGGCAGCAGCTTCCAAGGGCAAGCCATGGGTATTCACGTTCAGCAAAATGGTGAATTCATCCTTCTTGGCTTTCCACTGTATGTCATGCAGGAAGAAGGAGTACGAGAATTTCTGAATGAATTGCTTCAGCAAATCGATCCTGTTGTCTCAAATCATGATACGGCGCAGCCATCCTTCAAGATGAGTCTATCCATCCATCCGAATCCGTTCAGACTAAATGCCAATATCTTCTATACGACCTCCAAGTCCGGGAAAACAAAGATAGAGATCTACAACATCAAGGGTCAGTTGGTTCGTACATTAACGAATGATATTGTGAAGGAAGGAAGCCATTCTCTCGTTTGGAATGGCGAAAATAATACGGGTAATCCAGTTTCTTCAGGTGTCTATTTCTGCAGAATGCAGTCAGGTAACGAAACAACAAGTCGGAAATTGATGTTTATCAAATAGGTATTATCGGCAAGGCACTCTTAAGGCATAACCAAGGATAAGCAGATATTGGCTTGAGAACGCCTTGGACAGGAAACAGAGAACAATGATCTTGTTATCCTATAGAACTAGGTCATGTTAGGCACACAAAAACGCGAATATGCTTCGATACCAACAATGTGGATATCGAAGATGTGAGATCACTTAGCCTTAGTTGCAGACCTTGTGTCTATTTCATTGAAGTGAATAACAATTAGTAATTATTGAATTTGATCCCTACAAGTATCCAAAAACCGTTATTATACATTTCGATATTACCATTACTACCTTTATAATCTTCGTTATATTCATCATCTACGTGGAATGGTTTTGTTATTTGCCTATCATATCGCAATTCCACATATGTTTTTTCGGAATTCAGACCGGCACATAATTGATATCCCAATACAATTGGGTTCATTTGATCCGTGATCTCACCGGAGGCGGTATCAGTACCATCTGTTACTTTCTCGGTACCACTGATTGCTATGTTCAAAGCTGGACCCACACCCATATAAAAATTGGGTGATTTCACAGCAGGAAAATTATACATGAACGTCAAGGGGACGGACAGATACCATAGATTCATTGATCCGCTCAAACCATCATAATCGTCAAAAGTAACATTTGAACCCCTTTCGGTGAGAGTCACTTCTGTGCGAAGTAGAAAATCATTTGTAGATTGACTTTTGAAGAATACACCACCATAGAATCCTATCTTGTTTGCATAATCTATCCCGGCATTCTCAGAGTTCGTGACATCGCTTCCTGTAAAACCCACTGAGCCTATACCAAAAACCATACCTCCATTTGGTATTGCTGATAAAACACTGACAAAAGCGACAAGAATCAGGGGAATTAATACAAATGATTTCATTTTCTCTCCTTTAATAGTGGATGAATTATTTCAAAAAACATAATTGTTAATTCAGCATGTCAAGGTATTTCTTATTGCATACTGATTATATAATCAAATGTCAAATAACATCCAAATCAATTTGCTCTTCATATTCTTTGACAAAATTCATGGGTATCTCAATGATCAGATGTTCCAAAGGGAGGTACATCATGTATAGAACTCTGGTCATTTTCATTTTCTTATTCACGATCATACAAGTGATGTATGCGCAAATGTGGGAGCAGGATAATTCTATTTTCAATCCAAGTGGAATACCCAGCCTTACATTCTCACAGCCGCGATTTGCTGATTTGGATGGTAACGGTGCGAAGGACATTCTACTCGGTAATACAAATCGGTCTCCAATATTCATTCAAAATACTGGAACTGCTTCAATCCCAGCATTTCATATAGGCATCGATTATCTGGCAAACATATCCAGTCTCGATGCGGAAGTGGGTGTCTGTGCTGACATGAATGCAGATGGAACTCTTGACCTGATCACTGGCGGCTTTACAGGATTGCATCTGTATTTGAATACTGGAACTGCCACATCACCTCAATTTATGGAAGCGGGCAATTATTTCAGCGGATTGATTGTCGGTTCCAATCCTGTTCCGGATTTGGCAGATGTTGATCATGACGGTGACTTGGATATGGTCATCGGATTAAGCGAAAGCGGGAGTGTTAAACTCTACACAAATATCGGTACTCCTGCAAATGGACAATTCAGCGAAGCTCATGTGCAGATCATAGGTGATGTTGGTCTTTATGCCTATCCGGTTTTTTGTGACCTTGATCATGATGAGGATTATGATATGCTGGTGGGAAGAGATTCACACGGGTTTGCCTATTTCATGAATACCGGAACGAGTACAGTAGGTGCTTGGCAACAGAACGATGCAGTATTTCAGGGACTTGGGATGGACATATATTTCAATTCGCCTGCCCTGGCAGATCTGAACAATGATGGTAAGGATGACCTCATATTCGGAAGTGCTTCAGGTCCTCTGAATTATTATGTCAATGTTGGAACACTCTCAAATCCGGTCTGGCAGGTTAATACAACAATGTTCGGCGGTGTCATCGATGTTGGAGGAGCAAGTAGTCCTGTATTCTATGACTTTGATGGGGATGGAGATCTCGATATGATCTCAGGCAGTAATCTGGGGACAATTAAGTATTATCGGAACACAGGTACAATCCATGCACCAGCCTGGCAGCAGGATAACAGTTATTTTGCCAGTATCGATCATTCAATCTACGCTGCAATCGCTATTGGAGATGTTGATGGTGACAGCCTACCAGATGCAATCGTGGGAGATTTGAATGGGGGATTGTATTACCATCATAATACGGGAACAGGCTTTGAACAGATAAACGGACTCCTGGATTTTGTGGCTTTGGGTGGATGGTCAGTTCCACGTCTAATCGACATGGACGGTGATGGTGACCTCGATATCGTAGCAGGGAATGAAGCAGGGAATCTTCATTATTATCAGAACCAGGGGACACCCTCTTCTCCAAACTGGAGTGAAATATCCGGTTTCTTTGGGACGATCGACGTAGGTTCCAATTGTTCTCTGACCTTGGGTGACATTGATCTGGATGGAGATATCGATATTGTGGCGGGAAACATTTCAGGTGATTTGCGCTGCTATCTCAGGAGAGGCATTAGTTGGATGGAGAATACAACGCTTGTGAGCAGTATTTCAACTGACCAGAATGCCGCTCCCGCCTTGGCAGATTTGGATAGGGATGGTGATCTTGACCTTGTCGTGGGGGATTATGACGGAACCTTAAGTTTCTATCGAAATCTCACTTATTCATCGAATGTGTTAAACCCCATCCAAAATCTCACATATCTTGTAACACAGGATCAGGCGATCCTATCCTGGAATTCACCTGCTGTCGGCAGTACTTCGCCATTCGTGCATTATGATATCCTGGTAGATGGCGCTTTCCTGGCATCTGTTTCAGACACCACTTATACAATGATGAATTTGACCATGGGTAATATTTACAATGTTCTGGTAATCGCACAATATATTGCCGGTCCGTCAGTACCTGTGGAAATCACCTTTGAGGTTACCGGTATAGACGATCATACGCAGATGCCGTTCACATTGCAGAATTACCCCAATCCATTCCATCAATCTACCGCCATTCGTTATACGATTTTCAAACAGGGAACCACAATTATCGAGATTTACAATATTCTCGGTCAGAAGGTCAAAACCATTCAGTCCGCGGATAATAAGGAAGGAATAAATACTGTCCAATGGAATGGAACAGATGATAAGGGTAATAATGTTGGTAATGGTGTCTATTTCTGCAGATTGAAGACAGGGAGCAAGGTTCTTACAAGAAAGATGCTGTTAATGAAGTAGGGGCGTGCGGCTTTAGTCGGGAGAGTATGATGCACATTACGCGGTTTACACCCGAGCGTTATGGACAGCACATCCCTATGGGATTAAAAACCGACCATCCTCCCAGAGTGGCTTCACTAATCAACTGTTTAACAGCCATTATTAAACCAATCTCTTTCCAATCCCATCCCAATCTATTTCCAATCTCTTTCCAATCTCTTTCCAATCTCTTTCCAATCCGGAGAGATTGGAATGAGACAGGTATGGGACTGGAAATGAATAGGATATAGCTAGGTAATATTCATGTTGACGATCGGAGACCTATATGCTTTTTGAATAAACTCCATTTTCTTTGACAAAACTGAATCAGATTTCAAAACATGAATCATAATATCAATGTTTGATAAGGAGTTCTCATGAATATCCGAATTCTTCTATTCCTATTGATCTCATCTCTTTTTTCTGCCTTTTATGCAGTACCTGTACCATACAATTATGATGCAGCCTGGTTTGAAGTGGGCAAACTCGAGCAGAAGGGATTACCCAAAACAATGATGGATAAAGTGGATGAAATCTATCATGCTGCCAAGAAAGATGGGAATGATAACCAAATGATCAAGGCATTGATCTATAAACTCACTTATCTGCAGAATGTGGAAGAAGATGCAGCACAGAAGGCGATCAATGCTGTAACAGAAGATATCGGAAATTCAACTTTCCCCAGTACAGGCATACTTCATTCAATGCTGGCACAACTGTACTGGTCGTATTATTCAGTAAACCGTTGGAGATTCCAGGATCGAACAGAAATATTAAATTTCAGGGATGATGACATTTCCACGTGGGATTTGAAAACAATCACCAAGAAAACGATTGAAGAATACCAGCTTTCCCTGGTCAACCCACAAGGTTTGAAGAATCAATCCATCGCAGATTTCAACCTGGTCATCAGACCTGGTGATGCTGAAGGTAATAAATTCCGCCCGACTCTCTATGATTTTCTCGCTCATCGAGCTCTTGATTTCTATATGAATGATGAATCGGGTTTAACTACTCCATCTGACGAATTCAAGTTATCAAACAATGCGTATTTCCAACCTGCTGTGAATTTCATCCAGATGAGCATTGTCACCCCTGATTCTCTTTCCTTACGTTTTTTATCCATGAAAACACTGCAGGATGTCATGCGTTTTCATAGTACAGATACTGATAAGGATGCATATATTGCCTCTGATTTGGACAGACTTGAATATGTGTATGATAATTATGCAGCTGCTGACGGCAAATCCCTCTATGAAACTTCATTGCGTGCACTACTCACCCAGTATTCCAATTCCCCGGTTTCTGCTCTTGCAGCCTATGATCTTGCAACATTCCTAAAGGAATGCGGTGATGAATATCAACCGGATTCATCTGATAAGTACAAATGGTATTACAGGGATGCATTGGATTTGTGCAATTCGACCATAAACAAGTTCAAGAACGTTTCGGGTTTTAGCGGAAGTTATGCAGGTAAAAACCTGGAAATTCTCAAGCAGACAATATTAGAACCCTCCACAACAGTTCAAATTGAAAGTGCCGTAATGAAAATGCAGCCGATCAAGGCATTTGTGAATCAAAAAAACCTCAAGAGTATCTTTGTCAGAATATACAGGGTCAAAGCTTCTGATCTTATGAACAAGTATAACAGCAATATCTCGGATAATGATGAGACAAAACGCTCCAGATTAATAAAGATAAAGCCCATGTTCGAAAAGGAATTTACATTCCCGGACCAAGGTGACTACCGTACCCATGCAAGTGAAATTGTCCTACCAGGGCTTCCCACCGGTTCATATATGATCATTGTCTCCGATAATTTCAGAAAGAACTATTCAGACCAGTATCTAAGCTATAATAGTTTCAGTTGTACTGATCTTTCATTCATTACCCGGACTTCCAATGACATTTATGGAATGGTATTATCCAGGCATAATGGCTTACCGTTACAGAACGTAAATGTAAAAAGATTTATTACAAAATGGGATAATAACAGCAGTAAAAACGTAACAACCTTAGACTGGAGCGGGAAAACCGATAAATTCGGGAAAGTCAGATTATCAGAATCGAAATATGGATATTGGAATTCGCAGTACATGCTTTACAAGGATGATGATACATTGGTCATCAACAATATCTATCTCTATCCCAAAGACCGTAGGCAATACGTAAGGAATCAATGCACCCTTTTTACCGATCGTGGAATATACAGACCCGGACAGACCATCTATTTCAAGGGTTTGCTCTTTGAAACAGACATGGTGAAAAAGAACAGGATACTAAGCCACGAACCTATCAAAGTCACTCTCATGGATGTAAATTATAAACAGGTAAGTTCTCTTGATTTTGTCACGAATGAATTCGGGACATTTAATGGCTCATTCACTGCTCCAAAGAATGTGCTGACTGGACAAATGACGATACAGACACCTTTTGGAAGTACAACCATCAGTGTCGAAGAGTACAAGCGTCCCACATTTGAAGTCACCATCGATAAACCTGTTGATGAATATCAACTCGGGCAATCAGTGACTCTCAAAGGCAAAGTGCTTTCCTATGCCGGTTTCCCTCTCGATCATGCGAAAATATCCTATCGGGTCACGAGACAGCCGAGATGGAATTTCTGGTATTGGTGGTGGGGCTCTCATGGTTCTACACCCGAAAAGGAAATCGTGCAGGGAACAGCCATCACGAATGAAAACGGTGAGTTCAATCTCAGTTTCCTCGCACAAAGTGATGAAACCGTTTCAACGATTGGCAGCCCTTATTTTAACTTTGTCATTACCGCTGATGCCACAGATCAAAACGGTGAGACCAGAAGCGGTGATCTTTCACTTTTAATTGGTAACACCAATCTTGTATTGAATCCTTCTATCCCGGATAAGATCAACCAGGACGAAAAAAAGATTCAGATTCCATTAAAGACCACGAACCTGGGCGGAGAACCCCTGAATGTAAAAGGTACGGTAACGATTTGGAAGCTGAAATCACCTGACCGTGTCATGAAAAGCAGATTATGGACTAAACCGGATGTCCCCATCATCCAGAAAGATGAGTTCATCAAGCAATTCCCAAATGATGTTTTTACAGATGAAAACCTGATGAGTAATTGGGACAGGGAAAAACAGTGTTACACAGGTTCTTTTGATACTTCCGAGAATAAAACCCTTGAATTGAAAGGACTTGATTCATGGGAAAAAGGTGCTTATTTATTTGAAGTAACTGCTCCTGATAAATATGGGAAGATGGTCAAGGAAAGTCGTTATTTCACTCTCTACTCGAGTAAGGGAACCAAGATTCCTTATCCCATGCCTGATTGGTTCGTCCCGATCAAGATTTCAGGGGAACCTGGAGAACAGGCATCTTTCCTTATCGGAAGCGGATATGATAAAGTATCTGTATTATATGAAGTGGAAAGAGATGGAAAGATCGTGGATAGTCTACGTTTTGTTCTCAATAATGAACAGAGACTATTTACCGTACCCATCCTCGAAAATGACAGGGGCAATTTCACAGCACATTTTACTTTTGCTATAGATAATCGTATTTACACACACGATACCGATATCACAGTTCCATGGACGAATAAAAAACTCGATTTTGAATACATGACTTTCCGTAATAAGCTGCTTCCGGGACAGGATGAAGAGTGGCGTCTAAAGATTAAGGATAATTCTGGGGGAAAAGTCACATCTGAAATCCTGGCTTCGATGTATGATGCCTCTCTTGATGCTTTCAGAAGTAATGATTGGCAGCTTTCCATATATAGAACACAATATGGCACAGCAGGATGGATGACTGGTTATTTTGTCTCGGCGATTTCTCTTCTTACCAGATACAACAACAACGTCCCATCATTCTTAACGCTGTCCTATAATTCCCTGAACTGGTATAATTATCATCAGATGTCTGGAGATTTAAGACATTTCAGGGGAGGTAAAGGTGTTGTATTATCGTCCGTAGGCGACGGAATGAACTATCTCTCAGAAGCCGCTCCGACTGCCATGATGAATGGAAGGATGTTGAAAAAAACCGAAGTTGCTGATCAAGCAGTGTCAACTATTGAAGCTGATGGTAGCGGTAGACCGCAAGAAGATCTCTCTGGTATCGAGGCACGTTCTAATTTTGCAGAGACTGCCTTCTTCTATCCGCAACTCCGAACGGATGAGAATGGAGAAGTCCTAATCTCCTTCACAACTCCCGAATCACTTACAAGATGGAAATTCAGGGCATTGGCACTGACGAAAGACCTCCAATATGGATTGACTGACAGCCTTGTCGTGACACAAAAACCCTTAATGGTAATACCCAATGCTCCAAGATTCCTCAGGGAAGGAGATACAATTACCTTCTCCACCAAAGTAACGAGTCTGAATGATGAAGATCAAATGGGTGTATGCCAATTGATGCTGTTTGACGCCATCACCATGAAACCTGTCGAAAGCGTTTTCAAGTTGAAGAATGCCCAGCAGAATTTTTCGGTAAAAAAAGGAGAAAGCAAAACATTGGAATGGGATTTATATATCCCCTTCGGTGTCGAAGCAGTAACCTACCGTGTCGTAGCCAAAGCAGGCATTTTCTCCGATGGTGAAGAAAAGACCCTGCCAATCCTAACCAACCGTATTTTAGTGACGGAAAGCCTTCCACTACCTGTGAGAGGTCATTCAAAAAATACATTTGTCTTCAATAAACTGCAGAATAGCTCAAAATCACAAACGATCAGGAATTACAAACTTACACTGGAATATACATCCAATCCTGCATGGTATGCAATCCAAGCTTTACCCTATTTGATGGAATATCCTTATGAATGTAATGAGCAGGTATTTTCCCGCTACTATGCAAACAGCATAGCATCCTTCATTGCGAATTCAAATCCCAGAATCAAGAGAGTCTTCGATTCATGGAGGGATATGCCCAATTCTGAAGCTCTTTTATCCAACCTCGAAAAGAATGAGGAATTAAAATCCGTTATGCTTCAGGAAACTCCCTGGGTTTTGGATGCAAAGAATGAAAATGAAAGAAAACACCGTATCGGGTTGCTCTTTGACCTGAATCGAATGGCGAATGAATATGACAGGGCACTGAACCGTCTCAAGGATTCCCAGATGTCCAATGGCGCTTGGTCATGGTTCAAGGGAATGCCTGATTCCTGGTGGATCACCCAATATATTGTGGAAGGTTTCGGTCATCTCGATAAGTTGGGTATTCAAAATGTGAAAAATGATCCCGATACATGGAGAATGGTTCAGAATGCAGTCGGTTATCTCGATCGCAAGATCGTGGAAGACTACGATAACATTTTCAAATATGGAAATGAGAAACTCGATAATCTGGGTTATATGGAAATTCATTATCTATATGCACGATCCTTCTTCCTTGATATTCCCTTGAAAAATGATGCTGTGAAAGCAGTTGATTATTTCAAGGGACAGGCTGAAGTCTATTGGCTTTCCAAGGACAAGATGGGACAAGGGATGCTGGCATTAGCAACCCAGAGAATGAAGAACCAAACATTACCCGCACAGATTATTACCTCCCTGAAAGAGCATTCCCTGAATTCACAGGAAATGGGTATGTATTGGAAGGATAATGCCCTCGGGTGGTACTGGTACCAGGCACCCATCGAAACTCAATCCATCCTGATCGAGGCATTCTCAGACATTACTCCCAAAGATACAACATCCATAGACAATATGCGCACTTGGTTACTGAAACAGAAGCAAACAACGAACTGGAAGACCACAAAGGCTACTACTGAAGCATGCTACGCTCTTCTTTGCTCTGGTACTGAATGGCTGAATACAGAAAAACTCTGTGAAATCAAACTCGGTGATCAGGTCATTGATCCCAAGTCAATTGATAACACTCCTGTAGAAGCAGGAACCGGGTATTTCAAAACATCATGGTCGGGCAGCGATATCAAACCAACCATGGCTGTGGTGTCCATTACGAATCCAAACAATGTTGCTTCCTGGGGTGCACTTTATTGGCAGTATTTTGAAGATATGGATAAGATAACGACTGCAGATACCCCATTGAAACTGAGCAAAAAACTCTTCATTGAACGAAAGACCGCCACCGGACTGGTACTTGACCCAGTTTCACCAAAATCTGTACTGCATGTGGGTGATAAGGTGATCGTTCGAATTGAATTGCGCTCGGACAGAGACATGGAATATGTCCACATGAAGGATATGCGAAGCTCCGGATTTGAACCGGTCAATGTCATCTCCCAATATAAATGGCAGGATGGTCTTGGATATTATGAATCAACCGGCGATGCTGCCACCAATTTCTTTATCGAATACCTGAGAAAAGGTACCTATGTGTTCGAATATCCCCTGTGGGTATCCAATAAAGGTGATTTCTCCAACGGTATCACCTCCATCCAATGCATGTATGCACCTGAATTCACTGCCCATTCCGAGGGTATCAGGGTGGAAGTGAAATAGGAGAGGATAGGTTACTGGTTACTGGTTACTGGTTACTGGTTACTGGTTTCTGGTTACGAGGGGAAAGGGGATGAGATAAGGGATTATATACTCAGTAACAAGCTACCTATCCCTGACATTAACTTGCACACTCCGTTGTATTACAGATTTCCTGTGAATATATCCTATATTTCTGCGCATAATAATAACCAAAGTCGGCTGCTGCAAGGCTGATGATGCCACCAAACATAATGGGCGCTCTTCCGCCGAAAGCATCTGCAAGCCAACCTGAGAAAGGACCTCCGAGCAAAGTCGTTCCTGCATTAAGCACTGTCTGAAGCGCAAGCACTCTGCCCCGCATCTCCGGTTTTGCCTCCACCTGTACCAGTGTCGTTGTCGAGGTCATATACAGAATGCTCGACATACCCATGATGAATATGACAGGAAAAGCCAAAACCACCCAGGGAACGAGTGAAAGCGCAATCATGGATAAACCCAGGGCAATTGAGCCAATAACGATATGCCGAATATGCACGACACTCCTGTGAGCCAGGAATAGAGCACAGATCACGGCTCCAAAACTGAAGATGGAGTAGAGGATCGTAAACATGCTTTCTGTGCTATGGAGTGCACGGGTTACGAAGAGGGGTAGGGTTACTCTGAAATTATAGGATAACATCCCAATTGCCAGGAGCATCCCAAAACTGATCCATAATGTTGGCAGGGATATCACATAACGGATGCCTTCTCTCACTTCTCCCTTCGTGCGAGGTTTCGGTGGTTCACGATGCAGTTCATTAGTTCTCATGATATATAAACAGATCAGAACTGCCAGGTAACTGATGGCATCCATGGTGAAACATAATCCATATCCCAGGGTCACGATCAGAATACCGGCAAGAGTAGGACCAAGGATTCTCGAAACATTGATGATCGTGCTGTATAATACGACTGCATTGGGAATATCTTCCTCAGGTACCATTTCCGAAACAAAGGAACGACGTAGTGGATTGTCAAAAGAAAGTAGGATTCCGCCCCAGGTAGCAAGAATAAACAACCCGATCATGGGTGGATGCGGCATGAAGGCTAAGATTGCCAATCCTACCGATTGCAGCATCTCGAGGGTCTGCGTCAGGAGAAGAAGTTTTCGTTTATCGGAACGGTCGGCAATTGCCCCTGCCCAGGCAGAAAGAAAAAGCATCGGTCCGAACTGGCATGCGGAGAGAATACCCACCGCCAAACCACTGCCTGTAAGCTTCAAGACCAGCAAAATCAGTGCTACGTTGGTTAGCCAGTTACCCGTATTGGAGATGGTCTGTCCTATAAAAAACAGTCGATAATTGTAGTTTCTCAGTGAGAAAAAGGTCTTACCGAAGAAACGGGTGATTCCATTTTGCTTATGCATTTCTTTCTCTATGTTGAAATTTATCCACAGTGCTCCGTGGACGAAAAAAATCCCCTTCAACTGTGCGATATGCAACAGTCAAAGGGGATCAAATATATTATAAATTACCTGAGGTTTCTATCTCTTCAGTGACATTCTTTTGCTTTGGGTGCCGTCCTTCCTCAAAATAGGAATAGACGACAGGTACAAAAACAAGTGTGATCAAGGTTGAACTTAATAGACCACCAACAACCGCACGTGCAAGAGGAGCCTGCACTTCACCACCTTCACCAAGACCAACAGCCATGGGCAGAAGACCTAAAATAGTAGCTGATGCTGTCATCAGGATCGGTCTCAACCTTCTTCGTCCTGCTTCTTCGATTGCTGCCCTGACAGGCATACCGTCCCTCCTCCGTAGAAGATTGGTAGTATCCACAAGCAGGATGGCATTATTGACCACGATACCTCCCAGCATGATGCAGCCGATATAAGATTGAATATTGAAGGTCGTGCCGGTAAGAAATAGCATGAGAACGACACCGATCACGGCAAGCGGAACGGAGAACATAACGATAAATGGATCCTTGAGTGATTCATACTGGGATGCCATCACCATGTAGATGAGAATAAGGGAAAGGATGAACCCGATGAACAATTCTTTGAAAGATTTCTGCTGTTCCTTGTAGTCACCTGCAATTTCGGTCGTATATCCGATAGGTAATGGAATGTCCTTCAGCTTGTTCTGGATATCACCAATGACCGAACTGAAACTTCTTCCGCTGAGATTGGCGGAAACATCGATCATTCTTTCCTGGTTGATTCGCTCTATCACCGTTGCGCTTTCACCATGCGTCACATTCACGACATTGCGGAGCACGATCGGTTGTCCTGATGAATTGATGACCGTGAGATTCAATACTTGGTCAAGGGGCATCTGATCTGCCTTATTTACCATGACCATGATTGGATATTCCTTCCCCTGTTCCAGGTAATTCCCAGCTTGGGAACCCGAAAGAACAGTTTGCAGCATACTTGCTATCTGATTCACCGAAAGTCCAAGTGCTGCTGCCTTTTCCCTGTCAATATTCACCAGATCCTCGGGAGCACCGACAGTACGGCTAAGATTAGCATCCGTGACTCCCTTGATTGACTGAACAGCATCGAGAATCTGATTGGCTATTTTCTGCGTGATTTCATAATCATGTCCGCGGACCTGGATCTCGATTCTCCCCCCTCCACCGCCAAGAACACGTGTCATCGTATTATTGGAAGCGGTACGAACTCTTACCTTCACACCTGGGGTATCGGAGATGAGTTTGCGAATCTCACCTGCTATCTTATCATCAGACTTGATACGGTGAGACTTGGAAACGAGAGTAATTCTCATTGAACCCGTATTGGAAGAACTCGGACCCCATCCGCCACCACCAACAGTGGTAACAATATTCTTGATCTCAGGGATCTGATGTCCGATCTTTTTCTCGATCTGCTTCATCTTGGCATCAACCATTTCCAGCCTGGTACCCGCTGCCATGTCGAGATTCAAGCGAATCTCACCCTCATCCGTAACCGGCATGAGTTCAGAACCGATGAATGGTATCAGTATCAAACTGAATACAAAGAGCGAAGCGGCGATGATGGCGGTCTTCCCCCTGTGATCGAGGGCATAGCGCAAAATCTTCTGATATTTGGATTCCAACGCCTGAAGCCCCTTCCCCACACTTTCATATATCTTCTTCTTTTTACCGTTCTCTTCCTTCTTGGATAATTTACTGACTGACAGCATCTTACTTGAAAGTACCGGCACGAGCGTCAAAGCAGTAACCAGCGAACATGCCATCGAAAAAACGATCACGTAGGCAAGCTGTTTGAACATGATACCCGTCATTCCCCTCACAAATATCAGGGGCAGGAAAACGACAAGTGACGATAAAGTGGCAGCAATGATGGGAGGAGTTACTTCACCTGCACCGAAGACTGCTGCTTCTATCTTATCCTTACCGCTCTCACGCTGTCGAAAGATATTCTCCAAGACAACGATGGAGTTATCGAGTAAATGGCCGATTCCCAGTGCCAACCCTCCAAGAGTCATCAGGTTCAATGTAAATCCATTGAAATAGAGTAGCCCGAATGTTGCCATGAGTGAGATTGGGATGGCAGTCGCAATGACGAGTGTACTTCTCAGGTTTCTTAGGAAAACGAGCAGGATAAGAATTGCAAGAAGGGCACCTTCGATGGCAGAGCGAGTCACATTGGTGATTGCCTGCTTGATATAGACCGAGGTATCGATCAGGGAGGTCATTTTGATCTGTGGCATGCTTTGATTGATATTATCTATTTCCTTTAAAACACCTTTTGCCACCTGCACCGTGTTCGTACCGGATTGCTTATTGACGGAGATTTGAACACCGGGCTGCTGATTGATGCGTATCAGACGGACGACCTTGCTGGATGTGTCCTCAACTGAAGCGATGTCCTTGAGCATAATATTCGTACCGTTGCGGTTCAAAACGACTGTATTGCGCAATTGGTCGATATTATCGAAAACACCGGGCACACGAACCGTGATCTGGTAGTTGCCGCGGTACACTTCACCAGCAGGTAGATCGACATTCGCATTATTGACTTTTGAGATGACTTGATCCAAAGGAATATTGAGTGATTTTAACTTATCAGGATCGATATTAATATGAATTTCTCTGTCCAATCCACCCTGAACCTGCACACCGGCAACACCGGGAACTCGCTCAAGACGATAACTGACTTGCGCATCGATGAGTTTCCTCAGGCTGATAGGATCCATTTTACTGGTTACACCCAAGGTGAGAACAGGCATGGCGGAAAGGTCAAACTTACGCAGGGAAGGTCTGCTTGCACCATCAGGCAGGACGGAAATGATCCTGTCTATCCTATCTCTCAGGTCATTTGCTGCGGTGTCAAGGTTGGTTCCCCAATTAAAGGTAACCTGAACATTACTGCTTCCTTCTGAGGATGTGGATTCAATGTCCTGGACACCCGGGACTGCGCTGACAGCTTCTTCAATGGGTTTGGTGACCAATTCTTCCATGGAAAGCGGACTTGCTTTGCCATAAGAGGTGGAAATACTGATCGTGGGTGACGTGATATCCGGCATGAGGTCAATGGGCAGTCTGAAAAGCGCCATTCCCCCAAGGATAAGAACGATCAGCACCACCATGACCGTAAAGATCGGTCGGTGTACTGCACTCTCCGTAAGTTTCATGCTTATGCTCCCGCTCTTCGATTATGCGGTTTACCACCTTCGGCTTTCGGGAGTTTTATCGTTTTTCCATCTTCCAACAGGTCTTGACCGAGTGTAACGACATCACCCTGAATCTGGGGTGATAGAATTTCAACAAAATCACCTTGTTGTATACCTGTCTTGAGAGGAATGAAATGCACCTTCATCGTATTCTTGTCGATCAGATAAACACCCTGTACACCCTTGTTGTTGCATAAGGCAGCAACCGGTACAACAGGCACATTCTCATGCTTCTGGAACTGGATAAACACTCTTGCGTACATGCCAGGTTTTAGTAAGCCTTCACTATTGGGAATATCGATCTCAACACGTGCCTGTCTTGAATCTGCATTGAGTTCGGGTGCGATTCTCGCAATTCTCCCGATGAATTTCTTGTCGGGATAAGCATCACAGGTGATTGTCGTCTCCTGACCTAATTTTATCTTGGGATAATCTCGCTCAACAATGTCGATCTGAACCGTCATCATGGAATTGTCTAAAACAGAAATGATTGGTGTATTGGAAGTCAGCATGGCACCGGGATCGACGAATCTCTCTCCAACCACGCGGGTCTTTCCGCCATCTGTCCAATTTACACGTATTTTTGTATATTCGAGTTGAATCTGGGCTGAACGTACTGCTGCCTGTGATTTCTGCACCGTTGCCAGAGCAACGTCACGCTTCGCCCTGTATGAAATGTTCTGGTTTTCAATATTGTCTATTTCGGTTTGGGATATGAAACCCTTCTCGAACAAAGCTCTTTGGGTTGCAAGGTCATGATCGGATACCTTCAATGCACTTTCTGCTTCCTTCGCCTGTGCCTGGGAAATGGCAAGCTGTGCCTTTGCCTGGTCGAGGTCCTGCTCATAGACTCCACTGTCAATGTGTGCTACAATTTGTCCATTCTTCACAACACTACCGATATCAACGGATAGGTTCTCCAGTCTGCCGGAAACCTTGGGTGATACATTGAATAGTGAACGTGAGGTAATGGAACCGCTGAATTCACCAATATCACTGACCGTCATGTTCTTGATGCTGCCGACTTCAACAACTACGGCAGAATTCCTGTTTTTTCCATTTTCACCTTTTGAAGCACCGGATTTGATCTTTACGAATACCCTCCATCCAAAGAGTATCAGGATGCAGATGAGGAGTATCCTTAGCCAGATTTTTTTCATACAATGATCCTTATTATATTTTTTACTTATTATATATAGACTCGTTATTCTTGAAACCTTGCATAATTTTATCCATAAATGCAGAATAGAATTGAAAAGGCAATTTAATTTTACATCTGGGTTTTAAAAATTTGTACTTAGAAGTGTATTATTCAAATAGTGAATTACTTGTTAAAAACTTGACAATATAATAAAGAAAGTAAAAAAATTTATTTGAGATTTGTATGGAGGGAGTATGAAGATAATATTCTTAGCTTTATTTATTATCTTCAGTATGTCTTTTATTTATGCTGCTATGGAAGTTGAGCATATCGCAGGAGTAAATATACCTGCTTTGCCTTATGATATTGTTATAGGGAAACCTGACAGTCTTCTGCATTTTTATAAAACATATGCAAATGCCGATTCTATATGGATAAATACTTTCACATGCGATCCACAGGGAGTATTCTCCGATCAAACTATTCTTCATCAGTTTCCTTTTCATTCTGAAGTAAACGATACTATTACAATCATCAGATGCGAATACCGTTATAATAAAATTTATTCACATGTTCTTATTGATTCTACATTGATCATCATCACTGTTGATGATGAGGGAAATGCTGTTGATCATGTGATTGACACACACGGGATACAGTTCATATATGAAGGTTACTGGGGTATTCCATACTGTCTA
>Ga0116171_10001669_pt1 | contig 21845 bp, 20 predicted proteins | sample AD_JPNHW2_MetaG_FD_89798 | JGI IMG/M metagenome (GOLD analysis project Ga0116171, IMG submission 89798) | Active sludge microbial communities of municipal wastewater-treating anaerobic digesters from Japan - AD_JPNHW2_MetaG | ecosystem: Engineered > Bioreactor > Anaerobic > Digestate | place...
ATTACCGAAGCAACAGGAGATTCATGGTACTTTAACAACACAGCCCTGGTAATGAATTCCATTGTCAATCTTATCACATGGGTCGATGTTCCTGAAAAAGGAAAATATTACCTCTTCGTACGAAGCAACGGAACAAAGGGCAAAGGCTTTAAAGTGATTGTTGATGATATGATGTCTGAAACATCCTTTGGCGACAGTATCCTTTGCTGGAAACAAGGGGGACCATTCAACCTGGACGCCGGCAAAACAGCCGTGAGACTCACAAGGATCACTCCTCCCTCAACAGTAGATGTTTTGGTCCTCAGCAAAAATCCAGACCTCACTGAGAAAGATATAATCCCTTTCCAGCTTAATCCTGATGTCAGGCTTATAAGAGAATATAAGCTGCCGGTATCCGGAATTGCAAAATTCGGCGATGTTGACGGCGACAGGAAAACCGATTTCATGATCCTTTCACGCGACTATTCCGCGACTATCTTTAATAATGCCGGAGAACAATTATGGTCATGGAAAGCTCCCCCTGAGAACGAAAGACTGAGGGCATCGTTCGAGGCACCCGGTGTTTTATGGGATTTTAATCACGACGGTAAGGCTGAAGTGGCACACTGGAGACTCTTTGATGATAAAGAGTGGCTCGTAATAGCAAACGGACAAACAGGCGAAATAATCCGTAAAACAGAATGGCCGACACAGCCGCTTCCCCATGAGTATAATAACTTCAGGCTGGCAATTGCAAAACTCACAAAAGGAACCCCTGATGAACTGGCCGTCTTTACCGATATGGGAGGCACCATCAATACCGATCTGTATGATTCACAGCTGAACCACCTCTGGCAGCACCAGGAGAAAAGAAAAAAAGATAATATGGGCCATTATGTTTACCCGGTCGATTTTAATAATGACGGTATCGATGAAATCCTTGTCGGTTCCCTATTGCTCGACTCTAAAGGGAAAGAGATATGGAACCGTTTCGACCTTACCTATGATAACCACGACCATGCCGACAGCTATAAATTTTCTGATATCGATGGCGACGGCAGACTCGATATAATTATGGTTCACAGCGATGTAGGAGTTTATGCCATTAAGGCAATGACTAAAGAAATCATCTGGCAGAATGTTGCAGAACACAGCCAGCAGCACCAGGTCGGCTTCTTCCTGAAAGATGTACCCGGTCCGCAAACAGTCGTGGGAGGCAGGACTTACGGCCTGAGGGGCACGTCTGAACCCTATCTCTCAAGCCAGTTGTACTGGTTTGACAACAAAGGCAGACTGGTATCGATGTGGCCAAAGGGGTACCCCCTTAACGGTAATCCTGATTTCGTTTCAGGAGACTGGAGCGGAAAAGGAAAAAGAGAAGTCTTCTGGTATAAGTTCAGGCTCAACGAGAAGGGCGAAGGTGAACTCTATTTCCCCGACGGGGTATTTCATATGTTCGACTTTTCAGGCCGTGGCGCTGAAGAAGTTATCACTTTAGGCCAGGGAACATTGCGCGTTTTTGGTTCAAAAAATGCCACATACAGCAACAAAGACCTGAAAGAAAATCTCAATTATCTGAAAAACAGTGTCGTGAATCATACACATTATTGAACCATTTATCGTAAAATAAATATTAATTTATTGAAAATAAATAAAATAAGTCGCGTTTAATCCGTAGATTGCACCTCAATTAAAATCAATGATCATGAGTAAAGGAACAGTGAAATTCTATAATGAATTCAAAGGATTCGGATTCATTAAAGAGGACAATTCAACAAAAGAGTATTATGTGCATTCATCAGGACTGAAAGAAAACATCAAGGAAAATGATGTTGTAACCTTCGACCTTGAGCCGGGGAAAAAAGGATTAAACTGCGTCAATGTTAAACTTGCGTAGTTTATCAATTATTATTATCTGATATTTTTTTGGTCCCGCCCAAAGCGGGACTTTTTATTTATCCCTTAAAAATATGTTCGAAAAGAAAGCCGTTGTTTTTAAATCACCCGACCTCTCTAAGATGAAAGAAGTAATTATCGACCACAGGACAAAAATATATATCAATCCTGAACAGGATTCTGAAGAGGCCAAGAGCCATTATCTTGCAAGGTTACTGACAAGAAGACCTTAATTCCTCTTATCTTTGGTCTGACCAGGATGTAAACTGAGAATACTATTCCTGTCACCAGAGAAATGAAACGGATATTAATACTTCTGGCTTTTATAACCATCTGCTTAATCACCAGGTCCCAGATCCTGCCCGGTTTTAAAGTTTCTGGCTTGCCTGATGAACAGCAGCTCGTAATTGAAGAATCACCTCCGGGAATACGAATTCTGATAAATGCCCCTCTGGAAGGCTTTAAAAAGAATGACAGGGTGCTCCTTGTCCTTTATGCCCTTCCAAACGGAAACACCATCGAACAAACTTTTGGGAAGAAAATATCCCCTGGCGATGACTGGCATTTCGATATACAGCATATTGCAGCACAAACAAGGTTCCTCAGAAATGTCGTCGATGAACGGACTATCGTCGTGGCTTATCTCGAAAACTCCTTCAGGAGCTGGCCCGCGTGGGTGGCAAAAACGCCCGATGCATTGATAAAAATCAATTCAGTGGTAAACAAATTGAGTAATTTATTTACTCAATGGAATCCTGAAATTGTCCTCACCGGCCACAGCGGCGGCGGTAGATTTATATTCAGCTACCTGAACCAGGTAAAAGAAATCCCGCAAAACATTTCGAGAATTGCATTCCTCGACAGCAGCTATGGATATGAGGATACAATTCATGGGCCAATCATAAACAGATGGCTGAAATCAGGAAAAGGAAGATTTCTCTGCGCCCTTGCATATAACGACAGCATAGTTATTTACAACGGTAAGCAACTGGTATCACCTACCGGAGGAACATGGTACAGGACAAAAATGATGAAAAACTACCTGTCACACGAGTTCAGATTCAAAACAAAAATTGCTGATTCCCTGCTGTGGAGCTATACCCCTGACAGGAGGATCGAGATCATCCTCAAACCAAATCCCGGAGGAAAGATATACCACACCACCCAGGTTGAACTTAATGGCTTTATTCACAGCATGCTCAGCGGCACAAGGTATGAGAACAAAGGATATAGATATTTTGGACCGAGGGCCTATGCGGATTATATTTCCGACTCGGTTGTAATCCCGGTCAGGCGGTTAAATATCCCAGTCCGCCAGCCTGATATGGAGTCTGGCTCCGCTTTTATGAATCGTGTCTCGCAACTTCCTTTGAAAGAGCGGGAAGAAGAAATCTACAAAGCTCTTTCATCGGGAAATATCCCCGGTTTTCTCAGGAACACCTTATCGATGAAAGGAGAGTTTCCCGACTCTGCAGGCTTAATACATAAGGTGGTACTTGATGTTATGCCCGATTACCTGGCAATAGGGAGTGACTCCGATTTCTGCCGTATTCCAATGAATCCCTATACAGCACAGAAGCTTGCTGATGAATGGGGCGCCTCTCTCGTAACTTCAAAGATCAGCGACTTCCTCTACGCCAATGCAGCCGTAAAGCTTACACCTTTTAACTATATACCCGCCGGAAATGCAAATGAACTTGTTACTAAATTTGAAGAACATAATGCACAAATAGAGAAACAATTCTTTGACGCAAACGGTGTCCGCGGTCAACTGGTTGCCGGAATAAAAAAGGATGTCATCCTCTCCGGAAGAATTGCCGCCCAGCCTGGTAAAGTTGTAATCTATGGTTGGCATAAACCCGACGGAAAGCCAATACAGCCTGTTTACAGCGGACATGTGTGGTGGTATGTCGATTACAGCCATGGAATAAGGTTTATAAATAACCAGGTAATTCTTGACGGCTCTCCGGCTTTACTTTCAGATATACTGAAGGATCCTCTTCTCCATAAGATCTTCAGTGATGAGGATGTTCCGATGAAGCAGGCAGGTTACATTAATAAAAATTCAGCCAGGTAAAGCGCTTCTGCAAACAAGGATATATAATGCCGGGAATGGCTGAAATTAAATTTGTATTCGTTACAGCTTCCTTTTTCGAGTCATCACCACGCTTACCGAATGTGCTTTCCCACCGACCGGGGGATTCATCTTCGAAACTTTTACCGTTGCACTTGCTATACCTGCCAGTTCTGTAAAAAGTGCATCGAGTATCCTTCCGGCAATGTTCTCAAGAAGATGTGATTTCTTCCCCATCGCTGTCTTTACTATCTCGTAAGCTCTCTGGTAGTTAACAGCATCTTTCAGGTTGTCGCTGGCTGCAGGCACGAAGAGATCTGTTTCAATTGTCAGATCTACAAGAAACCTGTTCCCGACAATCTGTTCCTCCTTAAAATGCCCGTGAAAGGCATAAAACTCCATTCCTTCTATCTGAATATGACCCATTTATAAAAAAGAGGTTAAATATTTGGTTTATACAATAAAGTACTTTATATTTGCAATATATTTATAATATCTCAATCAACTACACGTAAAAATAAACATTATTATGGAAAACGAAGAAAAACAGATGACAGGCCAGGAGAGCTTGAAAATCATCACCGACATGATCAACAGGACGAAAACAAATATCCGTCAGAGCAGTTTTCACCTTCTTTTCTGGGGCTGGCTGATCTTCTTCTGCAGCCTTTCCGAATATATTCTCTGGAAGTTTACAGATTACGCATCGCCATGGTATGTATGGTTTTTTGTTATCCCGGGGATAATTGTTTCTCTGACTTATGGATTTATCAAGGGGCGTAAGGAAACGGCGTGGACATATGCCACAATGCTATATGTATGGACCTGGATGGGGTTCCTATTCGCATCACTGGTACTGTACCTTATACAGATGAAGAATATGGAATCGTTCAGCCCTCTGATCCTTACACTGGCAGGCCTTCCGGTACTCTTTTCCGGCTGTATCTTAAAATTCCGTCCGCTTATTTTCGGTGCATTCAGCTTCTGGATATTTGCACTGGCAGCGAATTATGGAACTCCTGATATCTCTGCACTGGCAACACCTGCAGCAATGCTTACAGGCTATCTTATACCCGGTTATATTTTAAAAAGGAAGAACAGCCATGATGCAGTTTAAAGATCTTGATCCGCTTCTTCATCAGCAGCTGCGCCTGGCTGTCATGTCGCTGCTGATGAGCATTGAGGAGGCAGAGTTCTCCTTCCTCCTTGAAAAAACAGAGGCCACATCCGGGAACCTGAGCATACAGATCACCAAGCTGAAAGAGGGAGGATATATTTCGGTGACAAAAAAATTCAGGAAGAATTATCCGCTCACACTTTGCAGGATAACACCGCTTGGCAGGCAAAAATTCACTGAGTATGTCAATGCCCTGAAGGATTATCTGAATCCTGAAAAATCATAAAGGATATTACGTATGGTTTCAAATTCATCCTATTTTTGTACTCTTAAATCCAAATACGATGACCGAGGAAAAAAAGGAAGATCTGAAACCTTCTGTAAGCTTTATCGAACAGTTCATTATTGACGACATAAAAGAAGGAAAAAATAACGGGAGGATTCATACACGCTTCCCTCCCGAGCCCAATGGGTACCTTCATATCGGACATGCAAAAGCAATATGCCTCGATTTCGGAATGGCGCTCAAATACGGCGGAAAATGCAACCTCCGCTTCGACGATACAAACCCAGTAAAGGAAGATGTTGAATATGTCGATTCAATAAAGGAAGATATTCAATGGCTCGGTTTCGACTGGGAAGATCGTGAATATTATGCTTCAGACTATTTCGGCCGGCTCTTCGACTTCGCCGTCGACCTCATCAAAAGAGGACTTGCATACGTCGACGACCAGCCTGCCGATGTTATCTCTGCACAGAAAGGAACACCCTCGCAACCTGGCGAGCCGAGTCCCTTCAGGAACAGGCTGCCTGCAGAAAGCCTCGATCTCTTCTACCGCATGAATGAAGGCGAATTCGACGAAGGCAGCCGTGTCGTAAGGGCAAAGATCGATATGACATCGCCTAATATGCACATGCGCGATCCGATTATTTACCGTATAATAAAGTCGCATCATCATCGTACCGGCGATACCTGGAAAGTATATCCCATGTACGACTTTGCACATGGCCAGTGTGACTATTTTGAAGGGATCACTCATTCACTCTGCACACTCGAGTTCGAGGTGCACAGGCCTCTCTACGACTGGCTCATTGAACAGCTGAGAACCTCCGACTATAAGCCCCGGCAGATAGAATTCAACCGCCTCAACCTTACATACACCATGATGAGCAAGAGGAAGCTCCTCGAGCTCGTTCAGGAAGGAAAAGTAAACGGCTGGGACGATCCGCGGATGCCAACACTCTGCGGATTGCGAAGAAGAGGTTATACACCTGAGTCGATAAGGAGTTTTGTCGATAAGATAGGCTATACAAAAGTTGAGGCAATAAACGACATCTCACTCCTGGAATATGCAGTACGTGAAGATCTTAACCTCAGGGCTCCGAGGGTATTCGGCGTTCTTGAGCCTCTGAAGGTGATCATCACCAATTATCCTGAAGACAAAACAGAGGAGATGGAGATCATTAATAATCCCGAGGATGAGACGATGGGAAGCAGGAGAGTCCCCTTCAGCAGGGAGATCTATATTGAAAAAGATGACTTTATGGAGAATCCTCCCAATAAATATTTTCGTCTTGCCCCCGGCGCCGAGGTGAGGCTTAAGGGTGCATTTATCATTAAGTGTGATTCCTTCAAAAAGAATGAAGCCACAGGTCAGGTCGAAGAGGTTTACTGCACTTATGATCCTGCCACGCGCAGCGGAGGAGAGGCATCGGAGAAGAAGGTAAAGGGAACCCTTCACTGGGTGTCGGCCGTTCATTCTGTCGATGCAGAGGTCAGGCTCTACGACAGGCTCTTCGATCATGAAGATCCGGCAGGACAGAAAGATGATGATTACCGTAAGTTTCTGAATCCCGGTTCACTGAAGGTTCTGCAAGGATGCAAAGTTGAGCCCTCGCTGGTCAATGTTAAGGCGCTCGACAAATTCCAGTTCCAGCGTCTTGGCTATTTCTGTGTCGACTACGACTCAAAACCGGGTCATCTGGTCTTTAACAGAACCGTTTCGCTGAAGGATACCTGGGCGAAGGTGAAGAAATGAGGGGTGAGGAGTGAGGAGTGAGGAGTGAGGGGTGAGGAGTGAGGGGTGAGGTGTGAGGAGTGAGGGGTGAGGAGTGAGGGGTGAGGAGTGAGTTTATCGCAAAATTGAGAAAGAATTATGGTAAGTAATTTTAAAGAACTTATTGTTTACCAGAAAGCTCATAAACTTGCGATGGAAATTTTCGAATTAACGAAGAAATTTCCCAAGGAAGAAAAATTTTCTCTAACCGATCAGATCAGAAGATCTTCAAGATCTGTAAGTACATGTATCGCTGAATCCTGGGCAAAAAGACTATATATAAAGGCATTTGTAAATAAACTAACTGATTCTCTGGGAGAAGAATTTGAGACAGAAGACTGGCTTGATTACTCAAGGGATTGCAAATATATTTCAGAGGCTGAATATGATCAAATGATATCAGGTTATGAAGAAGTCCGTAAGATGTTAATTTCTATGATTAACAACCCTGAAAAATGGTGCCTTAATCAGGATTGAGTAATTTTTACCACAAACCTCTCTCCTCTTACCTCACACCTTACTCCTCATCCCTCATGCCTCACTCCTCACCCCTTTTCAATTACGTAACAGATTTTTCAATGTTTTACTATTTTAAATAGAAATTTTCTATATTTGCAACCCCAAAACATTGTCCCGTGGTGTAATTGGCAACACGTCTGATTCTGGATCAGAAGAGTGGGAGTTCGAAACTCTCCGGGACAACAAAAAGAGTGAGAATGAGAGCGAGAGCGACCATCTCACTCTTTTTGTTCCCAGGACTCACTCTCAAACTCACACTTCTTCCGGAAGGGTTGGATTGAAGAGTATAGGGAAGACCTGCTGCGCCCCACTATGTCTTAACGGAGCGGTGATGGACCAGCAAAAAAAGAGCTGGCTTAACCGAAACCTTAAACTCCTATTATTCTTTAGTTAATACGGGAATGGTATTCATTAACAATGAAACCGCTGTAGAACATCCAAAAGCCGACCTTGGTTTTCCTTCCTCTGTTTTTGTCGCCCACTTTGTATGTATCAGGTCCTGCGAATTGCGGTTGTCCCAGGCTGCCTTCGCGTTTAACTGCAGCCAATCGGTAAGTTCCGTTCTGTTTAATTCAACTGTAAACATACGGGCATAACGGACAAAAATCCCCTTGAAGCCCGGAAGATCATTTCCGTTATCCTCATTATTCATCACCCCTCCTTTATACATCTCATCCCTGATATAAAGAGCAATCTTTGTTGCTTCTTCCAGATAACTGGTTTCTTTCGTGTATTTGTAAAGCATCGTCGCCGCGCCCAGATAGGTCCCCTGGTTATATGTGGAACTCCACCTGTTGACCTTAAGCAGCCCTGTTTTCTTATCCAGATCAACTGCATCGTTTACCTTACCGGTGGCTGCATCTAAAAGGTATAGTTTCGACCATGTATATAGTGAAATTGCTTTATTGTAATAGGTAGTGTCGCCTGTAGCTTGCGCCAGGTAACAGCATGCAACCATTGAAGGACCGTTTATACAGGCATTCTTGGTTGTTTTCGTGTGATACCACAACATACCACCTCCGTAAGTATAGCTGTATGCCCTTTCGTACATTTTATCAAACTGCTCCTTCGCCTTATCGAGGTACGTCCTGCTGCCGGTCAAAAAATATCCTCTCACACTCACTAGCACCATCCAGGCTATGTCGTCGTTGTATTTGTTATCCTGCCAGTCGGCGCCGTTCTTTGTAATGAAGTTTTTATACATAGCCTCGAACCTGGATTTGTATCTCGGATCTTTGGTTACCTCGTAAGCATCCAGAACTACCTCCATCATTTCGGCATTATCCCAGAAAAATCCTTCAACCGATTCTATATTGTAACCGGTATACCATGCTTCAAACGCTTTATCAGCAATAAGAGAAGGTGATGTCTGAGCAGATACTGGTTCCACATTTACGATGAATAAGAACGCCAGAAAAATTAGAAAATGGAATGATTTCATATTTATTTAATTATGAGTATCATATAAATCTGGTTCTTATTCCTGATCAGCTGATAGTTTCGTATTTCACTTTGGACTAAAGGCCATGATGGCGCTGATCTTCTTTTCAGCTGCACTCCCTAACGTTGATAATCCTTTCCCGACCTTCTCCTGCTCACAAATCTTTTTCAGCATAGAGAGGTCTGTGAGATATTTTACAATACCAAGATGTAAATTATAGTCATCAAACTTTTCATATATTTTTTTGAGAGAAGCCTGTGGAAGATATTTTAATACCGGAATGAAGATATCACCGATATTGACAGTAGCAGACTCGAATTTTTCGACATTAATCCTTCCTCCTCCGTCGTTCGGGAACCTTGTTGACCATTTATGGAATAATGGTTCGGAGATCTTTTCAACTCTTATTGTACAGCTGAAAACCTCACCGGGCATAGTCCCGGAATAACCTGTGTTCGTCCCGTTTCTTGTTTCTGTATAGCCCTGGCTGACATGTTCCCAGCTTACTTTAATATCCTCTATTTTCCCCGTCACCTGAGCAACTTCAGGGAACCTTAACAGACCGATGATAGCAATCGTTCTGTCCATGAGGCGTAAACGATGCTCCTCAGGAACCCTGTCAAAAGCCTTTATCAATTTACTGACAAGTATGACATTCTGATCGTTTTTTTCAGTGGCAAGTGATTCCGTAAATCCGGAAGCTGTAAGCTTTACAAGCGCTGACTTTCTGACATTGCTGAACTGATTCTGAAGGGCAATTTCGGCAAGGTTTGGAGGATTATTGATTTTCTTCACTGCTGCAGCTGCTACCACTTCATACCTGGTCTCCATGGCAATGATGAACAAAGAGTCTTTTTTTGAGAATGGCATCTTTCCTACGATGTCAAGGCCCTGCTGTTTAAGGATCTTTGATGCCGCCTCTCTGACATTCCCGGAGCTGCTTTGCGATTCGATCCTTGAAAGCAAAACCGGATTTGTTATTTTTTTCGTCGCACTGAAGGAGACATACTCGTCTCTGGCCTTAAGTGCGATTTTACATAAAGAATCCTGATCCGTTATGTAGTTCAATGCAACCTCACCTTTCTTTGAATCAATTTCCGTAAGGGCTATATTCATATAATCGGGCCGGCAGCCCTGCAGAAGTATTAAAATAGTATATGCCGGCAGAATGAATAACAGTTTTCCCGAACTGATATTTTTGAAAATATGTTTTTGGGTTGTCATGAGATCTTTTGTTTATATAAAGATAATACAAAATATATCTCACAGGCTCAGCTCTGCCTCCGGGCTTGCAGGAAATACTAAGAAAATGATATCGTTGATTTCAATCTTATAACAGCACTCAAATTACCGGAACATCAGAGAGATTACTCACCCGGCATTTTCTTCCCGGTCTTCACCCTGCCATTATGAAACTGAACGGAACATTCAGATTCTGCGATAATAATTTCCCCTTCTCAAGCATATCCTCGTCTTCCGGCCTGTAGTACCAGTTGACCCTGAACCGCTCCGGATCATTAAGCAGACGGATATTTATTATTTTGTGCACTAAATAGAACATGTGCCTGAATCCGCTGCTGTTAATATATTCCAGATCGAAATCCAGGGTGGTCACAGGAGCAGGATCACAAAAATATTCATTTATCCATACCTCAACAGGACTGAAAAACTCCTCAGCATTTTCCGGGATCAGCCGGCCTGAAAGCCTAATTGTCCCGCCCTTGTCAAGAACAACCTCAGGAGTCTTTTTTGTCTGTGGCAATATGGTCTGTTTCTTCTTCAAAGTGTAAGCCGTTTCCTCCGACAGTATAGCTGTAGTGCTCTCTGACAGCTAAATGCATATTACCAAAGTTACTTTTTTTTGAGGAGATATTTACTTCCGATGCCCGAAATAGTCAGTCCTGATTCAAAAAATATCATATTGCTCAATGGCACAATATGATTACTTAAACAGCCTGTGTGCATTTTTCTGTGCCACGAGCGCAAGCTCCGTCGCCAGGAAACAATGATCCTGCGACATGGCTGTCTCGGTACGGTTCACCACATCGCTCACAAGCTGCTCTCCATAAGGAAGATAGACGCCCCTGCAGTCATAATACTTTGTCTCCTTCTGGTTTACCAGGAAAAGATGATTGCCTCCCTGGCGACCGGTAATGTCAATATATTTCCTCATCTCAATATAACCATCCGTGCCCAGGATAAATGTACGTCCGTCGCCCCATGTGGCGAGCCCTTTGGGCGTAAACCAGTCGATCCGTATATAGCCTGTGGCATGGTCGCTGCGAACAAGCATATCGCCAAAATCCTGGTATTCAGGATAATCCGGAAGATTAAAATTGGCTGTCTGTGAATAGCTTACCGTAGCCTGCTTCGATCCTGTATAATACAGGAACTGGTCGGCCTGGTGTGATCCAATATCGCAAAGTATACCTCCTGCCCTGGCCGGATCAAAGAACCATTCAGGACGCGATTCAGGGGTCATCCTGTGAGGACCAAGTCCTATTGTCTGGACAACCTTGCCGATAGCTCCCTCCTTTATCAGTTCGCCGGCCTGAATGGCTGCAGGTACACCCAGCCGTTCACTGTACATTATGGAATATATCCTTTTAGTCTCTTTCTGCACCTTCTTTACTTCCTTAAGCTGGGCAAGGGTTACTATCCCCGGCTTGTCAGCCATAAAATCCTTCCCTGCTTTCATCACCCTTATGCCCAGTGGCGCCCTCTCCACAGGAATTGAGGCGCTGGCAACAAGCTGTACCGACTTGTCTCCGAGAATCTCCTCTTCACTCGCGGCAATCTTTACCTTCGGGAATGTCCGGGTGAAGCCCCGCAGCAGGTCTTCCTCTTTTGCAAAGACCGATACAAGCTCTCCGCCGCCGTTAATCAGAGCCCTGACCATCCCGGTGATATGTGCATGGTTAAGCCCTATTACCGAGAATTTTATTGATTCTTTTGGAGCAGGCCTTGCCGATGGTTTTACAACCACTTCCCTGATCGTTGAATGATCAGGCACTCCGCCATGAAGTTCAGCCGGAATAAATGCACCTGCTGCAAGTCCCGCTGCCGTGGCAGCCGACTGCTTTATGAAATTGCGCCTTTTGAGATCCATAATGAATGTTATTAAAAGTAATATACTGTCAAACATACCTAAAGAATGGCAGGTTTGAAATTGTTTCGTATTAAAATTCCTTAAAAACAGCAGCTGTTATAAATAGTGTACGGCTGCCATTTTCCGGAACATCTGCGAATGAGACCTTAATACATACCAATGGATAATAATCCCTCATGGCAATAATTGGTAAGCTGATAAAGTTTAACGAATTTTGGATCAGAACACGACAAAAGAAAAATATTCTTTTGTCACAAAACAGTATGGTTGTACGCCTAATAATAAAATAATAGTCTTTTTTGAATTCGTTCGAAGAAATATACGCAGAGAACTACAGGACTATGTTCCGTGTTGCCGCAAGAATGGTTGGCAACATTGAAGATGTATCAGATATTCTTCAGGAAATATTCATCGATTTCTTCAATAAAACAAGCAGCGGGAAAATAATTCAACATCCCAAAAGCTGGTTGTACCGGGCAACCATCAACAAATGTGTCGATAACCACAGGAGCAGGAAACCCCTGCAGGATCTGGATTCTGCAAATTACATCCAGGCCGGAACGGAACTGGTGGAAGCCCGCGAACTGAATGAGATTATTGTCCTTGCCTTCTCAAAATTAAAACCGAAAGAAAAATTGCTCGCAACAGTCTATAGCGAAGGCTTATCGTATAAAGAGATCTCTGAAGTTACGGGAATAAAATTTTCATCGGTTGGAAAAATGCTGTCACGTACCCTGAAGAAAATGGAGATAGAACTTAAAAAGCAAAAGTATGAGCTGTATTGATGACGATCTGATCCAGAAATATGTCGACGGGGAGACAAATAGTTCTGAACGGGAATATGTTGAAGCCCATCTTTCAGCATGCAGGAAATGTTCAGAAAAAACTGAAAACAGAAAGCTGCTGACAACCGCAATAAAGAAAAGCTTAAGGTTGTCAGCCAAAGAAGCAGTTATTATCCCCCCCTTCAGCCCTTCTTCACAACAAACCAGCAAAAATTCCCATACGCTGACAAGGCTTTCCTTTTTTATTCCGGCAGCAGCTGTTATCCTTTTTATAATACTGTTTGCCGACAGGAGGAAGAATGAAAACATGATGGTAATTGAGCCCAATACCGGCTCATCTGTTGATATTGATGCCAACCGCCCTGTTTCACAATTTCCGCTGGTCTTGTATTATATTGATGATGAGGGAAATACCTACGAGTACTCCGTTAAATGATAAAGAATATTATACTTAATTCAAATACTATGAAAAAATTACTGATCCTCTGTTTGATTATTGCGCCTGCATTATCAGTCTCTGCCCAGAAACTGATCGATATCTATAAAAAAGGCACTGTGAAGCTTGTCCCTGACGCAGGATATGCACAGGGAAATGACTGGGATGTTGTGTTCAGTACCTACTATGATACTATTTATAATACCCCGATGGGGAAGCGAAAATCTTTAAAAATAATGCCCGACGGTTCGGTTATTGTAAATCATACATACCGGAATTTCTATTCAAAATTCTCCCCTGATGGGCGCTTCGAGAAAGAATTTGGCATTATCAACAGTAAAGGCGTCCGCTACAAAAAGACCAATGCTATTGAAGGTATCATCAACGGCAATACCTTTTTTACAGGACTGGATAACATGGGTAACATGACCTGTTTCGATTTCAACGGGAACTACAGAAAAACCCTTAAGCTCGATTATATGACACGACAGATGATACCTCTGCCCAACAATAAAATTGCTGTTGTAGGCTGGGTTATCTGGAAAGACCGGTTCCGTGATTTTGTGTCAATTGTTGATTACGAAACAAATAATGAGAAAATAATCTGGGAATACTTTACTCAAAATCCTCGAAATACGGGTCACAGTAAGCTCTTCAACTATAGCTACATGTGGAAGGAAGGAGGCGCCATTTCAATTACCACAATGCCTTTCTCAAAGTTCACAGGGATGGCCGCCTCGCCACAGATCTCATGTGTTGAAAATAACCTTATCGTTGCCCTGCCTACAACCGGAGAGATACTCATATTTGATACCGATGGCAACCTGAAAACAAAAGATAAGATAGGATGGGCAACCAACTATATCTCTGTCGAAGAACAAAAAGAGATACAGAAAAAAGCCATTGAAAAATATAAGAAAATAGGAACATTCAATTATACAAGGTGGGTGACTCCTGAAAAGAATACAATAACCCCGGAAGAGAATAAAAGCGCTTATGACGCCATACTGAAACAGATGGAGGAAGACCTGGAAAAAATAGCTGAACCGCTACCTATACCTGTCTTTTCAACGATCATCAAAGACTCTGACGGCAATCTGCTCTTCTTCGAATTTCCGAAAGAAGGCGAAACGAATAAATTCAATGTCTGGATATATGAAAACGGAGGAAAATTTGTCTGCCAGAGCAGCTTCTCCTGTGATGATTTCAATCTTGCAATTAATCCTTCAAAGATGGTTTTTTACAATGGTTATATCTATAGCCTGCAGCTGCTTAAACAATCAACAGGTGTGCCCCTGAGGCTGGTTCGTTTTAAACTGACCGCCAATGCTTAAAAATTATTTCCGTTCAGCGCTGAGGTTCATCAGGCAGAATAAAATATTTGCTGCCATCAACTTACTGGGACTCTCAATTTCTCTTGCCGCTTCTTTTATAATCCTGCTCTTCGTAATTAATGAGCTAAGCTATAACAGGTGTCATAAAAACAGCAGGAGGATATACAGGGTGCTTAATTACTATGTCGATTTTAAAAATACCCAGTCGGGAACACCTTATATCCTGGCAACAGCACTAAAGGATGAATTTCCACAGGTCGAAAAAGCCGTCAGGACAAGGTATATCAGGGGATTAAACCTGAAGCTTGAAGATCAGTCGCTCTTCCCCGTAAATGATGCTATTGCCACCGACTCGGAAATCTTCGACATCTTTACCATTCCCCTTATTGAAGGATCACCTTCCGATGACCTTCTCACCGGACTTAACGACATTGTCATATCACGCTCGCTGGCTGAAAAGATCTTCCCCGGGCAGCACGCTTCAGGCCGTGAAATAAGCGGGATAGTGAATAACACGACTCAGATGTTCATTGTGAGAGGCGTATTTGAAGATATGCCCCGGAACTCCACATTGAGGACGCGTTGCCTTGTGAACAGCAAATGGACCCTCGATCCGATAAACAAATCATTCGGGATCACAAATGCCGACGTAAACTGGACTATGAACTTCTGGATAACCTATGTTCTTCTTTCAAAAGAGTCCAATGTAAAAGGACTTGAAGAAATGTTCCGTGCATTCGAAGTAAAAAACATCGGTGAAACTCCCCAATACCAGTATTCGCTCCAGAACCTGGGGGATGTTTACCTTGGCTCAGCAGAAGTGGCAAATGCGGGGATCACGGGTAACATAAAAAATGTGAGACTCTTTTCAGCAATAGCATTCCTTATCCTGCTTGTTGCGGCTATAAACTACATAATCCTGTCAACAGCGGTCTCTACAGGCCGGAGACTGGAAATAGGAATAAGAAAAACATTCGGCGCTGTTAACAGTAATATTAAGAACCAGCTGCTGAGCGAATCTGTAATCATGGCGCTAATTGTATTGCCTGTAGCATTGATCCTGATGAAGATCTCACTGCCCTATGCCGGAAAACTGTTCCAGACAGAACTCAATATCATCAGTTCAAATACCGGTACATATATCCTTGTTTACCTGGCACTTACAGTTCTGATAGGCATTGTTTCAGGATTATATACGTCGTCGTACCTTTCAGAGCTGAAGGTCATTGAAATAATTAAAAGCAGTACTGCTTCAGGAAGAAGCAAACAATATTTCCGGTCAATACTCATTATTGTTCAGCTGGTTATCTTTTGTTCTTTCGTTTCAGCAATTCTTATCATTCGTTCGCAGTACAAATTTGCAATCAACAGGGATCCGGGCTACTTTAACAATGATGTGCTTCTCATTGAGCTCGGACGCGACTTCAGAGGATATTCAGCCTTTATTAATAATATAAAGTCAAATCCTAATATTATTAATGCAGGAGGAGTAATGGAGGGACTTCCGATGCGTGGATCGATGTCGTTCATGTATCCTCATTTCGAGGATAAATCGCTGAAAATAAAAATCGAAGGACTGGCTGTCGATTATGATTTTGTAGAGACCATGGGCCTTAAACTCCTCGAAGGACGGACCTTCTCGAAGGATTACGGCAGCGACCTGAAGCTGTCCGGAATACTTAACGAGACAGCCGTGAAAGAGCTGGGTATTACAGATCCCATTGGCAAACAAATCGGTAACAATTCAATCATCGGCATTGTAAAGGATTTTAATCTCCACTCAATTCATTCCGGCATCCCGGCGCTGATGATCAATATGACTGATAAGTACATACAGCAGGTTGCCGTTCATTATAAGCCCGGGTCGATGGCTGCCATTCTTCCCTTCCTGGAAGCTGAATGGAAAAAAGCAGCTCCCGACAGACCCTTCAGATATACTGCTATTGAAGATATGATTAAGGATATATACTCTTCCGAAAAGAACCTCAGCTCCATAGTAACAATCTTCGCACTTTTCACCCTGCTGATCTCTGCATTCGGATTATTCGGCCTGACATTCTTTGTTGCACGGTCAAGGACAAGGGAAATAGGAATAAAAAAAGCCTTCGGAAGTTCGGAACGGTCAATTGTGATCTCATTCCTGAGATATAACCTGGCACTGGTTGTCTCTGCAGCGGTTATTTCAATCCCTGTCACTATATGGCTGATGACAAAATGGTTGAGTAATTTTGCATTTAAAATAAGTATCAGCTGGTGGATCTTTGCCGTTTCTTTCCTGGTATCTGCAATTGTGGTGCTGCTGACTGTCTGGTTCCATTCCTACAAAGCATCACGTATTAATCCGGTTGAAGCGCTGAGAAACGAATAAATCATAATCTGGTATTAGAGTCCCTCTCACCCGGGAGACAACCCTTTATACACATCTTCTGAAATATTCATTTTATGAAGGTGAGAGCCCTCATTACACTTCATGCATAGGATTCATTTCAAGACGAATTCATCTGACAAGGGCCTCAAAATGAATCCCGTATAAAGTCCTGGAGATTCCTCTCTTTGCCTCCTGCGTCGGCTTCGCTCGGAATGACAGGAGGATTATAGTTAAAATGGGAAAGAGGCGGCGCGTTTTGCAGTTATCTTTCTCTTTAATTGAATATTGAACAAAACGCGCCGCCTCTTTCCAATAATACCCTCAAGCATCCTGTCATTCCGAGCGAAGCGAGGAATCTCCTGAATATCAGTACCATATAAAATATTAGTGTATAAAGGGAAGCCCGGGAGAGGGATTTAGGGTGAGGCCTTGAATGTATAAGTAACCATAATAAATTACAGAAAACCGATTGTCATATAATTCATTTGAGGATCGACACGGGACTATTGTATGATTTTCATACAACCAACTGTCTAATTTATATACAGACAAACTATTCATTATATTTGTATATGCCTGATATACAGCTGTCCACGTTTTGGCACGTTTTTAGCCTTATACAATTAAATTAAAATAAAGAAATGGTTCGTCCACTTATAATAATTGCAGTCATCCTGTCAGCCTTTTTAACCAATGCTGGAGCCCAGGAAAAGAAATGGACACTTGAGGATTGTATAAATTATGCTGTTACAAATAACCTCGGGCTGAAGAGGCAGGTACTTCAGACAGAAACAGCAGAAGCAAACCTGCTGAAATCCAGAATGGATATCCTCCCCTCGCTCAATGCAGGATCGGACGCACGTATCGGATTCGGCCGTTCAGTCGACCCGGTCACCAACCTTATCACTTTCAAGCAGAATATAAGCAACTCCTATTCCGTCAACACTAACCTGCAGCTCTTCAACGGCTTTACAACACTGAACTCAATAGCGGCATACAAATTCATGCTGAAAGCTGGTGTCGAATCTGAAAAGATAAACAGGAACCTGCTGGTGGCAGATATACTTGGACAATATTACCAGGTTCTTTATGCACGCGGACTCGAGGAGGCTTCCCGTCTTCAGCTTGAGCTTTCCGAAAAGCAGCTTTACAGGATTAAAAAACTGGTCGAGACGGGAAAGGAAGCACTTTCAAGACAATATGAGATGGAGAGCCGTGTCTCTGCCGACAAGCTCGATTATACCATCGCACATAACTCTGCAAGCCAGGCGCTCACGACCATGAAACAGATGCTTCAGCTTGAACCCGGAATATACTTCGACATAGCTGTTCCGGAAATGTCAGACCTCCTGATAAGCGATCACAATTATGATCCCGACAGTATCTACAATGTTGCCTCATCCATTCTTCCGCGTCTGAAAGCAATAGATTATGAGCTGCGCGCTTCCGGCAAGCAGATAGCGGCAGCCAGAGGAGCCATCTCTCCCAGCCTTTCAGTCGGAGGCGCCATATATACAGGATACTATAAAGTCATAAGTGATGCTACCGGGCCGCAGGAATCATTCTCCTCACAGATGAAAAACAACAACAGCCAGGCGCTCTATATGTCTGTCAACATCCCCATCTTCAATAATTATGCAACAGGAAGGAATATCCGCATTGCAAAGATCCGGAAAACCGACGCTGCCCTCCGCCTGGAACAGGAAAAAAACAACCTTTATACTGAAGTTGAGAACGCCTGCCTCGAATATAACAGGGGAAGGGATGAATATACTGCAGCTCTCGACAATCTTGAATTCAACAGGAAATCATTCAGCGCCGTGGAAAAGAAGTTTGAAACAGGGCTGGTTGATGTCACTGATTATTCTGCTGCTAAAACCACACTCTTCAGAGCCGAAACAGAGGCACTGAGGACAAAGCTTCAGATCATTATCAGGAAACTTACTATCGGATATTACACCACAGGAGAATATATGAATACAATCTTTCAGCAATAACAGAAACACAAAACCATAATGGATACCCCTATCGAAAAGATGGACAAGCCCATCGCAAAGAAAAAAGGACTCAAAAAGAAACATCTGGCATATATCGCCGGTGGTATATTAATCTTCGTACTGATATACATGGCTTTCTTCACCGACCGTACCTCAACCTACAGGGTGGAAAAGGATAAACTGATCATCGAAACTATTATTAAAGACCAGTTCAACGATTATATCACTGTCCCGGGAACTGTCGAACCAATAAGCACAATCTTCCTCGATGCCCAGGAAGGCGGCCGTGTTGAAGAGATACTTATCGAAGAAGGATCGATGGTGAAGAAGGGAGATATCATCCTCCGGCTGAGCAATCCCGATCTCTACCTCAACATCCTCGACAGCGAAGCGCAGCTGGCTGAAAAGGAAAACTTCCTCAGGAACACACAGGTAACCATGGAACAGGAAAGGATCTCCATAAAAAGAGAGCTTATAAACCTGAAATTCGACATTGAAAGAAAAGAACGTACATTCCGGCAGAACGAGGAGCTGATGAAAGACAACCTTATCTCGAAGGAGGAATTTATCCGCTCAAAAGAGGATCTTGAAATGGCCCGGAGCTCACAGGAGCTCTTTATTGAAAGGCAAAGAGCCGACTCCCTCTTCAGGTCGGTTCAGGTAGAAACAATCATAGGCAACCTCGAAAATATGCGCCGGAACCTGGCACTTGTAAGGCAACGTGTCGAAAACCTGAACGTAAGGGCTAATATCGACGGTCAGCTGGGTCTGCTGGTCCCGGAAATAGGCCAGTCAATCTCACGCGGGGCTAACATGGGACAGATAAACGTTCTTACATCCTACAAGGTGTCGGCACAGATCGATGAACATTATATTGATCGTGTAAGGACACAGCTTACTGCCACACTTGACCGGCAGGGGAGCCTTTATAACCTGGTTGTCAGGAGAGTTTATCCTGATGTAAGGAACGGGACCTTCGAGATCGATATGACTTTTACCGACACCATACCGGAAAATATAAGGACAGGACAGACATATTATATAAGCCTTCAGCTGGGCCAGCCAAGGGAATCACTGCTGGTACCTATCGGCGGATTCTTCCAGGAAACAGGCGGGCAATGGATATTCGTTCTCGATCCCTCCGGATCATTTGCAACCAGGAGAAATATTTCGATCGGGAGAAAAAATCCCAGGTATTATGAAGTACTCGGTGGATTGCAGGCGGGGGAAAAAGTAATTATCTCCGGCTACGAATCATTTGGTAAAAATGAAAAACTGGTATTCAAAAACAACTAATAACCAATAACTCTTAACCACTCACTAATAACATAAGTCATGATCAAGACAAATGAACTGACCAAGATCTTCAGAACTGAAGAAGTTGAAACCACAGCTCTCAACAAGGTTAACCTTACCGTAAAGGAAGGTGAATATGTTGCTGTAATGGGCCCCTCAGGATGCGGAAAATCGACATTACTGAATATTCTCGGCCTCCTCGACAATCCCTCATCGGGAAGCTATATCTTTAATGGCACCGAGGTCGCAAATCTTAAAGAACGCGACAGGACAATATTCCGGAAAGGGAATATAGGCTTTGTCTTCCAGAGCTTCAACCTTATCGACGAACTGAATGTTTACGAAAACGTTGAGCTGCCGCTTATTTACCTTAAAATGAAAGGCGCCGAACGTAAGAAAAAAGTAGAGGAAGCGCTCGATCGGATGAAAATCACCCATCGTGCAAAACACTTCCCCCAGCAGCTGTCAGGCGGTCAGCAGCAAAGAGTGGCCATAGCACGTGCAGTGGTGGCAAATCCAAAACTGATCCTCGCCGACGAGCCTACAGGTAACCTCGATTCAAAAAACGGTATCGAAGTAATAAACCTTCTTACCGAACTCAACAAAGAGGGAACAACCATTATCATGGTCACACACAGCGACAGGGACGCAGGCTATGCACACAGGATCGTGAACCTTTTCGACGGACAGATCGTAGGCTGAGAATCACAGGGAGAAGATCTCAGGTCTGCTTCAGCTTATTATACAGAGTCTGCCTCGTGATACCGAGCTTAGCGGCAGCAACACTTATGTTGTTGCCGTTTCTTTTTAGTGTATCGAGGATATGCTTCCTTTCCATTTCTGCAAGGGTCAGCTCATGATGAAAAATATTCCTCTGCGCAGCTCCCAGGTCAAAGTCTGAAGGAAGCAGGACAGATGACTCACACATGATCACTGCCTTTTCAATGGCATGTTGCAGCTCCCTGACATTGCCTGGCCAGCTGTGGGTTGCGAGCCTTTCCAGCGCCTGGGTCTTGATCTTCATCGTTTCCTTGTTGTACTTTTCACAAAAGACCTTTACAAAATGATTTGCCAGTATCGGGATATCATCCACCCTGTCGCGCAAAGGAGGCACCTCAATCATAATTGTATTGATCCTGTAAAACAGATCCTCACGGAATCTTCCCTCATGCACCATCCTCACCAGGTCACTGTTTGTTGCACAGATAAGTCTTATATTCACCGATACCGGCCTGTTCGATCCGACTCTTGTCACCTGCCTGCTCTGAAGTGCATTCAGTATCTTTGCCTGTGACTGCAATGAAAGATTTCCGATCTCATCAAGGAAAAGTGTTCCTCCGTTTGCAATCTCAAATTTTCCCTTCCTGTCCTCCCTGGCATCTGTGAATGCCCCTTTTACATGGCCAAAAAGCTCGCTCTCGAGAAGCGACTCGGTGA
>Ga0116171_10001670_pt1 | contig 21839 bp, 29 predicted proteins | sample AD_JPNHW2_MetaG_FD_89798 | JGI IMG/M metagenome (GOLD analysis project Ga0116171, IMG submission 89798) | Active sludge microbial communities of municipal wastewater-treating anaerobic digesters from Japan - AD_JPNHW2_MetaG | ecosystem: Engineered > Bioreactor > Anaerobic > Digestate | place...
GGTAATTTACAAAAAAACAGTGAATTAAGTGATAATCAAAAGAGAATCAGTGAGATACCTTTTAACATTCGTCCCCGTGTATCTTTTCAAACTTTTGATGATTATGCCGTGAAAAATAGCATCGCCCTTGTGTGTAGTGATATTTATAATGAGTTTAACAGTGGTCATAGTTGTTTAGTGTTTTTTACTAAGAAAGAACACATTGTTTTGTACCAAAGGGTTCTATCATCTGATTATGGTATTTCTACCGATAAGATAGAGTTATTGTTTGGAGATAACTTAAACTGTGACGATGTTCTTATTCGTGCTGAGAATGAAAGACAGCTTGTTACCTTGGCAACGTATGCCAAAGCGACGGAAGGAACAAATGTTCGACAGTGGGAAGTCGCATTTTTAGTATCTTCTATAAATAATGGAAAGAATGTTGAACAGGCTGTAGGTCGTATACGAAGAGTAAAAGAGCATAAATTAAATATAGCTCGTTTATATGATTATAGACACCCATCTATCTACACTTTATCTTCACACGGGGCTACAAGAGACACAAGGTATAAGCAACTACATTTCTTATTTAATAGCCAAACACAGGTGTTTTCACGGGGATTTAAAAATTAGTTTGACAAAACTATTTCTTTATGCTATAATAAGTGTGTCTTAAAGATAATTTTATTGGAGGTATAATTTAATGAGTAAAACAGTTGACCTTATCCCTATTGAGCAAGTTTTACAAGAATATGATAAACTACGCTCAGAGAAGTCGAAACTTGAGAGCAGACTTAAAACTCTTTCGGAAGATATTAAGTCTTACGCAGAACAACACGGTTCAAAAAATGATGTTGGCTCTTTTTATGGAGAGACGGACGCTTTTATCTATGGTAAGCAAGCTAAGAAATCTATATCTTTTAATGTGGACAAAACCCTTGATTTTCTTAAACAGCACGAATTGTCAAAGGCGATTGTTACTGTAGAAACTCTTGATGAAAAAGCAATAGAACAGTATGTTGCTGATGGACGAATTAGTATATCGGATTTGGAAGATATTACTAATACTAAAGTAATTTATGCAGTGGATGTGAAGAAAAAAGAAGAAATGCCCGTGGTTGAATCTGTTACTGTTCCTGCTCCTGTGGCTGCTTCAAGAAAGCCGAGGTTGTTATAATGCCTCCTGTAAGACAAACGTATAAACTTCAAAGTGGAGAGGTTATTGAGCTTTTCTACATTGGAGCATTGGCAACCGCTCTTGGGCGTACTCCGAACACTATACGGCGTTGGGAAATATCAGGAATTATTCCTGACCCGTGTTTTCGTGACCCTTATAATAAGCGTCTTTATTCTCAAGAACAAATAGATGCTATTTGTGTATGCGCTGAACGAGCAAGAATTATGCAAGGCTCAAGTATCGGTCATACAAATTTCAGCAAATGGTGTTATAAAGCGTTAGAAACAATTCAACGTAAATATATGGGAGGTAATCTTTAATGCCAAATTTAATTGCACGGAAAAACCAAACTGAAGAGGAGGATACGGTTTTACATTCAGAGGATTCAACCATTTCTTCTACAAAGCTCGAAGTAATTTTAGCTCTTATAGAAAGAGAGTTTAACCTTACGGGTAAAGATTTCACTATAAGAGGTTTTGCGGATAAAGGCTCTAAGTGTATTATTTCTGTAGAAAATAACGATTTTGAGTTAGAAGTTTGTATAAAAGATACCTTAAAGTATTTTTGAAAGGAGTAAGTTAAATGCCGAATGGAAAGTTGAGTAAGCCTGTATTGGCTTCTAAGGCAAAAGATACTGCTGTTGTTACTCTTAAATCTAATGGCGAAGAAACAGTTATAAAAGAGGGCATACCTAAAAGCCCTTATGATAAACATCCTGCTCACAGTGGGGCGAAGTTTGGCATGAGTTTGGGGCTTACAAAAAATATGGATAACTATGAAAGTCTCCGTGTTGATGTATGGCTTACTGATGAAATCTTAGAAGATGAAACTGCTTCTGACGCTTACAGTCGTGTAAAAGCTATTCTTGAACAAGAGTTAGAGAATATTGTTCAAGAATATTGCTAAGAGATTTGTACAGTTTTAAGGAGTATTTGAACGTGTTTGACGTTTTAAGCAATGTGTGTTATAATAGCAACATAATTTTGTAGAGTGGTGTTTAGATGGTGAAACGGGATGCAGAAGATATTTTAGCACTGTTCCGAAATACATACAATCAGTCCGAGCAAACACCTTCAGATACTCCTAAAACTGGGTATTCACAAACTGGGTATTCGCAAAGAAGTTATAAACATCAAAATATAACCTCTGATAGGTATGCCTCTTTTTTAGAAAAATACTCAAACTTAGAAGTTCATATAGACGAGTTTACTACATCAGACTTGATGTACTTCTTTCGTGAAAAAGCTCGTGAGTTCGGATTTAAGTATGTTATTTCTAATATGAAGCGGGATATGGGTATTTTTAAGAAGCTTCAAGAGAATTATTCTATAGTTGAGATTTGTTTAATGGTAGAGTTTATCTTTGCCAGTAATCAAAACTATTTAGACAAATCAATAACTCAACCGACAGTTCTTGCAAGTAAATACTGTAATACTTTGTATCACGATGCAATGTTGTGGGTTGATGATAAATATGTACCCGATTCTCGTTTCGATTACAAAAAAGTTGAAAGAGAATGGGCGGGTGACACAACTAAAACAGTAGCAAAGGTTGGTGAATGGGAATGAAACCTAAAAGAACGGTTATATCTACAAAAAGCTTGTTGCTGATGGGTATACCTATAAAATTTCACTCTACTACATTATCTGATTTTAACACTTACGATACAATGGATAATGTGAAAAGTTTTGTAGAAAAGTATATGAATCAACTTGCGGTTGATTCTTTGTTTTCTCTAAGGGGTATATTCTTTTATGGTAGTAACGGTGTTGGTAAAACAATGTTGTCAAGCCTTATTCTCAAAGAAGCTTACGCTTGTCGTTATACCGCTCGTAGATGTACTTTTGTCGAGTATATAAGTGAGTATTCAAGTATGTGGGGATGTAAAGACCCTGACGAAAAAGAGTTGCGGGAACAAAACTTTTACACATACTTCAAAGCAGTAGAGTTTCTTTGTTTAGAAGAAGTTGGTAAAGAGATTGACAGCAAGATAGCTATACCTATTTTAGAAGATTTATTACGTTACCGAGAAGACCACGGATTAGTAACAATTATGTGTTCTAATGTTTCTATAAAAGCTGTGGCAACTAAGTATGGGGCGAGTGTAGAGTCTTTAATAAAAGGGAATATGATACCCGTTTTATTATCGGGTGAAGATAAAAGAGGAGGTGGAGAATAATGGCAGTATCGGTTCAGATTACTCTGATAATTTGTGTAACTTTGGTTTCGTTTTTAGGTCTTATAATACTTGCGGGGAGGAATAAGAAATGAAGAACGGGGACTTGTCTAATCGTGCGGGGTATACTATTGCTTTTCGGTGTGTGGATTTTCTTGTTAAATATCAAGAAGGTGGTATAAAAAATAATATTTTGAATAACCTTTTCGGTAAAACAAGACGGGCGGTCATTGATGAGACGGTAAAAAGTGTAATGGAACATTTATACCGTGATACGGATTACAATGTTGACATTGTTGTTGAGAATAAGGATTATACACCAGACTTAAAAGCTGTTCTTGAAAATATTCCTTTTGGTAGAGTGGTGCTTATTGATAAACCTTCACAGTTAGTTTCTCGTCTGTTGGTTGGAGACATTACTTACTATGTTGACGGGGATAGTGAAAGGCGAAAAGCTGTAGGTAGTTATAATGCGATTGGTTTAGAACATTTGTATACAATCTTGTCAAAGTAACAGAAAGGTATGTTTATGTCGTTCGATGTTGAAAAGGGTTTTATCTCAAAACTTCTACAAACAAAAGATATATTGACTATAAAAGATAGTCAGATAAAGCCCTCGTTCTTCACGGGCGTAAATAAATCTGCCTTTCAGTTTATTCTTGATAAAGTATCAAGCACTGGAGAAGTCCCGACTGTTCGTGCCTTTAAGCGTAAATTTCCTTCTTACTCTTTAGAGACGGTAAACATTATTGACGAAAATGGTGGTTCTACTGAAGAAGTTGGAACAGAAGAGAACTTAAAGTTTTGGTGTGAAGAGTTACGGGTTAAAGTAAAGCATAATTCTTTGGCGGGGGCGGTTGATAAAGTCGCTGAAAAGCTGCAAGACTTTAAGACTGATGAAGCTTATACTTTGTTGAAGAAGGAAATAGCCTTTATTGAAACCGATGTGTCTGAGACTCAGGACGTTGACTTAACACAAAACACGGAAGAACGAAAAAAAGCGTATCTTGATAAGAAACACAATAAAGGTATGCGAGGGTTGTCTACGGGATTTCCTCATTTAGATTATGTATTAAAAGGTTTAGAAAAGGAAACTTTAACAACTTTGATAGCTCTAACTGGTACAGGAAAAGCACTTACACTTGATACGCCTGTTTTGACCCCTGAAGGTTTTGTGCCAATGAAAGATATTAAAGTCGGTAGTAGCGTATGCGCTAAAGACGGAAAGTTTTATAATGTATCGGCGGTATATCCTTATAGCAATAGACAGGTGTATAGAGTGTCTTTTGAAGATGACACCTATGTTGATTGTTGTAAAGACCATCTTTGGATATTTAAGACTCTTGACGATGTTCATAGAAAAAATGATTGGAGAGTTAAAACTACAGAAGAACTAATGACTGAGTTTCCCGTTAAAAGAGGTAAATCGTTTAATTTGTGTGTTCCTGTAAATGAAGAAGTACATTTTGAAAAAAAAGATTTACCTTTAGACCCTTATGTTTTGGGGGTACTCTTGGGTGATGGGGGTTTTACTACTGATAGAATATCCTTTACGGGGGTTGATGATAGTATTCTTTCTGAGTTGAACAATCTTCTTAGTGATTGGGGGCAGTTTACAAGCACGACCGATAATAACTATCAGTATAATTTCAGGAGTCATGATTTTAGAACCAACAAGTTATATAGAGCGGTGAAGGATTTAGGTCTTATAGGATTAAAGTCTGATAAAAAGTTTATACCTGAAGAATATTTACACTCTTCCGTAGAAGACCGTATACGATTGTTACAAGGGTTAATTGATACCGATGGGTCAGTGAGTATAAAAGGTGGAATCAGCTATTTTACTTGTAGCGAAAAACTTAAAGACGGTTTTATGTTTTTAGTTAGAAGTGTCGGTTATCGGTGTACTTCTTCAACGTATAAGAGAGAAGGACGGGCTGTTGAATATGTAGTTAGAATTTCTGCAAGAACAAATAGACTCATTCATTCAGATAGTAGGTTAAGTCGGTGGAATAAAAGACGAATACCAAAAAGAGTGAACTACTACGATTACTTAAAGATTGTAGATATTGAGGCTCGTAATGAGTTCACAGATATGCAGTGTATTACTGTCGATAGTCCAGACCATTCATTTATTTGTGGGGATTTTATTGTTACTCACAATACTTGGTTTGAAATACGGTTGGGGGCATACTGTATGTTGCAGAACTGTAGAGTATTGCAGTTCGTGACGGAGATGTCGGATGAAACGATGCGTGACCGCTATGAAGCAATGTTATTTTCTATGTGTTATGGGGAACTGAATTATAATTCTTTTAAGTCGGGGACATTATCTCCAGAAGTTGAAAAGAAGTATTTTACTTTTCTTGAAGAAGATTTACCTAATTTTGAACCTCTTATTATTTCAACGGCAACGGGCGTTATGGGAGTGAGTGCGTCTATAGATAAATATAAACCCGATATTGTTTTAATAGATGGCGTTTATCTTATGGAGGATGACCAAAACAGTGATAGTGATTGGTTAAGAGTAGCTCATATAACACGGGACTTAAAGAAATTAGCAAAGCGTGAGAAGATACCAATACTAATAAACACTCAAGCAGATAAGAATACAAGTAAAAAAACGGGACCTGAACTCGGTTCAATATCTTACTCGCAGGCTTGCGGACAGGATTCTGATGTTGTTTTAGCTCTTTATAGAGATGAAATAATGATAAACGATAAAGAGATGGGATTAAAAATATTAAAACAGCGTGAAGGTACTTTGGGTAAAGTCATTTTGAATTGGAATTTTGATACTATGGATTTCAGCGAAATTTATATGGAACAGTCGGGTGATGCTGAAAAAGATGAGCTTACCGAATCTAAAAGTGTAGAGGCTAAAGGTGTAATAGGTATCGACAATGTTACGTCTTAATTGGAGGTATTACAAATGCTTACTTATAGAATCACAATAATAAGAAGGTCAGATGGCGTTACGGTGGAAGAGTATACTATCAGTGTTAAAGATGTTGCGGATGCAGCGGGTCACGCAAGCAGACTTAGAGATGTTTTTTGATGATAAGTATATAGTATTTTGTAAGGAGGAAATAAAATGAATAAGAAAGTGCCGTATCATGTGTTGGAGGCAATAAATAGAAGAAAGAAACACGCTGTACTATTAGAATTTTATGATAACATTATTGTTGACTTTTGCACAAATTTTATAAGCCCTACTGCGGGTTCTGCGTTAAAGCGTCTTATTGGCGTACCTTGTTCAGTAGATAAACAAGAAGAAATTGTATTGGATATACTGAAGAAAAGTGGTTATGATATATAATAAAACTAATTTTTTGGAGCGGTGAGAATGGACAAACTTTTAGAAGAGCATAAATACCTTTGTGATGAGTTGGAAAATAGCTATAATAAATATAAGGACGTTTATGAGAACGGGTGCGATGACCTTTTTTGGAGTGACGGAGTATATTTATATTTATTAAGAAAGAGTATAATCGTTCTCAAGCAAAAACTAAAATATTTACTCAGTGACGGTAACTATCATTTACTACCTAACGAGTATTATTTGCCTTTGCCTAAACCTATTCCGTTAGAGTTTATGGCAATGACCCGTTATATTTTTTCGCAACGTACTTTTGTTTTAAGCAACAAAGATTTTTTTAATTTGCCTGAAAAATATCTTGACTTTATGAGGTGTTGTAGGGATGGTAACGGGTTTAGATAAAAATCAAATAGAAGATTTGCTTCACAATGTTGTTTACTCTTCAGAGGTTTTGAGTTGGAAGGGCAATAAGATTCAGTTTTGTTGTACCGTTCACGGTGAAAGTCATCCGTCCTGTGGAATTAACTTAGATTTTTCTCCTATGGATAGTCCTAATAAACACTATCAATGTTTCAACTGTCTTGCTTGTGGAGCGCATGGAACTATACCGTGGTTCTTGTTTAAGTCTTTACCCGATAAGTTTAAAAATCTAAAACAAGCTGAAAAGTTTATATTTGAGCGTTACGGTGTTTCTTATGAGTATACTTATGATTCTAAAACTGACAGTATAAAACATTATGAAGATTTTTACGAGAACGATGGGGATAAGAGATTTATACTGCCTCGTTCAAAGATGGCACCTTTTAAGAGTGGAAAAGAGACTTACCAGTATTTTTTTAATCGTGGGTTTGACAATGACGATGTAAAAAAATTTATGATTGGAAGAGATACTGATAGTAAAACTGTTACTATTCCTTTATTCTGGGATAATGGAGAGCTTGCGGGAATAATCGGACGGTACATAAGTTCTTCAAGACCTAGCAACAGTCGATATAAAATATATGATTTCCCCCGAAGCGGTCTTATATATCCTTTGGATAAGGTACAAACTATTGATGATACTTTAATCCTCGTAGAAGGACAGTTTGATTGTATAATGCTTCATAAATGGGGTTATACAAATGCTGTTTGCACCTGTACAAATAGTATGAGCCTTGCACAATCACAGCAGATTATAAGCAGATGTAAAAGGCTTATTTGTATTTACGACAATGACGGTATGGGTAAAGATGGGTTATTTCGTATAAAAAACCTGTTAAAAGATAAAGTAATGGTTTTAATTCCTACTTATTATCCCGAATATGGAAAAGACCCTTGTGAGTGGGGGAAAGAAGAAACCATTAAAGTGATTAAATCAGCAGCTTATAGAAAACTATGTCCGAAAATATAGGGTTCTTTAACAGCTAAATTTCGCAGTTGACAGCATTATAAATTTGTGGTATAATACAGATGCCATAAAAATAAAAGTTATTGAAAGGGGTAAATAAAGTGGCTAATTTATTTAAGCGTGGATACGCAGCAGTACGCGAAGAAAAGCAAAGACAAGATGAGAATCGTGAGAAAGCGGGGAAACAGTTATATCGTTTTTTCCTTTCTAAAGATGGGGACGAAGCACAACTTAGATTTTTGACGGAGGAACCTATTAACTTTGATGAGCATACTCTTAAAGTTATCAAAGGTGGTAAAGAACGCTTTGAGTCTGCTATATGTACAGCAAACTTGGGTAACTGTACTTACTGTGATGACGGAGATAAACCGAGTTTTCGTGGAGCATTTTTAGTATATGACAAGCGTCCTTATGAGTATACGGACAAAGACGGTAAAAAGAAGTCCTCAAAAGGGTCTATCCGTCTTTATGTCCAAGGTGCTCGTGTACTATCTCAGCTTGACCGTCTTTCTGAAAGGTATGGTCTTACTACGAGAGATTACATTGTTACTCGTTCTGGAAATGGTCAACAGACTTCTTATATGTTTGACCGTACTGACGAGGTAAGTAAACTTACTCCCGAAGAGATAAAGAATATGCTTCCAGAAAAGCTTAGAGATGAGTACAACGGCACTATGGATTCTCTTTACGAGATAGTTCAGAATCAGCTTGAAATGCTCGTAGAGATGGGGGCTGATGCAGATGATGATGACGATGACGAAGAAAACGGTCAGCTTGTGGGTGTTTCTAAAGAAGTGGATAAACCTTCTGAAAAGACCGTTCCTGTTTCAAAAGGAACTTCTGCAAAACCCTTACTCAAAGGTTCTGTAAAACCAAAACCTGTAGAGAATAGTATTAAAAAGCTTTTGAGTAAAGGAGATAAATAATGGATAGTATGCCTGTTATGGCACAGTGTATATCTCTCAAATCTCAGCTTAAAAAGGCTCGTGCGGCTTATAAAAAAGCTGACAAACTCTTACAGGAAGTATTTGATTCTGTAGAGGCTATTATACCTTGCCCTGAGCTTGTTCCCACTAGTGCTGAGAACGCTGATAATTTAGCCGAGGCAATATCGTGTTTTGTTCAGTACGGAGAGTACGATGTAGACTCAATAGTTGAAGAGTTGGTTGAAGAGTTGGTTGGAGAGGCGGTTGGAGTCGATGGGTAAAGCACTTAGTACCAGAACATTGGGTAAACTTTACGCGGTTCGGAACGGAGTTTCTATTACTGAAGGTGAGCGTGTAGTAAAAGAAGTAGTCGAAGTTATCTGTACAGAGCTTTCTGAAGGTTCTGGAATCGTTTCCTTTCGTAACCTGTTTAGTCTTAGAAAAATACGGAGAAAACCTAAACAGTGTTTTGACCCTGTAGGGAATGTTCAAAACATTCCCTCAAGGTATGTACTTACTGTTAAATTGGGTGAAGGCTTAAAACAACGGTTTAATGATTAAGCATTATCGTGTTAGGTTCTAACACTTAACACGATAATACTTTGGGAGGTAGTATGTTTTCAAAAAAGCCTAAAATACGAAAATACAAAATAATTGATTCTTTATCTTCCCTGAAAACCCTCGCAAGAGAAATGTCATACTTAGACGAGTTCGCTTTTGATACAGAAACAAATACTTTGCGAGTACTTTCAAACAATAAAGACTTTTCCTTAGTGGGTATAAGCATTTCGTGGGGAGAGTATAACAATTACTATATTCCTGTTGGACATTTACGGCAAGAAGATTATGCAAGACAGCTTGAAATTGATGTAGTTGTTAAATACTTAAAATCTATTTTTGAGCGTGAGAATATTCGTATAGTCGGACAGAACTTAAAGTTTGATATGCACGTTTTGAAGCGTATTGGTATTGAGATAAAAACAGAAGATTTGTTTGATACTATGATAGCTTCGTGGCTGTGTGATGAAAACTTACCTAATGGTCTGAAGGAAAACAGTAATTATTATCTTGGTATCGACCAAACTCACTTTGCAGAGGCAGTAAGCACGGTTCCGAATGACGTTAAAAAAGAGTTTGGGTTAGCTGCAAACAGTAAAGCCACTTTTGATTTAGTTCTTATTGATGATGCCGCTCCTTATGCTCTTGATGATGCCTTTTACACTTTTGAACTGTATATGGGGTTTTCTATTCTTCTTGAAGATGAAGAAATGGACAAGATTTATAACAAAGTATATAAACCTTTTATTCGGTGCTTGTTTGGTATGGAAGAGCAGGGAGTGTCAGTAGACTTAACACGCCTTAATCAAATGAGTCTTGATATAGCAAAAGATGTTGAAGAGCTTAAATATAAAATGTTTGATATTGTCGGCATTGAGTTTAATCCTTCAAGTAGCGACCAGTTATCACAGTTATTGTTTGGTTATACTAAAGAGGCAAAACCTTTAGTTTTAAGTAAGTTGCCAAAAATTGTTCAAAAGGCGTTTGAAGAAGGGGATGCTGATGAGTTATTCAAACGTGGTTTTCAAATTGTCGAAACATCAAAAGAGACTTACTTAATAAAGATAAGTGGTAATCTTGAATTGCTTTCAAAATCTTTTGGGTTTCGTGTTATAAGTAAAACCGCTAAAGGAGCACCCCAAACAAATTCTGATACATTGTGGACTTTATCTCATATGTCTTTTAAGTCTAAACGTAAACAAGAGGGTATTGAGTTTTGTTCTTTACTTTTAGAGTATAAAAAGTTGGAGAAGCTAAGAAGTGCTTTCGTAGAGGGATTATTAGAACAACTATATGACGATAAAAAGGCACACCCATCTTTTAACATAATTGGTACGGACTCGGGCAGGCTTTCATGTTCTTCCCCGAATCTCCAACAGTTACCAAAAGCGGAAGAAGAAGATAAGTACCAAATTCGTAGTTTGTTCATTGGAAGTAAAGACGAAAAGACGGGTAAAAGAAAGAAGATTATTGCCTTAGACTTTGCAAACCTTGAAATGAGGATTTTAGCACATTTCTCTACGGACAACAATCTTTTAGAAATGTTTGCAAACGACCATGATACTCACAGTAGTACCGCTGTTAATATGTTTGAGCTTGACTGTGAACCAGCAGATGTAAAGAAGAAGTACCCTCACTTGCGTCAAGCTGCGAAGATATTAAACTTCATGCTTATGTATGGTGGAGGTGCTATGAGGCTTTATGAAGCCTTAAAAGAAGACCGTTTTAACCCTATTGACCTTGGAGATAAGTCTTATCTTGATATGTATAAAGTTACAACGGGAGAAGAAGTAGCCCAACTTTATATTGATAAGTATTTTTCAACCTATTCTGGGGTATCACAATTTATCAAGAATCAAAAGCGTTATGCACATAAACATGGTTATGTGCATACTGTTCTTAAACGTAAGCGTCGTTTGCCAAATATAAATGGGCGTGACATGAAAACAGTTTCATATGAAGAGCGTTTATCAGTAAATGCAACTATTCAAGGTAGTGCTGCCGACCTAACAATGTCAGCGCAAAATAGAATAGCAAAAGACCCTTGGTTTAAGCAACACGGATGCTATATGCTTATTCAAGTACACGATGAGCTTGTGTTTGAGTGTCCTGAAGAGTATGTAGAAGAGGCTATTAGTAGAATTAAGCATTACATGGAACACGCTTTTGGTGATGACGTTTCCTTAAATCTTCCGATGAAGGCTGATGCAGATTCAGGCGATAGTTATCAAGAAGCGAAATAAAATCGGAACAGATTGATTATGCAAAATCATTATTTCTTGGGACAGATTAAGCTATACCTTAAAAGGGACGTGTTATTTTGGCAGAATTACGGGTTTTACGAAACATATACCTATTGCTTACCTTGACTTTTTCCATTCTAAGTGTTAAGATAAGAGTATCTTGGAGGTGTTTAGATGGAAAAATCTCTTAAAGAGCTTATTGCATATAAGCGTTTAGTAGAGAAGAAATCGTGGGAAGAAGTATTAGCTGAAGTTCGTGATTGTTTCCCCAGTGATATGCCCGACTTGAAAATTTATAGACAGCTTCGTTATTGCATAGAGTCTCCAAATAAGAAAGTTGTCTGTAAGTCAAAAGAGACCGAGAAACCGAAAAAAATAGAAGTAGTACAAAATATGGAGCCGAGTGTTGTGAATAATGCTTGGGCGGGTAGTCAGAAAATTGTTTTTGCTTTAATGGGCGATACGCAAATCAATAGTAAGTATACGCAACTTACTCACTTACATACTTTTTATGATATTGTACATCAAAGAGGTATAAAAGATGTATATCATACGGGGGACATTGACGAAGGTGAGCAAATGCGAATTGGGCACCAGTATGAGTGTTATAATCAAGGTGCTGATGCACATAAAGAAGAGATTGTTCGTGTGTACCCCCAAAGAGGTGGTGTGACTACCCATTTCATAACGGGAAACCATGATGCTTCAATGATAAAGCGTTTGGGGTTTGACATTGGGGCTGCAATAGCAAAAGACCGTTCTGATATGGAATATCTTGGGGCTGATTGTGCAAAAATAATGTTGACTCCTAACTGTTCTTTAGAGTTAAGACATCCGTGGGATGGGACAGCATACGCTATTTCATACAAAACACAACGTATGATAGATTCGACAGCGGTAGAAGATAGACCCACAATTTCAGCTACGGGACATTATCATAAAGCTGAATACATCTTTTACCAGAATGTACATTGTTTCCAGACTGGATGTTTTCAAGCTCAAACACCTTTTATGAAAGGTAAACAAATAGCTGCACATATGGGTGGGTGGATTGTTTCAGTTGAAGTGGGTACGAATGGAGAAATTTTATCCATTCAACAAGAATTTATTCCTTTTTATAAAGCAATTAAAGATGACTATAAGAATTGGAGTAAATAATAGTTGGAGAGTTTATCACAAAAGTGTAAAACAATTTACCTCAAAACATTAAAATACAGGAATAAACTCAGTCGAATTTGACAATTTAATATAAATGTGTTATGATATTCATAAAAACTGTATTAACGGAGGTAGTATGGGTATTTCAAGAACAACAATACTGGCAAGCGATACGCTTATGGAACGTGTCAGTAAGCACATTAGCAGAAACGGAAAAAATCTAACGGATTTTTATAATCGTGCAATTCTCAACCAACTTGAAAAAGAAGGCGATTTTGAAATTCGTGATATATTGGAGGCTGAACTAAATGGCGAAGATGGTTAAAAAGAACGCAGAAAATACTGAAAAGAAGAAAGAGTTACCTCAGTTAGGTAAACTTATTACTGATTTGAACAAAAAGTTTGGAAACAATGCGATTTCCTTGGGGTTTCCAAAAGATGACGGTGGGCTTTATAAATCTATTGAGCGTATTTCCACGGGGAGTATCTCGTTAGATATTGCTCTTGGCGGGGGACTTCCTTTAGGTAGATTTATTGAACTGTCTGGAGGATATTCCTCTACTAAAACGACACAGAGTCTTCATATGGTACGAGAAGCACAGAAGCACGGGCTTACTTGTGCTTTCTTAGACATTGAGGGAACAACTGATGAAGCGTTTTGTGGAGCAATCGGCGTCGACTTTAAGTCTCTGTTATATTCTCGTCCCGACAGTATGGAAGAGGCTTTACAGCTTCTTGTAGACCTTCAGAAGAGTGGGGTGGTGCATTTTGCTGTTCTTGATTCAATAGCTGCGTGTATGGCAAGCGAGAAAGAATTAGAGAGCAGTATGGACGAAACTGTCCGAATGGGTATACCTCAACAACTATTTGGGGAATACTTTAGAAAGTTTAATATGAATAATAATCGTCTTGTTCGAGAGGGAAATCGTCCTTTTACCGTGATTGGTATAAACCAAATTCGTGAAAAAATAGGATGTTTTCATTATACTGCAAGAGTTCTTCTTTCTGATGGAAACTATGAGATGATTGGAAAGATAGTTAATCAGAAACTTCCCCTTGAAGTTATGGCTTACAATCCTGAGACTGGTAATATAGAGCCTAAGAAGATAACTAACTGGTTTAACAACGGTACTCAAGAAGAAAATTTTACAACTCTATTTTTTGATAGTATTGGTGGAAACGGGATTGGTTCTTACTTGCCGTGTACTCCCAATCATAGAATACTCACCCCCACGGGGTATGTGGAAGCTAAAGACCTTAAAGTAGGGGATAAATCAATTCAATTTTTACGTCAGTGGGTTCCCTCGGAAGTTCAAGAATCGTTCATTATCGGTTCGTTACTTGGGGACGGGTGTATAAGAAAAGCGAAAAAAGGTTCATACAGCTTTAGGTATACACATTGTAAAGAACAGAGGGAGTATTCTGAGTGGAAAAGTAACTTTTTTGATGGAAACTTTAGAATAAGACTTGATGGAGTATCTGAGTATTCTTCAAAAACTTCTGGAGCTTATGAAAAATTTAGACATCATTTTTATCATAATGATGTCAAAAAAAGATATGTACCTACAGATATTGTCCTTGACCCTTTATCTCTTGCTATTTGGTATCAGGATGATGGGTATTTGGGAGATAGTTGTAAACTTAGTGTAAACTTTTGTACTAATTGCTTTTGTTTAGAAGCTATTAACACTTTGTGTCAAGCACTAAGAAACGTTGGAATAGAGAGTAAGTTTCATCGCATAAAAAAAGAAAACCACGAAGAATACGTTATTACTCTGGGGCGTAAGCAAACCAAAATGTTTTTTGATTTAGTAGCTCCTTATATCCATCCTTCAATGGCTTATAAAGTTATAGAGGGTTATGAATGTGGAACAGCACTTAATACTTTGGATATGGGTACAAAGAATTACGGGTGGGTTAAGAGAGAAGCAGTGTTGACTAAAAAGTCTACTCGAAACCTTGACAAACATCATAATAAGTATGATATTGAAGTTGAGGGAAACCATAATTATATTGTTAGTGATGTTGTAGTCCATAATTCATATGGTGACCCAGAGTATACTCCAGGGGGTAGAGCGAAAGAGTTTGCTTCTTCAATTATTATTAGACTTCGTAGAGGTGACTGGATAACTGAAGGTTATGGCGAAAGCAAAGAAGTTGTAGGTCAAGTAACAAAGTTTAAGATTGAGAAGAATAAAACTTATCGCCGTATGCAGACTGGAGAGTTTGATTTTTACTTTTCAAAAAATGGTGCGGATATTCGTGAGTTCCATAATGATAACTATAAAGAAGTTATTGTATGTGCGGTTGAATGGGGAGTAATAGAACGAGCGGGAGCTTGGTTTAAGTACAAAGATAAAAAGTATCAAGGTTTACCCGAATTAGTTAAAACTCTACGTTCTGACAAAAACTTGATTAACTCTTTGAAAGATGAGATAATGGAAATTGCGTTAAGAAAGATTGATTAAGTATGCTTAAAAAGTCCGAATCAAATGAATCTAATACAACCTTGTTTAAGAAGGGCTATATTCCTGTACGAAAAAAAATGGAAAGTCGTTCTATATATTTAACGTCTTGTTATAATTGTGAATACTATTATCAAGCCGTTGGAGATAAAGAAGAGATGTGCCAAAATCCCAAAGTATTACAATATGATATGGTGGTTACAGAATCTAATATTTATTGTAATCTTTGGGAATCTGTTAAACACAAAAATCAATCAGTAAAAACAATTTTCAAAAGCGGAGGTAAAAAACTTGGATAAGCCGAGAGTAATCGCAGTTGATTTTGATGGAACTTTGTGCAAAGCAGATTTCCCTAATATAGGAGAGGCGAAAAGGGAAGTTATTTTAGCTTTGATGTCAGAAAAAGAGAGAGGTTCAAAGATAGTTCTTTGGACTTGCAGACACGGTAAACACTTGCTCGATGCTATAGTTTGGTGTGCTCAACAAGGTCTTGAGTTTGACAGCGTAAATGAGAATCTACCAGAAATTATTGCTTTATACGGTGATGACACTCGTAAGATAAGTGCTGACGAGTATTGGGACGATAAAGCAATACATATTGATTAGATGATATGAGAAAAGATTCTTCTAAATACTATAGCTCTAAGCAAGAGAAAAAAGTTGCAAAAGAGCTTAAGGGTAAAACAGTCGTAGCAAGCGGAGCTTTATGGGGTAGTAAAGGCGATGTTCGTTCAAATGAGTATCTTGTTGAGTGTAAAACAACCTCTAAATCTTTCTACTCTTTGACAAAAAATGTTTGGGATAAGATAGAAAAAGAAGCGATAAAAGACGGATTAAGAACGCCTGTTATGTGCATTGACCTTGAATTGGGAAAGTATAGAGTAGCCGTTTTTCGTTTTAACAGAATAGACCTTCCCCCTATGTGTTTGAACGATATTACAACATCTCATAAATCGTTTAATATTTGTTGGGGAGTTTGTTACAGCCTACTACACTTTAAGAGTGATTGCAGTAAAAAATTGACTTTAGTAGTAATACCGTGGAATGAGTTTATATTATTAGTTGAATGAAAGGTGAATTATAGTGGCATTAAAATCAGTATTTTCAGCATTGAAAAAAGAAGGTTACATAACAAAAGATTTAGATTTATATCTGTTAAGCTTGAACAGTGAAGAAAATGACAGAGCAATAGACGTAAACGCTCCCTCACAGATAGGTACTTGTTTGCGTAGTCGTTATTATGCTCGTACTGGAGCACCCTTAGATAGTAATGCTATAGACGCTCGTGCAAGGCGAATATTTGATAATGGTTCTTATGTACATATACGGCTGCAAGAGTATCTAAAAAAGTTGGGTAAGCTCTTAATGGACGAAGTACCCGTATATAGTAAAGAATTTAATATACAAGGACATACTGATGGAATCATACGAATTTCATCTAATGAAGTTGCTGTTCTTGAAATAAAGTCTATAAACTCGAAAGGATTCTCTGACCTTAAAGACGCAAAAGCTGACCATAAGTTGCAAGGACTTACTTATGCTTTTTGTTTAGAAGAGCGTAGGAAGTTTTTACAAAAAACCTATCCTTCTCTTGAAGAGTTTGAAGCAAGTGAAAAAAGTAGAAAAAAAGATTACGAAAGTCTTTATCAGCACTTAAAGAGCGGACATAAATATACTCGTGAGCAGAAGATTGAGTATCAAGTTTCTCTGCATTTAATTCTTGATAATTTATTATTTGATGTACAAATTCCTATAACAAAAGTTATATTTCTTTATGAGAGTAAAGACACACAAGAGTTAAAAGAGTATTGTATTCTATCAAAAGATACACAATCAATTCAGACACTAGATAAAATTAAGGAAGATTGTGCTTATTTGAATAATTGTGTGAAAAATGTTATAATTCCACCACGATGTTCTTCATCTGTGGCAGATTCGTCTTGTAGATGGTGTTCCTATAAAACTGAATGTTGGAACTAACGTAGTTTATTGTGCAGTAATTAAAGTGTTATTGGAGGGAGTAAATAATGAGTATTAACGGTCTTTTTAGTCGTGGGTATCACCGTGATGAAGAAAATAATGAGCCTAAAGCAGTAATCCCTATCCATCTGGATGCTCAACAAGAAACTGCTGTATTGAGTAATGAACCAGACATTATTGTTGTGGCGGGAGCTGGCAGTGGTAAGACTAGGGTACTGACTGAGCGAGTAAAACGCCTTATAAGTTCTGGGATAAAACCTCATAATATCGTCGCTATTACCTTTACTAACCTTGCTGCGGAAGAAATGAGAGAGCGGTTGGGAGATGTTGAAGGTATTGGCGATGCTTTTATTGGTACAATACATTCTTTTGCTAATAAAATTATGCAATTATCCGGAATTGACTATACATTGTATAACGATGATGTCGATAATCAATTTCACGAAGAACTTATTGGAAAGTATTGTAGCAGTTTAACTTTTGCTAAATATACGAAGTACAAGGATTTACAAGCTTTCGTGGAAATCGGCAAAGTATCTGACAGAGAATTAGAAAATTTCTTTGTTCCTTCAGAAAGAGCCGAGTTTAATAAACTTCATCGTTCTATTCAAGAAGTAGAAGATGAGAGAAATCTTTCAACATTTCCAGAAAGCATAGCAACTTTGTGTAGAGATAGAAATGTCATTACGTTTGATGAATTACTTGTTAAAGCAGATGAATATTTTAGAAGTCTTGATGCTCGTATAGAACATTTGCTTGTAGATGAGTTTCAAGATGTGGGTACTCTTGAGTTTCATTTTTTTGAAGCCCTTAATGCTGAAAATAACTTTTTCGTTGGAGATGACTATCAAGCTATCTACGGTTTTAAGGGAGGAAACGTAAATTTATTTCTTACAATAGTTGAAGATAGTGATTTTGTTAGATATTATCTTACAAATAACTACCGAAATTCCGAAGAGATTTTAACGCTTGCAAATACGGTTATCTCTCAAGTATTCGGAAAGATAGAAAAAACTATAGTTCCGAAAGTAAATGAACACGGAACGGTTAAAATTTCTTCTAAAAGGAATCTTTATTCTGATGCCTTAAAAGTTATAAAAGATAGCGGAGATTATCGTGAGTGGTTTATCCTTACTCGAACGAATAAAGAATTGTTTTTGATGGCAAGTGAGTGTGAGAGAGCGGGTATCCCTTATGTTACTTTTAAGCGTGAAGGTTTGACTCTTAGAGAGTTAAATGCCTATATGAAAAGTAATAAAGTTAAAATTCTTACTGTGCATACCTCTAAAGGTTTGGAAGCTGAGAATGTTGTTCTTTATGGTAACTTCCCTGTTTACTGTCCTTCCTATCGTAACTCCGAAGAAGAGCGAAAAGTTATGTACGTTGGCGTTACACGCGCAAAGAAAAATCTTATTATATTGAATTAGGGAGAATGGCTTATGAAACTGGTTAATAACAAATCTTCTGAAAAATCCTTGGCTGAAAAACCCTCCAAGTCAAAAATAAATCCCAGAGAGATACAAAAATCTTATTTAGATAAGATGGAAGATTCAGCTAAAGGAAAGGGGGTTATTCTGTTTGAACCGAAAGAAAACTTAAACATTGATACAAACTGTTTAGTCCTTCCTCTTGAAATCACAGAAATATCCTCAAAAGATTTGGGAGAATATCTGAACGCATTTACACAACAAAAGATGTATCTAAGAACTTTGCTTGGAAGAGCAGAGTTGGTAGAAGAAGAGGCACGTAGAAATTATTGTGTTGCAAGTCAAGAATATTATCGGCGTTATTCGGCAGATAAAATTTCTGAAACAGCAAAAGACCGTTTAATTAACTTTCGCCCTGAAGTTCTTCCGTTATATACGGAATATTCTGACAGTAAACGGTCTATTGCTTTAATTCAATATTCAATATCTAATATTGAAGACGCTATCTTTATGCTTTCTCGTGAAGTTACTCGAAGAACGGGAGATTTTGCGGAAAACATGAGAAACGATAATGTACAGAGGAGGTAACTATTTATGGCAGAACTGAAAGACAGTGGAGCAAGAAAAGAGTTTGGAACGGGGGCTGTGCGGGATGCAGATAATGACTCAAAAGGTCGTTGTGATTTATTGCCTTTGGCTGTAATATCGGGATTGGGAGTGTATCGTAATGGTTATAAAGATACTATTTTTTCTTGCATACATGATTACATTTATGGTGGAAATCCTGAGTTATTGTTGAAAGCTGTTGATACTTTTATATCCATCAGATACCCCAATACTGAAGACGCTATATTGGAGTTAAGTATTCATTTCAAAGACGGAGCGAATAAGTATGCAGAACGTAATTGGGAAAAAGGTATACCCCTTAGTGTTTATATCAATTCTGCTGTTCGGCATTTCTTAAAGTATTTGCGGGGAGATATAGATGAGCCACATGATAGAGCATTTCTTTGGAACTTAATGTGTGCGGTACATACTCACCTATTTTTATCGAATAAGTTGAAAGACTTACCTTTTAATCAAATTCGTGAAAAAATAGAAGGAAAGGAGAAAAGATAATGAGATTGGTTTTACCTTCAGTTTCTCTTGTAACTGAGTCTAATCCTGTTAAGAAAATAGAGCTTGTCGGAAGAGCGTGTTATCATTCAGAAGATAAGATTACCTCTGATTCTGCTTTAAGATTTTTTGATGATTTAGTTTCACGACAGCATTTTGCTATGCTTGAACACGCAACTTTTGTTTTCGAGCCTGTAGACGTTAATGGGATGTTTACTGACACTATCGAAGAAACAGTTGAACAGTGTAGAGCCTGTAAATATCTAAATGTTACTACAAATCAGATTAGACCTAATAAGTATCTTATATCTGGAAATCTTAGAGCGATAATGGAATCTGGTATAGAAGAGCTTATTTTTGCACTGAAAGAGTATGATGTACTCCTTGCATATAAGTCTTATTACTTAGAACACCGTCTATCTAAATGTTTTCGGGTTCATTCGTCTTTAGAATCTATTGAAGGTTTGTCTGAGTATGAGATTCAGATACACGGATATATGACTTTTGATATTATCTGTGACCGTGGAGTTAGTCACGAGCTTGTTCGTCATCGTCCAGCTTCTTGGGGGCAAGAAAGTACAAGGTATTGTAATTACTCGAAAGATAAATACGGTAGTGAGCTTACCTTTGTAGTGCCGAGTACATATGACGATTGGAGTTTGGAAATAAGAATAGAGTATATGCGAGAGTTAGGGAGAATAGAACAAATGTATCTAAGTATGTTGTTTTCTGGACTTTCTCCACAGCAAGCAAGAGCGATTCTTCCTAACTCATTGAAAACTCGTATTCTGATGACCGCTAATTATAAAGAATATGAGCACTTCTTTAATTTAAGAAGTCGTGGTTTAACTGGTAGTCCTCACCCCGATATGAAAGTTGTTGCGGATAAGATGCTCGAAGTTTACAAGGAATATGCAATTAAGGTTAAATAATTGTGCTAAAATATTTTGCTCCATTACTTGACTTTAATTAAAAAATATTTTATAATAATTGTGCATAAGAATATTAAGTAACAAAGGAGCTGATTAACTTGATTACTGTTCGAGAAATTGAGGGTACTTCTCATATTTTCACTTTAACAAATGGGGCTAATTTTAGATTGAAAGCACGAGAAGTAGCAAATGTAGAAAACAATCTTATTTCCAACGATTTTCATAATGCAGAAAAAATCGGTTTAATAACTATGGAGGTGTATTCTCCACCCACTCCCGAAACAGACCCCACAATTACTTTAAGTGACGGGATTACATATCTGTATTCGGACGAAGCGATAGAAACTTTAACAGTTACTCTAAAAAGTAATCTTAGCCGTGGTTTTGTTTCTCAAATAACACTCGAAGTTTTTGATGAGATTCCTTCAGTTAATTTAACGAATACGGGAAACTATTCAGTTAAGCATAAGGGAGATAGTTCTTATAGTGATTTGGTTATAACTCCTTCAGCAACAAGTAAAACCGTTACTATTACTTTCTCGTATGACGGTATAAACATGAATGTTTATACTGTAGAAGTGTGAGAAGTGTTAAAATGTACGAAGTTCCAAAAATGCCTAAAACTATTGTAGTTCCTGTTCCCACTGTAGTTCCTGTTCCCACAAGCTTCGGGCACACCGTTGATTTTATCAGCGATGGATTACCCTACGCAAAATACATAGTTACAGACGGGCAGTCGGTAGCACAGCCGTCGCCGAACCCAACGAAAACGGGTATGGCATTTTATTCTTGGCGCGACTCGGCCAATAATGTGATTGCGTTTCCGTACACGCCCACCGACGACATCTCGCTTACGGCATTTTTTGGCTCATACCGTGACAATATGTGTGTATCAGAGGCTGGTAAGTTAATATGCGTTATCAGCGACAGAAATTATTATAAAACAAACGCAGGATGGGCGATAGCTGGGTATACCTCGTCCACTTCTATGAC
>Ga0116171_10001674_pt1 | contig 21828 bp, 18 predicted proteins | sample AD_JPNHW2_MetaG_FD_89798 | JGI IMG/M metagenome (GOLD analysis project Ga0116171, IMG submission 89798) | Active sludge microbial communities of municipal wastewater-treating anaerobic digesters from Japan - AD_JPNHW2_MetaG | ecosystem: Engineered > Bioreactor > Anaerobic > Digestate | place...
AAAGTATTTAAAAGATTCACCCGGTGTACCAAAATAGACCTGTCTTCCACCCATATCCATAAGAAGTATTTTATCGAATTTGGCAAAATTCTCCGCATTGGGTTGATGGATCGTGCAAAGAACGATCTTTCCCTGTTTGGTCAAATCCTTGAGCATGTCGATGACTTGTTCGGCATCACTGGAAGATAAACCCGATGTAGGCTCGTCACAAATGATGACGGTTGGTTCGAAGAGCATTTCCAGGGCAATATTCAATCGTTTCCGTTCACCACCGCTCATCAGCTTATTTTTGAGATCACCCACCAGCGAGTACTTTCTTTGCATGAGATTAGTCTGATTCAGGATAATACTAATTTTCTGATCGAGGTATTCATTTGAGATGGTAGGCATTCTCATCCTGCCGCGGTACATCAGATTCTCATATACTGTCAGATTATTGAATAAAAGGTCTTCCTGGGGAACGTATCCGAAATGCTCCGTGAAATACATGATGTTCCGATAGAGGTTTTTTCCATCGATTTTGACGGTACCATACGTCGGCTGGAAATCCCCGCTTATGGTTTTCAGGAGGGTGGATTTTCCACAACCGCTTTGTCCGAGAATACCGATGAATTCACCTTTATCCATGTTGAAGGAAATACTGTCCAGTGCAAGTGTGTTGTCCCTGAAGAAATGTTTGATATCCATGATCTCGATGTGATTGATCTCAAAAGGGACTTCAACGAGGTCATAAAAGCTGTTGATGCGGTAATTAGTCTTCTTGATTGTCAACAGATCTGTGTTTAAATGAAATTTGGTTGGTTTTGAGATGTTTTCTCCATTAATTGAGCATACGAACCCTTTTTTCAAAATATACGTTGTAAGGGTACTGTCCTCGACTGTAAAATGGATGACTGTTTTTGAACTCGCATTCCTGGATATCGAGAAATATTCGCCTTCATTATTGATGAACAGGTCTTTGGGGATGATGCTCTCGACTCCTATATCCGATCTCTCATGAATGACATCCTGCAGTGTGAATGGGGCATAATCTCCCTTGATCTGCATGATATCATCGTAATAGATCTGCCATTCCCTATTATGGGGGAGACTCTTCCCGTTTCGGTAGATTGTTCCCTGGTTTAAAATGACGGAATACCTATTCTTATTATTGAAAATACGGAAATCATAGTCCTGCTTATGGAAATAAATGATGTCATAGGTTTCCTGCGCCATATAAATTTTACTCAATATCTCGTGCTCGAAATTGATATTTCCAATCGTGAGTACTGCGTCCTGGGCAAGGAAATAGAGCACATTCGGTTTCAGGGCTATGCCATTGATCTGCGAGGTTGTCCGTGGAGCAGTAAGAACGAACATGAATTTGTCTATGAGAATGATCAGCAATTCACGATCAGAAAGATTCTTGTCTTTGAATATGATGTCGTTCTCTGTATCCCTGCCAAATGTGAGATAATCGTAAAAGAGAGAAGTTTGGGCGGAATGAAGTAAATTTCCCTGTTCGATAAGCACGAGGTCGCTGCTTTTATTTTCGAAGGCGTTAATGAGATTCATGAAGCCTTCTGTTTCGAGGTTGAACTGACGGCAAAGATCGAGAATGGTCGTGATCTCTGATATAGCGAAGTTGTTATCGGTATATGCCATGATCACGATGCTGAGTAATACTCGAATCTTATCCAGTGTGGTCAAATGAATATTCAGATATGAGATCACCTGTTCGATCGGGATATCTTTTTCCAATACCTGTCGTAGGTAGACTTCCCAGGATACATCGACCTTATGGAAGAGATTTACCAACACAGTGTATAAAATGGCTACTTCATCAGAACTCACTTGAATATCGGATTTCAACAAATTTACGTATAACCGGGTGACCATATCAATGGTCTTTTTATGTTCACTTTGCGATGGACGGGATAGTTTGACGAGTCTTGGCTTCATTCTTCCCTCTACAGATTGGAAATCAATCTATCTTTCATTTCTCTACAGGATTTACAGTCATGTATCTTGCAATTTTCCCTGTACAATTGCTGTAAGCCCAATTGACGTAATGCTGAACCCTTCAACTGCTTGCTCTGGTTTTCTGTAATGAATCGCTTCATATCACGCATCTGATTGTTCTCGAGAAGACCAGGGTATCTCATGAACATGTCGATGATCCGAGTTTCATGTTCTTTGTCTTTCCTCTTTCGTGCAGACAGGATTTCAAGAGGGATCAAGGCATTGATGATCAGGAGCCGGATCAACCCCTTTCCCCAGGGATTTATAGGTACGGGAGAAACTTCATCATGCCCAAAGAAGGATTGCATGGCTTTTTCTAACATCCTGGCAGAGGAATTTATATTTTGAATGAATATCTCATGAATTTGAGCAAGTAATTTCTTATCCCCTAAACGAAATAGGAAACCAGATAATTGATATAACCTCGATTCAGGATGATGGATCGGTCTTATACGGAAAAGGTTCCATTCACAGGGGATGCGTATCTGGCAGTGTTTTTGTTTCTGAAAGATTGAATTCCAACCCATGATCGGGTTGTTTATCCTGGCATCCAGTCCTGAACTGCATATGAATATGGAAGCGAGTTCATGGCTGGTCATGCCCATTTTCATCCAGTTCCTGACATCCTTGAGAGGGATTTGTTCTGAAAGGATGAGGAATGGAAACTGGTTCTTTCCATAACCCAATGCTTCCATGATGCATTGATAGGTTAGTTGTTCAAGGTCATTGAAATATGATTCAGCCTGGAACCTATTGATTCTTCTCTGTAATCTCACCAGCCCGATATGGTTCAAGACGTGTTTCACCTGGATTGGTTCCATCCCGGCAAAGAAATCACACAGAGGTTCGCAGTCGGGAATCGGTAGGGAAGAGGGGACCAGGAGTGAAATATCTCGATCCAGAAAAGGCTTCATTTCAAGGATTTCTATGCTTTCACCCTTTTCGGTCAAAGAGTATGGTCTTCTGCCATTATGTTCATATACCACATGCAGGATTACGTTGTTATAGATTGGATCTTCATGATGCTGATGCGCTAACCAGTCAGTTGTCCGTATATGTATCTCAACATCACCCTGTTTTGCTTTCCCATTGATTTCGATGATAGCATGGTGATAATCCGGACCGAAATTGGTGTTAAAGTGTCCGGGGAAAAGGATTTTGACCTTCTGCCTGGAGATAGTCTGCAAATCGGGGATCAGATGTCTTGCATCCCAGATATGATAAAGAAATCTCTCTGGCAGGTTCATCAATAGTAGGTCTCCAAGATGGAGTAGCGATGACGGAGAATACGGTTCCCGCTGAAGTTCTTAACATTGTACTTAATGGGATTCGGTACAATGGTTACCAGCCGAATAGATTGTTCCCTGTTCAGTTTGGTGACACTTTTCCCATAATAATGAAGAGATGCCTGTTCTATCCCAAAAATACCCTTACCCCATTCAATATAGTTCAAGTATAATTCCAGAATACGATGCTTGGGCATGAGAAGTTCAATTTCGAGAGTGATCCAAAATTCAAGATATTTACGGAAGTAATTTCTGTTCGTAGTCAGGAAGAGGGTCCGAGCGAGTTGATTCGAGATTGTGCTCCCACCGAGCTTGATCTTATGACGCCGCTGATTCACCTTATAGGCGTGTTTGATCTGATCGATCTCGAACCCCCAATGCTTGGAGAAATTGCTATCTTCCAGATTAACCAGCATGGAATAGGTCTTTCTCGGGATTTTCTTGAGCGGAACGAATTTAACCATTTTGACGGGATAGCCACGAACAAGTTTCCGTTGTATCATGAGGGTCGTGATCGGTGGGTTGATGAAATTATAAAGAAAAACAAGGAATATTGTGATTGCAAAGAACCACAAATGCAATTTAATGATGAATATCCATATTCGTTTCAGCAGAGAATCTTTCTTTTTTACAATCGGTGTCTGTTCATCCATCATTCCTGACCTTTTTGTTCATTGGTTGATTGAGATTTTTGGTAAACATATCCTGTTGCCAGGTTCCGAATCACATAAGATGCAGCCCACATACCCATAATGGCTGGCATATAACCGACAGAACCAATCGTTACACGTGACCTGCCTCTGACTGATATGGATTCATCCAATGGTGTCGTGTCTTCTGCAAATTCCTTGATCGAGACTTCGGAAGAATATATGACCGGTATCCCTTTGTCAATACCTCTTCTTCGCAGGAACTTCCGCACTCTTCTTGCCAGCGGACAGCCCATGGTATCTGAAATATCAGATAAGTGCACTTGTGATGGATCAACCCTGTTTCCTGCTCCTAAGACTGAAATGATAGGCATATTCTGATGATATGCAAATTCCAGTAATCCGACCTTTGGTCCCAGGCTATCAATTGCATCGACTATAAAATCAATATTCTGAAGCAATTCCTCCCGATTCTCGATAGCGCAGAAACCTTGATAGATATCTACAATGGCTTCCGGATTGATATCCTTGATTCGGTCACGCATGACTTCCACTTTCGGTTTCCCGACAGTACTATGTAGAGCAATGATCTGTCTATTTAAATTAGTTGGCCCAATCGTATCGAAATCAACGAGAAGGAATTGACCGACTCCGCTGCGGGCAAGGGATTCACAGGCATAACCTCCCACACCACCAAGACCAATGACTGCGATTCTGCTTTGTTGCAGTTTTTTGATCGCATCGCTTCCAAAAAGGAGCTCAGTTCGATTAAATTGGTCTTTCATATGATTCCTGTGCATCAGATTTGGATATGATGCCCAAATTCTCCAGGCTTTTCCAGGTAGTATTGCGGAGTGATGAAGCTTCAATACCGGCAATTTCGCAGATTCGAGTGGCAATTTCAGGTAGGAACTTCAGTTTGCAGTATTCTGTTTCTGCAAAGAATGGCTTTTGTGCTGGAGCATCTGTTTCGAGAACGTATAATCCCCATTCAAGAACATCATGGAGAACCTTTTCATGATTGCGTGAAGTGAGGATCGGTCCACCGAGGGAGAAGGCAAAACCAAGTGATTTGAATATTTCGAACACTTCTTCGGAACTCGCGAAACTATGAAGTACTCCCCTTGTTTTTGGGAAGTTATTCTTCACTAATTTGTATATCTCGTAATATCTTCCTACGGAATGAAATACCACCGGTAAATCGTAACTTTTAGCGATATCGAGTTGCATCAGCATCAATCTTTCCTGCACCTCATGATTATCATAGCGGGAGTCCAAACCAATCTCACCGATGGCACATATCTGTTTCTTTTGGGCTAATTCAATCACAGAGGCAATATCCTGCTGTGTTTCCTCAACAAACATGGGATGAATGCCTGCATACCATTGCATAAAAGGATAGGAATGAGAGAGATGCCAATCGAATTGATCCTTGCGATATGCATTTGAAAAGAATGAACCGACCCCTTCGTGTTGCGCTTCGGCAATTTCAATGTCCAGATCCACCTTATCAAATTCAATGATATCGCAGAAATGGCAATGAAAATCAAACCACTTGCTTTTATCCGGATCCATCATTTTAGTTTCACTCTTTTTCTTGAATTATCGGATAGTTCTTTTCAACAGCAGCAAGAACGATATCGGGTTGAATCAGTTTCATGCAATTATGATGACCCTCAGGGCAAATGCGTGCACCATGACTTCCACATGGTCTGCATGGAAGGTCAACTTCAAAGATCAAATCATGTTCTCTGAATGGATAATAACCAAGTCTCTTCACTGTTGGTCCGAAGAAGGCATATACATCTGTCTTCATCGCATTTGCCAGGTGCAGGGAACCACTGTCGTTGCATATCAGGAGTCTGCATCGACGCATAACTTCTGCTGATTCCAGGATGGATGTCTTCCCCGCAAGATTCAGCGCTTCTATACCTGCATTTCGAATGATACGTTCGCATAAATCTGCTTCTGTCCTGCTACCGGTAAATATCAAGGAATAGCCTGCATGATAGAGACCTTTAACTAATTCGACATAAGACTGTTCTTCCCAACATTTGGTCTTCCATACAGATCCTGGTGCAATTACAATGAGGTTTTGTTTATTATGCAAGCCTGCAAGCAATTTATCGACGAGTGTCTTATCTTTTTCAGAAGGATAGAGTTCGGTCTGTGTATCCCATTTCTGATCAGAGAAAACTGAAAGCAGGTTCAGATTGTTGATGATTCTGTGCTTTCCCTTCAGCCATATCACTTTCTTGGTGAGCAAATGTCTTGCTGTGAAGCGGTCAAAGCCGATACGTTCCGGGATTCCAGACAGCAATAGCAGCAGTGATGTAGTGAAAGAACTGTGGGGGGTGATTACGACATCATAGTGTTCTTTCCTTAACTGATCGATCATATTCAAAAAGGCAAATGTCTTGTTCTTTCTTTTATCGAAAACCTGTATCTTTCGAATATGGGGATTATTCAAAAGGATTGTCCTCGTCTCCTTGATCACCATGACATCGATCATGGCTTTCGGGAATAATTCACTCACAGCCTTGATCAATGGTGTTATTAGGATCACATCGCCGATGAAAGCAGTCTGGACGATCAATATCTTATGAAATTTATCCATGAAGAAGTTCTTCATAAATTTTAATGTTCTTTTCGACTGTATTCTCAATGGAAAAACGTTCTACCGTTTCTCTTCCACGTGTTCCCAATTGCTTACGCAAACCCTCATCATCGCAAAGGCGAATGATGGCATTTGCGAGGTCTGTTGCCGAATTTGGGGGAACAAGAAGCCCGTTCTTCTCATGCTGTACGGCTTCAGGAATACCACCCGTTTTTGTTGCGATCACTGGCAAGCCAACAGCCTGGGCATCGAGAATGGATGTTCCCAAACCTTCCAGGTGGGATGCGAGAACGAAGATGTCGAATATCTTCAGGAAACTTCCTACATCATCTCGGAAGCCTGTAAATATGAAATGATTCTTCAATCCCATCGATTTGACCATCAATTCAAGTATTCTTTTTTGATTGCCGTCACCCACAGCAATGAACGTAACATCCGGTCTTTGTTCAATCACCTGTTTTGCGGCGGTGATCAGATTCGGGTAATCCTTATGTCCGACCAGTGCGGCAACCGTTCCGATAATCAGGTTATTGGACGGGATTGAAAACTGATCCTTCAGATTGGCAGGGGGGACCACGCTATCGAATTTATGAATATCAACACCACTGTGAATGGTGACGAGTTTTCGTTCGGGGATCCTGTCCTCGAGTAATACTTCCTTGATTCTATCAGAGATGCAGATGATCTTATTGAGAAAGCGGTTATCATATTTAAATCTGCTAAATTTAGACCGATGCAGGTGGAAATCAACTCTACGGGTTGCAACCAATTTCAATCTGCGATTAAAAAGTTTTGCCCATAACCCGATGGCGAGAGCATGTCCTGAATGCAGATGTAGTATGTTGTAATGATTCTTGAAAGCGAGAAGCCCGATGTGTAATCCTGCGATAAAATCCATTTCACCATTCATATCGATGGAATAGTGTTTGATTTTATGGCTTCTGGCAAAATTCCTAAAAGCGGATCTCGGATGGCATACGATAGCAGTTTGATATCCCATCCTGTTCATGTGATCTGCGAGGTATCCTGCTTGCTGCTGTCCACCTCGCCAACCGCGTTCCGTATCCACATGAAGGACCCTGATTTCCTTTTGTTCCATCTCATTCCTCTATCATATTTCGATTATTTCTTTCGAGTTCTTTCCCATAATTTCATATGTTTCATATAAACCGATAATGCTGAGTTCATGGCAAGTATCAGACCTGTCTTGCCATCCAAGAAACCGAGCTTCAGGAAGTATGTGAAGATGAATCGAAGGACGGTATGCAGGAACGTCCCGTGAAGGGAACCTTTCTTACCCTTTAACGCTTTTTCTTCAGCCCAGCATTCAGCGTATTTGTCAATCTTGCGTAAATGCGTTTCCAGATCAGGATATGTGTAGTGGAGCATTTCTTCATGGATCCTGCATCTTTTCCCGTTGATGATAACTGATTCATGCACAAGTTTATCATTGAAATGTCCACTGTCCTTCCTGAATAGGCGCATGGGGTAATCCCGATTCCATCCTGAGTGCCTGATCCATTTCCCCAGGTATTGGGATTTCCGTTTGATCTCAAAACCATTACAGTCACCTGGGTTTAGAACTTTTTCCCGAATTACGTCAGCAAGCTTGGGTGTAATTTCCTCATCCGCATCAATGCTCAATATCCAGGGTGATGTTGCTTTATCTACGGCTGATTGTTTGGTTTTTCCATATCCAAGCCACTCAACCTGGAATACATTCGATGTAAATTCCCTGCAAATATCGACGGTTTTATCCGTCGAACCGGAATCCAAAACGATTATCTCATCCACCCACTTGATCGATTCAAGACAGCGTCGGATGTTTCGTTCCTCGTTTTTTGTGATGATCGTTGCTGAAATACGGGGTGATGAATTAGACACGGGATCTTATCCTTTTCGATGTGCGATCAGATTGTTGAATAATTTTTCCAGGTCATTGACCATCACATCATCTGTGAAATGTTCTCTCAAATGCTCACGGGCATTTTGACCCATTCGTGTACGCAACTCAGCATCATTGATCAGTTGCAGGATATAATGAGTGAGGGATTTGATATCTCCAGGTGTAATGAGGAATCCATTCTCCCCGTGGGTAATCATTTCAGGCACTCCTGCAATACTGCTCGCGATCACTGGCAATCCTACGGAAAAGTATTCTAATATCGTATTGGGAAAACCTTCAACGTAAGAGGGAAGAATACCAATATCATAGGCTTGATCACATTCCATGGGGTTTCTCTGAAAATCGAGGAAGATCACCTTTTTTACGATCTGCATCTGCCAGACCAAATCCTTCATCTCACTTTCTTGTGGTCCATCACCGCAAATAACCAGGTACAAATTTGGATAGTCTGCTGAAATCTGGGAGAATGCTTGTACCAAATCACCAATTCCCTTGGTTCGGGTAATTTGTGAAGTGATTCCAATGACAAAGTCATTTTCCGTCAAACCCCATTTCCTTTTCATCCTGACCTTATCCTCAGCACTGAATGAAACAAGTCTGACACCGTTGTGAATGATTGTAAAATCATCGGCATCGACCCATTTATACCGATTCTTCGCATCATTATATATAGTTTTGCTTGTAATGATGTAATGTGTTACAAAACGATGCAGATATTGAATTTCAGGTTTATCCTCCAAATCCGTATAGACATTGATCAAACGAATATTGGGGATATGAGCCAGTCTTGCTGCGTTGCCACCGATGGAAACTTCCTTTTCAGTGTTTGTGATGATGATATCGATCTTGTGTTTCCTGATGAACCAAAGAACATATGCAATTGCCAGGGGATTAAAGTCTATTCCTGCCCGAAAGGTTTGTATCTTGACTCCATCCGGGTTATAATCAACAAAGCGTGAATTCTTATCAGATAACACAATGACCTTGTGTCCCTTCTTCTCCAAGCCACGTGCAGATCGTACCATCCAAGTGGAAATACCGTTCCATTTTCTTTTCGTATTCAAATAAAGAATGTTCACTATTTCATCTCGAATTGCAGTTTATAGAGTTGTTTGTACCTTTCGCAATTCTCGAGAAGGTCATCATGTTTACCAATGCCAACGATCTTCCCATGTTCGAGAACTACGATCTTATTTGCTGACAGGATGGTCGATAAACGATGAGCGATGACAATGACAGTCCTGTTTTGGGTAGCCCTGTCAATAGCATCCTGCACCTTTCTTTCCGAATCTGTATCCAGTGAACTGGTGGCTTCGTCAAAGATAAGAATCGGTGGGTCACCTACAATCGCCCGGGCAATGCACAAACGCTGTTTCTGTCCACCTGAAAGATTGGAACCTTTGGTTTGCAGCTCTTCATCATACTGATCCGGCATTTTCTCTATGAATTCAGTTGCACTTGCAATCTCGCAAGCCTTTTTCAATTGTTCATCGCTGACAGGTTCAGAACTGCCATAACAGATATTATTCCTGACAGTGTCGGAGAATAACAGAGATTCCTGGGTTACAACACCATAAAGATCACGCAGATCGTGCAGTTTGATTCTCCTGATTGGGATTGAATCGATGGTGATTTCTCCCGAATCATAATCATACATACGATTCAGCAGGTTCGTGATGGTGGTTTTCCCGGAACCACTACTGCCGATAATGGCAACTTTCTGCCCCTTCATGATATCGAAACTGATTCGGGAAAGAACTTCCTTTTTCCCGGTATAGGAGAATGAAACATCCTTAAATTCAATGCAATCTGTAAAATCTTTCTTCTCAATAGCATCTGGGGCTTCCTGTATCTCACTTTGACGGTTGAGGATGACGGAAATACGATCCAGTGAGACCAGTGCTCTTTTAATATCATTATATGCTTTTGTCAGGTTCTTTGTCGGTTGGAGCATGGAAAATACTGCAAAGAGAAAAGCTGTGAATTCACCGAAGGAAAAGGTGCTTGTCTTTCCCAGTATCTGGGAACCACCGATGAATACAATAACGACCCCGATGATGACTGTGTTCAATTCTGCAATGGGAACATTCAATCCGTCGAGCAGATCAGAGGTCCTCCACAATCTGAAGTAACGGTTATTGATCTTGTGAAATTTGCCATATTCGTAGTTTTCCCTGGAAAATGCTTTTACGATACGCATGCCGTTCAACGCTTCCTCCACACTATTGAACATGGAAGAGAATTGCGATTGTATCTTTTTTGCATTCAGTTTCAATTTTTTGCCTATATAGGTTACGAGGAAGGTAAATAGAGGCAGAATCAGGAGACACCAGAGAAAGAGGTGAGCATTCAAAAATAATGCCAATCGTATATAAATAAAGATGGAGAATACATCTCTCAAGGAATTGAATAGATTATTGATGAACTGGTTACTGACAATTTCAACATCATTCACCATGCGCACGAGTGAATCTCCAACCTTGTTCTGATTGAAGAAGGCAAGCGATTGGGAAAGATACTTACCGAACATGAGGCTGCGAATATCACGTATGGTCTTTCCCCGAAGATTCGTAAACATGATACGATTGGAATAGTAGAATATGTTCTTTAAAATGTATAACCCTAAAATAATATAGCACACCGAATAAAGCAGGATCATTGAATCAGTCGAATTCAGGATTCCCTTCAGGTTAGTCACGAGTGGTGCATATTCGGCGGTGGGACGGAACCTGAGAAGGCTTCCATATTGTAAGGTATATTGATTCACTGCCTGAGTCATGGCATGAATAAAGGACGTGTAATCAGGATAGAGAATGACAGGCTTGTTTTTAACAAACACATAATCAAGCAGTGGAATCATCATTGCGATGCTGACACCGCCCATCAACGCATAAAACAGCATACTGATGAGACCGCCTATAACGAATCCCCAGTATTTCATCATGATTTTATAAATACGTAATAAGTCTTTCACATGCAGTCCTAAATATGTACTCTCATTATTTCACAAAAAAGGGCAACAGCGTAATGTCAATAAAAAACAATATTCCTATCTTTTATGTATGTCGTCGGCTTGAATCGTATCAGAGATATTTTAGTATCGGATCCCTTTTCTTATCTGTGTACCGTATTTGCTTTTCATCTCAAACAAATACACACCTGCCGGCTGTTCGATTCCCTGAATGTCTTTTCCATCCCAAACCCATTGCTTATATCCTGAATCGGAATTGAGAACAGACTCCCTGACTTTTTGTCCCCTGATATTATAAACGGACATCGTCAAGGGTGTGGAAGATTTTACGTGCCAGACAAGAGCAGTCATAGCATGGAAGGGATTTGGGTAGTTACCTGAAAAATACAGTCCAGGCGTCGATTCAACAGGGTCATCGTTTGCCACACCGGATACATTGACGTGCCACGTAAATGACCAACTGACAGTTTCATCTGATGTGATACATTTCACAGTATGTGATCCCAGAGATGAAAACTCCGGTGTGAAGAGGAAGTCGTTTGCTGGCTGAAGGGTATCATCGACAAACCATTGATAAGTGGCATTCGTAATCAGTCCATAGGATTCCATGATGAATGGATATGGATTCTGCAGATCATAAGTCACAACACTATCAGCCGGGCTGACGGAATTGATGACAAGCCCGAGAATTTCAAGGGTATTAATATAGACCGGTGTGATCGGATGGTCATTTGCATTAGTCGGTACATTACTAATGGCATAAACAACATCCATACCTTCCAGGACTTTCCCAAAAATGCTGTAATGACCATCTCCACTGGGATAGGGTGCTACAGTGATATAATACTGGGAACCACCGGAATGGGGTTGACCTGTATTTGCCATTGCCAGCATCCCGGGGACATCATGATGTAATCCTACATTGAATTCATCTGCTATCGTATAGCCCGGACCACCGTATCCGTTGCCCAAAGGATCTCCATCCTGGATCATAAAACCTGATATCACCCTGTGAAACTGTAGCCCATCGTAGAAATGACTATTCGCAAGATCGATGAAATTATTGGCTGTGATGGGAGCAAGATCATCTCTCAGTTCTACCGTGAAATTACCCATGCTCGTATGCCAGCGTGCAAAATAACGTGCTTGCAGCGGTACAATGAGAAGAAATACCAAACATAAAGTCAGAAAACCAATCCTAAATTGCATATTATACTCCTTATTACCATATTTGACCGTAAATTTCCCCCACTTTTGTAAAGAGGGGGATTTCCCTCCCATTTGCAAAGGGAGGGTGGCAACCCCCATTGGCAAGGGGGGATTAAGGGGGGTCTTTGCCGGGAGAGCTAGTTATGTTCTCTTTAATCTAGCCTCTAGTCTCTTCCACTTCGCCCTTCATAAATCGAACTTCGCACTTTGAAAGGGTGTCAAGAAGAATATACGGTTCAGATTTTCTAAGTTATTTTTTTATTAACCTGTATGTAGTTCTTTCATTAAGTTCAGTGAGTGCAAATTCACTGCCATCGGATTTCATCAATTCTATATGACAACAATTACTAACGCTATATGGGATGATAGCCAATGTGTTTCCTGTCAGATAATTAATAACGTAGAGATATGTGTAATCAGAAATAAAGATAAGACCTGTTGTTTTATCCACTTCAGGTAATTCCACGTCATATTTTGAAACTCCCTCAGAAGTAGTGAGAATGGCATAAATGTCGCCTGATGCTCCATCATAAAGGGTTATGTCTTTAGCCGTTATAGAGTAGATCAAATCACCTTTATTAGTCCATTCCATGATACTATTATCATCATACAAGAGTTTATTCTCCCTTATGATATCACCACTCATTTGCATTAGAACCATGCCTTTTGTGTATTGATCGTTTTGATCTGAATTCCAGAGGAAAAAGATCTTATCCATTGCTGGTGAGAATTGCAGATTGTAGATATGATGCCATTTGCTTAAATCAATTTTCGTGTATAAGCTTCCATCTAAGTTGAAAAGAGCAATGCCCTTATTTTTAGGGAAATAGGTTTGTGCTGTGAGTAGTGGCTGGACAATCTCAGGGCTTGAATAATCTATATTTATTCCAGCTGTTAGCATCCAGTATTTTCCACCAACAAGTCCATGTGATTCCATTCCCAAAGTACCTACAGGCAGGTATGTTTTATGCCCTTCTTTATCCATTAGAAAATATCGGCTGCTGTCCATATCAGCCAATGCAACAAGACCTTTTACCTCAATACATTTGCCAATTGTCAAAGGTGAGTCAGGGCTTTCATTATAGAACTTGCTGCCAATATCTTTTACATTTGGATAGTCTTTATGCCAGAGTACACGATTAGTAGAATCTCGCAATTCGAGGGAATATTTACTATTCTGTTTTAAATAATATATTTCATTACTCGTAGATGAGTTGTTATATGATACGGGAAGAGTATTTGTTGTGTATTCTGTTCCAACCTTTTTATACAGACCTGTTAATTTTTTGGGATGTTTATGAGCATCATCGAAGATAGTCCATAGTTTAATTGTAAATGGTTGTGAGATTAGAGTGGTAGCCATGCAGACAAGTAAAGCGGATAGAATGAAATGTTTCATGATTCGTCCTATTGTACAAGATGAAAATACCGGCGTAGGGATATTTTATAATCTGTATCGGTTATACTGCATTCCTTACCGTCTGACGAAATGTGCACATCTCTAAGAGATAAGCTTTTTTGAAATTGCTTACCGAAAACAAGTTTATTATTCTTTATATCATAAATGATAAGCCATTCTCCATTATTATATTCTCCATAAGTAAGAGCAAGATAACCAGTGGCAGTAGAACTAAAATCTAAATTCATGGTATGCATCCGAGTAATATAATTCCCGGTACTTTGGTCTAGTATATAGGTATGATAATTCAAGTCGTTGAGGATGATGTATGAGTTTCCTTCTGTGATCATGTTCACAAGGTAAGAATCATTTTCGTAAAATGGAAAGTCTGGTAGCTGTGATAAAATTCTACCTTCAAAAGTACAGTAGATAATACCCGCGGAACGAGTTTTAATATTTATATATGTATATAAAATAGTATTCAAATTTGAATTGATGAACATATCTCCAAGGATCAGACTATCGGGCAGAGTATATTGTCTATACAGAGTTCCATCTTCCCTGAAAAGGCAATATCCATTACCACTGCTAATATAATATTCCCTGTTAGGGTCAGGTTCATAATCAGTTAATCTTTTTTGAAATGGACCTCTCTCATACTCTCCATAATCGCCACTATCCTGGTCATCCCATTGTGGATCGCATGATTGTGAAAAAAGGTAATATGTATCTTTGATGAATCCTTCAAAATTCAAACTACCTGAACGTGGTGGTAACAAAATTTCTTTTCCAGTACTGTCTATCAGTTCCCAGCGCTGACAATCCTCAGTTCTAATTGCGAGAGTGCCGTTTTTATTGATGAGACTCATTATCTGCGGATAGCTACTTAGATCGAAATTATAATCTGATGATGCGAGGACATGTCCAGTTGTTATTTCATTTGGACTATAATATTCCTCTGGGCGATTGATCAGTTCTCGGGTCCACCATGTTTTACCTTTATTATCTTCAAGTGATTGAGTGGAATTGACGATTTGTACGAGTGTGTATCTCGATTTTGTTAACGGTTTGTAATACTCGTCTTCTTTTGGTAATTCAATCTGCTCTGTTTTATAATTTTCATAGTTCATCATTACAGGTTGCTTTGCTGTAGTTAAATACTGCGTTATCTTTTTCAAATCAATATCCGGATATAGCACTCCATAAAGAGGAATTGCGATGACCAAGGCAATTGCAAATAGTGCTATATAATGCTTTGTGATTACTCTGTTATGCATGTTACCTCGCAAGTAATATTCCATTAATATATTGGTTCCCTAATTACTTTCGAAATTATGAATAATAAAATTCATCTTAAATTCTTATACTAATCTCCAATTTGTCAATTAATATTGCATCATGCCGATTTCATAGATATTTAAAATACAATTAATAATACAAACCATCGATTTACTTCAAAAAATCCCCTCTCGAGTTGGAGAGGGGTTTTTCATATATGAAAAAGGGCTTCAAATTGAAGCCCTTTCATGGATTTGGTCTTAGTATTAGAATTTCAATAATCTGCTTGTTTTGTTATATGTACCGGCTTTGATATTGATCAAATATACACCAGCCGGGGCATTATGGTTATCCATGTCTTTCCCGTCCCAGTTCACATCCAATGAATTTCCTTTCATTTCCGTGGCTGGGAAGCTCTTTACCAATTGACCTCTGATGTTATAGATGTTCATTTCGACTTTCTGGTTTTGCTTCGTCAGTTGCACGGAGAGTTTCGCATTGCTGATGAATGGATTTGGTGAAACCGTAAACTGATTTGTCTGGATCACCGCAATATGATCATCATTCGCTGTGATCGGTGATAAAACGATATATCCGGGTTCCAGGTTTGTTACCAAGGCATCTCCGTAATAGAAATCTGATACGGAAATGGTCGCAACAGAAGCGGCAGAAGTATTTCCGGTAGCTCTGAATTTCAAATCGAGAAGGTAACCATTTCCCCAGATCGGATCGCTGTTCGTAACATCGAATGACATGGTGCCATCGGCAATGTTCTGAGTCGTTATGTTCATGCCGCTAAGCATGCAGTTGGTAAGATCGTAACTGTCAAAAGTCACTTTATCAGATTGATAGTGAAGTAGAAAACGAATGTGGTTGATGTTCCAACTCGGGAGTATGAATGTGGTGGAGACCGGTATCGTGGCAATCTCATTCAAACCGATGTGCATGCTGTTCAGTAAGTCGATTACAGAATTCTGCGGTATATCCACAGTAGCATTGGCGTGAATCGCAGTTTGCTGGATACTGGTAACAGCAGTGCTGTTCAGGAGGAAATCACCCACCATGAAATTAAAATCACCTGCTTCCAATGGTTGGAATTTCAGTTTCAGCATCGTACCTCCGCCAAACAGGGCAGTCGGACTGCTGATTGTGCAATTGATCAAGCCAGGAGTTGTTTCCTCATAAGTGACAGTTGCATTTTCTGCCATGGAACCTGTGACATCGGTTCCGATGAAGGCAATATGTTCGTTATCATATTGCATTACAAAACTGATATTATTGATGTTCCATGCCGGAAGAATCGGGTAATTGCTGATGGAAATAGGGACAATGTCACCTACAGAACAATCCATGCCGGTCAGTGAAATCTGAGCCATAGCCGGATTGTAATTCTGTGGTTTCATATTGGTAATGATATCCTGACCATCATTGAAGCTGTATCCGGGATTCAGATTACTCAAATAAAAATAACCGTTGTATGAGCCACTCCAACCCCAGTTGAAATGGAAATAATTGCTGTTTTGATAACCATCACATACAAATGCATGCCCACCACCAGGACCGGAACCATCATAATACATGGGCAAGGCATTGTCGAGTTGGCTGCGGACAAGATTATCCCATTCTGTATCGGAATATCCGTCACGACTGACCAAAGACAGTCCGCTGTCGTATCTGAAGTACTGGCGCAAGGCTTGTGCTGCCTGGTAACTGTATGCCCCTGAACCATCGGGAGCATACATCATATTCACGGATATACCCAAATGCCAGAGAAGGGTTCCAACATCAGTATTCGGCATTCCCACAGAGTTTGGCATGTTTTCCCAATGATATGTCGTGTTCCCGAAGTTAGCACTTTGGGTGGCATATCCTGAGGGATGATAAGAATGACTGCCAACACCTGTTACAGGCCAATTCCAATACTTCATGACTTGCGCCATGGCTGTTGCTACACAACCTGCCCAAACACGTCCGCCTGGACCAGCCGCATCCACTGGACAATACATGTTATACGGAGTGCCCTGATCCCAGGTTGTGCTTAATAATGGATGCAGGCTTCTTGTTCCATCACGGGAAAGTTGGTTGTTCAATATCGCATTCCACTTTGCCGCAGTGACAGAATTATCGAGTCTTTGATTTGTAATATCGCTGACTGCCATTTTATGATTTTCTATGAATTCCGAGAAAGAAGGATTATGATCCAATCCATTAACAAGAGTATTATAACCGTAACCGATGATGGGATTACATGCATCATCCGCACTTAACAGGACGAATCCTCTTGAATATTCGACCAGGTACATGGTGACTGTATTATCTTTTGTGATCGGTGTGACCTTCTCGATCGTACGCGTAGTAAAATCAGAAGGAGCCCAAGTGTTGGTCCAGTTTTGAGCAGCAGTGATTGCCTTCTCCTGGGGAATCGGAACGGCAACAATAGCAGAAATCAGTATTAACAAAACTACAGACAGTATTAAGCGCATAGTTTTCACCTCATCTAAATCATCTCAATAAAATATGCAAGCCATGTTCCATAAATCATTAATTACGTTAAATAAGTATATTTGTTTTATGGGAATATTGTCAATTCATTTATCTAATATACGTAGGATTTCTATCATTCCTCTATTGCCTTTCCTATATGACTCCTATCTGATACTTATACCATTCCTATCCCATTCCAATCCAAAGAGATTGGAAAGAGATTGGTATGGGATTGGTATCCGATTGGAAAGGGATTGGAATTAATATGGACACGCTCATTTGCTTCTATGTTTGTTTATAATGATGTGAATTATTTATTGAAACCAAAAAACATTGACATGCGAATTTCATTTATGACAAAATTGATTAGAGGTGCAATCATGAAGATTATCGATTTATCCAAAGAATACGAACAGGACTACCTGATTTGCCTGGAAGAGTGGGCAGAGAGTTCAGAATTAAAAGTTAAAAATTAGAAATAGAGATCAGTAAAGAAGGCAGCGCCTTTGTTAAAAAGGTGGATAGGTCGCTGTTTAAGCGATACCACAACGGGAAAGAATTAAGATTGAAAATTTGCAGAGGGATCGTAGGGGTTCGCGTCAGCAAACCCGTTGTGGCATAAGATTCCGATCTTATGGATTGTGGAGTAGAGTTAAATGTGTATCAAACGCTGTTAATGTTAGAGGAGAAAGAAATGAAATCACTATTAGCTGTCATCGTATTATTGTTCGCAGTTGTATTGCATGCAGAACCCAATTACTTTGAACCATTGGCTGAAGCAATCATGAAGGATGGTACTCATATAATTGGCTATTTTAGTTTTGCTTTAGGTGATGGGGCATACAATGAAGTCAATGATGATACTCTTATGTATAACATGTATACTCAAGAAAATATACCTCTTGGGACTGATTTGATGCCATTTGTTACGCATTGCAATGAAGAAGGATATATCAGGGATTATGCCAGAACTAAATATGGTAATTTTGCAATCAGTGACAGCATACAACACATTGACTTGAACTATGTATCAAAATTGATTCTACTTACCCCACCACAAAAAGATAAATTCGGAGATGATATGTCTGGAATCTATAGGACAAATGGCTGGACAAAAATATCTCAAGCAGATCTCGAAAAAATTCAAAATCATGACACTGGAATTTCCACAGGACAGTTTCCACATGAGATAATCTGTGTGAATCCAGCTTTACCCAGGTCAGAATTTTATCTATATGCTTCACTATATAATTATAATAATTATTTGGAAGTTGCGAACAGATATGATGAAACAACAACTTTTATTGATGTTCCAGCTTATACTACCGCAGAATACACAGATTTTCGAGATTGGTGTGATTCTATGAATGAAAGCAATTATAGCCATCTGAAACAAGCTCTCGCTGATGTGCAAGGGATTTTGAAGGACTGGTTACAGATTATCCCTAAGAATCAGATGATTAAAGAAGAAGCAAAGCCTCCATTGATTGCGCAAATAAATCAAGCCATCAATAACTGTGTTTCATTTAATGCTTTCATAGATAAATCCTTTAAAAGCGGGAAGATGGATGTTAAGTATGCTCCAGCGAGCTTTCAAAAAATCGGAAAATATGGAGTGGGAGATATAGCTGAATATGTGATTATACCTAAATTGACTGTTCCGTTAGATATTTTGAACAGCAATTTCGATGAGCTTCTACCTACAAACGATATGGTTGTTATCACGCATTTTGAACCCTATGATTAAATCCTCACATCCTTAATCGTCCCATGATTGATCTTCAAAGCCGGTTCACCGTGAATCATCATGATAATGCCAAGTTCACGTCCGCATTGGGGACAGGAGGGCTTGGAGAAAGTGGGGGAGCCCTTCAATCCAACATTATCTTCTTCCATACTGTCGATGAAACACTTGATGATCCGTCCCTTTCCTGCCTTGAAATATCGGAACAATTTATAGCCGCACTGACATTCAATGTCGATGATCTTACCTGTTTTCATCCAAAATTATTCTTCCTCATCAAACATGGCTAATGCGCTTTCATCCAGCGGTTGCCAATCTTCGAAGAAGTGCATATCCTGTTTCTGAAGTATTTCGATCAGCTTCAGATTCTTCAGGGGGATGAGTGCTGAATGGTAATGTAAACCAAAAACGTACTGGATAGGAGTCAGCCATCCGCGTTGCCTGATCTTTTCCCACATGGCAGCTGCTTCTTCTTTTCCGCACACCGCCTGATAATTGGCGATGAATACTTCCAATTGCTTTTCGGTGAAAGCTGTTTGGCTTTTCTGTTCTCTTTCTATGTACTTATCGTATAACAGGGAAGGATCATATTCATGATATTTCTCATTATGTACCATGACTTCCTGCTTGAATTTCGGGCGAATGGAAGGTTTCGATGCAGGATAACCAACAACAACCAAAACAATCGGAATCACATGTTTTGGAAGTTCGAACAATTCTATGCATTCCTCCATCCTATCGATGACAGTGCCAATGTAGCAGGAGCCTAGTCCAAGTGAATCAGCAGCAGTACAGACGCTCTGCGCGGAGATGATGACATCCTGGAAGGAAATCCAGAAATGACGGAACGCATGTTGTGCAGTATAAGGAACTTCACCCACATCTGCAAGCACTTCATTACGATGTATGTCCATACAGAACAAGAGATTCAATGGTGCCTTGCCGATGAAGGGCTGCCAACATAATTCACCCAATCGGGTACGCATTGCCTGATCCTGAATTTTAATGATCGACACAGGTTGCAGATTACCTCCCGAGGCACTATTACAGGCTGTCTGCATGAGGATGTCAATTTTCTCAGGTTCAATCTCCCTGTTGGCGAAATTACGTACACTGGCTCGCTCATTCATTATTTGGAGGGTTTCATTTGGGTACATGGTTCATCTCCTGCTGTTATTTTTATACAGATAAGGCGGGATAGGTAAAAAATGTCAAATGATTACTTTTGACTACCGAAGTTATGATTATATGCTGTAAAAGTAATAAAAGTATTGACTTAGAATCATATTTGGTATATGATACATAATGATTTAGGAGTCACCAGAAATAAGGAGTTGAGGAATTCAAATGAGATCATATTTACTGATCATCAGTATCATTTTTTTGCATATTGTCATGATATCTGCGAAGGAAAAAAATCTTACTGCGCATTCAGCATATATCGTAAACAATGAATCAAGATCACTTCCTGTCACTCCAACAGATGTAAATATTCATAGGTCTGCTGATGGTATTCAGTTATCCTGGACATTCAATTCCACTGCGGATCGGTACATCATTACCGCTTCAGACATCTATAATAAGGGATTTCAGGACATTTCCGCCACAGGGATGTTTCATTCCGAGGGAAATCAAATGATCTGGACTACACAAAATACTCAGGATTATAAGTATTTTCGTGTTGTTGCTTCATCCAATACGATGATCCATATCGATGGGGGAACATTCAATAATGGTTCGTCCGATGTGACGGTCAGTAGTTTTTATATCGATAAATACGAGATCACTCAGTCAGGTTTCCAATCTGTGATGGGTAAGAATCCTTCCAACTTTCCGGAAGTGGTGAATGCACCTGTTGAATTCGTATCATGGTTCGATGCGATTGTATATTGCAATCTAAGAAGCATGAATGAAGGCTTCACCCCATGCTACAGTTATTCTACCTACGGGACGGATCCTTCTACATGGCCTGCAGGTTGGAATAGCGATGCAAATCACACCAGTGTCAATTGCAACTGGACAGCAAACGGTTATCGCCTTCCCACTGAAATGGAATGGCTATTTGCTGCCCGAGGTGGGAATTATACACATAATTATACATATAGCGGTTCAAACGATATGAGTACTGTCGGATGGTGGTCAGCTAACAGCGGGGGGACAACTCATGAAGTGGGAACCAGGCAACCCAATGAACTGGGAATCTATGACCTGTCCGGAAATGTCTGGGAATGGAATTGGGATTGGTGTGGCACGTATCTATCAGGATCGGTAACGGACTACCGG
>Ga0116171_10001677_pt1 | contig 21814 bp, 13 predicted proteins | sample AD_JPNHW2_MetaG_FD_89798 | JGI IMG/M metagenome (GOLD analysis project Ga0116171, IMG submission 89798) | Active sludge microbial communities of municipal wastewater-treating anaerobic digesters from Japan - AD_JPNHW2_MetaG | ecosystem: Engineered > Bioreactor > Anaerobic > Digestate | place...
AGAGTCAGAGAGGCCTTCGACGACATGGTAAAACCATTTGGCATCGCTGAGGCGGGTGAGCATTTTCAGGGCGAGAAAGCGAATTTCTCTGGAATCATCTTTGACCAGGCGCCCGATGATTTCGTAATGTTCGTCAGAATCTCCGTTGTGAAGAATTTTTTCGAAGGCGAGTGCTGCGGCATGCCTGATTCTGGTATCAGTGTTTCTGAGAAAGGGTTTCAGATTGACCCAGAAGCGTTCATCACCTGACAAACCCAGCATTTCGATGCCTTTGAGGACTTCGCTGTCAGTGTTGCCAGCTAAATAATTCTGAATTACCCCAAGCGACTGAATCATCTGGTCGAGATCGCCATTTTTAACAAAAATAATCGATGCAAAGCGGCGCAAAATCTCTGATTCGCTGGCCAAAAATGGCAGAACCCGGTCGCGCAACCTCGCCGAGGTAGGAAAAATGGTCAGGGCCTTCAGAGCTTCTTTTTTAAGGTCTTCGCTTGAAGAATCGAGACATTTAAATAAAAATTCCGATGAAAAATGATCGATCGGCAGGCATATCTGACGCAACACTTCTGTTTTGCGTTCATCAGAAAAATGACCGAGGCGGCCGGTCAACTGTTCGCGACTGCCCCGGTCGCCATGGGTCACGATCAACTGAATAACCAGGGCTGCGGTTTCTTCATCGGCGGTATCAAGGCTGTTCAAAAGCAGGTCAAGGGTCTTCTGATCAAGGTTAAGCTTCTGCAGGTCGCCTTTCTTGAAAAAATCCAGGTTTGAGCTGCGCAGCAGCTTAAGAAGGCTTTCACGGTAGGGATTTCGCATCAAGATGGCAACGCCGACCCAAAAAGCACAGGCGAGCAGCGGCAAAAACCTGACCAGGTCACCCTGTTTGTCTGCAAAGAAGAGCACCAGGCCCGTAAAAACCGTGCCAAGAGGCTGCAGAATACCTTCGTTGACCGTAATGATACGTGCTTTTTCTCTGGGGGGGAGCGCGTTATAAAACAGGCTGTTAACCGGCTGATAAAGGGCGTTCTGCAACCCGACCTGAATGAATTTAAGGCCGGTGCCCGGAATAAGAGTGTAAGAAGCGGCAGTGCCGGCAAACCCGGCCAGCACCAGACCTGGGTAAATAAGATTCGTATTGCTGATACCGAGTCTTTGAATCAGGCTGCCGGTGATGATGCCCTGAAAAACAAAGGCAAACAGGCTGGCAAAGATGGTAAACAGCCCATAAAACTGCGCCAGTTCATTTTCGCTGGCAAAACTGCTGTTAAAGATTGAGGCCGCCTGAAATTCAGCAAAATAGTATGACAGATTAGCGCAGACAGCTGATAAGACCAGAAAGAGAACCAGTCTGGAATCAAGAAGACTGCGCACAAAGTTTCTGAATTTTTCGGGCAGCCTGACCCTCTTTCGTTCGGGTGTTCTGGTAAAAAAATTCTGAATTTGCGGTTTGATAAAGCTGCCACTGCCAAAAAAGAAAAAAATGATGGCCAGACAGTGAATCATCAGCCACACCAGAAGAAGTTGCGGCACCGGGTGGTTGGCTGCCAACCAGTGCAGGCTCAAACCGGCGGCGATTCTGCCGCCGATTACACCGGTAAAGATGATCGGCAGGAGTCTTTTAGCCTTAAGCGCGTTGAACTGGGTGCCCATAAGGACTGAGAGAACTACCGGCATCACAAACATCAGCAGATTGCTGATAAAATATAGAACATAACAACCAGCGGTTGAGGTCGTATCGCCGCTGAGAATAAACTTAACGGCAGCAGCGATTGCCAGAGCTGAAACGGCCCCGGAAGCAATCGTCAGATTGCGCTTCTCGATGCGCCCGTGAAGAATGGTAAGCAGAATGCTTACCGGAATTGCAAAAAGGGAACAGATCATGAACATGGCCGGCAGATTCTCGACCCCGGCCCTCTTTATGAACAGGGTATCTGAAATTGAGTCGCCAAAAGCCATCGCGAACCAGCACAAAAAAGTGAAACCCCAGAAAAAGCCGGTTTCGCGCCATTCATTGGCGCGTACATTCACGATTGATTCAAGTTTGTCGAGAATCATCCCCGTTCAGCTCCTGATCGTTCTGTTTACCAGAATCTCCAGTCGTATCTTACCCCTATCTGCTGCTCTTGTTCAGGTTCCTTGAATTCAATGGTGACAACGAACCCTTTGGGCAGCCGATACTCGAAAATGTAGGCTTCCTTTTGCCCCTGTTCCATTGAACCCTCGTAAGCCATAAAGATATTTTTGCCAAAATACTTGCCAACCCTGATGTAGGGGCGTGATTTGCCAGAGGTACGGTCGAACAGCGAAGAAAGAAAAAGCTCATCAAGGTTCAGTGCCGTCGATATTGTATTACCAATGAGCGCCGAAATATATGAATTTTTAAGGCCTTCGAGAATTTCGGTTTCGAAGAGTTCTTTAGTGTCGGTGTGCATGGCGCTGTCGAGGTTGCGACCGAGGGTCAGCAGTGCGAGAATGTCGCCTTCAGACATTGGCGGCGTCGAGTATATCTGTGGAGTGAACGATGAGATGCGGCCATTCAGGGTCAGAAAAATTCTGGTGCTCTGAATCTGACCTTCTGACTTAACATAAATATGCGGGTCAAGCCCGTTATCGACCCCGCCAAAATTGATTTCGCCAGTTTCTATGACGAACTGTCGCTGTTTGAAATAGAGTTTGCCCTGCACGCAACTCACACCGCCGTCGAGATTGATCTTCTCGAGGTCGCCGAAGACAGCGAATTTGCCGCGCATCTCAGAATTCAAAAAAGAGCTTTTGACCCAGAAGTTTCTTGGGATTTCAAAGTCAAAGCGGTAATTCAAGGTGTCAAAGAAAAAATTGACCGGCTGGCGTTTCTTGAAAAGCTCTGAAGACAGGTTAAACTTGCCGCGCGGCACGAAGACATTGCCATGCAAAACCGGGTTATAAAGGTCGCCGGTTATGGCCACCGAAGCGCTGGCATTGCTCAGTTCAAGATTCATGAAGCTGAGGTCGAGTTTTTGACCACTGATATTTGCTGAAATTGAACCAAGTGAATTGCGAAAATCGACCTGGCCTGTGCCGTAGAGCTTGCCACGGCCAAGACTGGCTTCAAGTCTGTCTATATTGATGACTCGATCATCCGTCGACATCAAAAAATCAACGTTGGTCAATGGTTTGCGCATGTTGCTGAAAGCCAGTTCGCCGGCAGTAAGGTGCAAATCGCCGGCGATTTGGGGGCTGCCCGGCTTGCCCGACAATTTAAGATCGGCTTTCATGGTGCCGCTGGCCTCGCGAAAAACCTGGGGCAGATAAACTGCGAGGTCAGCGATTGGGCCCTCGGGCACAAAAACGTGAAGATCAATATTCTCGGGTTTAAAATCAGCATTCAGATCGACCCGGCCCTTAAGGTTGAATGAGCTGGCGGTAAGCTTGACAAAGGCTTCATTGATATCAATTCCGGTTTTGTCGCCATCAATTATGGCGCGAATTTCAGGTATTTTGCGGCCCTCGGCGACAAATTCCTCAATTTTTGCCGATGCCTTCAGCCTGACGTTTCCTGAATCGCCAAACAGGCGGGCTTCGGCCGACAGGCTTCCATCGTAATTCCAGTTGGGCAGATTGAAGAAACTGCCAAGGGCTTTAACCGAAAAGTTGCGGCCGCTAAGCATCAGGGCCACATTTTTGCCGGGAGTGAACACCCCCTCGACGCCAACCACGCCCTGCCGGTATTTTAATTCGAGTGATCGAACCTCTACGCCGTTGTTCTGATAAATAATCTGCAGCGGGCGATTAGAAACGATCACGTCGTTGTCTTTCTGCATTCGCAATGATTCTAGCTGCAAGTCGATAACATCAGGGGCGCTCGAAGCAAGGGCTCCCTGCATCGTGCAGTTACCGGTGGCTTGAAGTCCGCCGTATTCAAAGGCATTGCCACCAAACATATCTTGAATGAAGGTTAAATCTGTCTGATGCAAGGTCAGTTTCGCCGAATATGGCAACCGACCTTGCCAACCCAGTTCACCACTTATTTTTAGACCCAGTTTGTCAAATTCGCCATTGCTGATCTTTAAACCATCGTTGTCAATAGCAACTTCGCCGCCAAAATTGCCCAGATCCCGGTTATGCATTTTGATATCCCGGGCAAAAACCGTAAAAGCGCCCTGGCGCTCGCCTGCAACCCATTCGAGGCTACCCTGGGCGTTCAGTTCGCCGGCAAGACCAGGAAATCGCTTCTGAATAAAAGCTACCCGGTTCAAATTAATGCCTTCAGCTTCGAGCGAACCACTAAAATGGTCTCGGTCGTTCACCTGCCCGCTCAGATTCACCGACCCGGCGAAGCCTTTGATGAAAAGACTTTTAATATCGACCTGCCTCGCCATGGTGCTGCCCTCGAGATAGAGGCTATCAAGGTTCTCACCAGCCAGAACCAGTTTATGGCCCTCAAGAACGAAGTTCCAGGCATTTGCGGCATTTTGTCTGGCATAGCTGATGTTTCCGCCGATTTCGCCACTTGAAGCCTCTTTGGCAAGTTCTCCGGGAAAAAACGACTGCAGCACAGCCATCGGCAGACGTTGAAAACTCAGGCGAAAAGCCTTGATATCGCCTGTGAGAATATTGATCGAGATAAAGCCATCCAGCATACCCTTTTCGGATTGTTGAATGACCATGGGTGAAAGGGTCAGGCTAGTACCGCGCAAACTGAGTCGTGAACGAAAAGATTCGACCTCATTACCCATGATTGCCAGCTTCCCGCCAAAAAGATCGCCGGTAACGACCGGTTCGTTGAGTGGGCCGGCGATATTCGCGTAGAGAGAGACGGCACCTGAAGCAATTCGACCCGGAACCGAAAAGAGGGCGAGATTAACCTTTTCGACTTTGACCCCGGCCGCAAATTTTTCGCTGGTGATTAAGCCGTCAAGAGCAATCTTGCCGCCGCCCGGGAATCTGGCAATCGGGTTGGCAAGGTTCCATTTTTTGCCGGTGCCGTAGATGCGGGTCGTTAATTCTTCGGGTTTTACATTATAGAAATTACCATCATGCATGCTCAGCTTAAGGTCGTAGGTGGTGCTGGCAGGGTTTTGCAGATCAAAGCCAAGCTTAAATGGGCCGTTGCACCTGCCGCTGAAGGGTATGTCAATAAAGGGTTTCAGTTTCTGGATATCGATTTGTTCAAGAATGCCGCTCACCGAACCCTGCCATTTGCGTGGCCCGAAGACCCATGCTGTTGTGCTGGCAGTCAGGTCACCGATTTCAGTCTTGAGACTGCCATTCAGGGTCAGTGCCTCGTCTTCATCCAGCATCCAGGTCAGTTCGGCGCTTTTGATGCTTTTGCCCTGATAGCGCCACTCATGAGCTAAGGCTGACCCATGGCCGATCAACCGTTCGCGGTTGCCACTGAAATTACCCGAAAAATCAATTGTGCCGGGTTCGGTTTCGTTCAGGTTGATATCGAAAAGTTTAAAAATCTTTTTATTTAGCTGCAAATTTCGGCAGGCGACTTCGCCTGAAAAATCCTGCATTTTTTCGGCATCACCTGCCCAGTTGCCGGATAATGCGATTTCGCCATGACCAATTTCGGCTCGCAGTGCCCCACCCCATGGCTTGCCCACTTCTTTATTGAGGTTTAAATCGACATTACCCTTCAGACCCGCCCAGTTGAATGAGCAGGAAGCCACTTCAACATTTCCCTTCAGTTCATAATTCAACAGCCTGGCCAGACTGGCGGCAGGTTTTCGAATGCGCCGGGCCAGATTGCCGCGATAAGTAAGGTTGACCGAGGCACCGCCGCTGAGAATATTGAGGCCAAAGCGGTGCGACAAAAAGATCAGCGGTATGAAACTTGAAAAATTGCCTTCGTGCCAGCGAAAATTTATGCTGGCCTCGCCTGTATTGATGCCGAGCATGGCCTTCAATTGCGAGAAGCCGCCCAGCGGGCCGTTGGCAAATGACATTTCGACGTCAGCATTGTTGCGATTTCTGATGAAGGCAGCCTTAAAATCTGGAATATTGAAAACACTGACCGAGGTATTGAGGCTCAACCCCTTTACAATTACTTCCCGGGCGGGCAGGGCCAGCAGTTTAACGTCGCCTGAAGCGTTTTCGGGTTTAGGAGCGGTGGCATCGAATTTGAGGTTGCCGAGTTGGATTTTTTCGATCACGGCACGGCTGAAATACAGATCGAGCGGGCCGCTCCCCGACGCCAGAAAAATCGTGGCCTCTTCGGCTTCTATAAAGGGTTTTTCGCCTGGCATCATCACCTTGAGGTTTTTGGCCAGAATTGTGTGGTCAGGGAAATTAATATTCAGGTTTTCGGCATCAAAATCTATATCGTGAAAGCTGCGGGCAAATTCTCTGACTCGGGTCAACAGGCGGTTCGGCAGGTTAAAAGACTGTTGCCAGACATAGTAAAGCCCACCGGCCAGCGCCAGGAATAAAATCAGGATAACAACGAAGAGTTTGCGTATTCTTCTTTTCAAGAGTGAGGCCTGCGCAGGCCAGCAGCCGCGCAAAAGGTTTCCTTAAGGTTAAAGATGCGGTTCAATGCGTGGCGCGATTGTACCACAGCAGCTGCGCAATAGCAAATAGGGTAAATTTTTTAAAAAAGCGTACATAAAAAGAACCCTGCTCAAAGAGCAGGGTTCTTGAAATTTCTAATTACTTGCCTTTGGCTACGAGATCTTTGAGATCTTTGCCGGCTTTGAATTTTACAACTTTCTTTTCGGGAATGTTGATAGCTTTTTTAGTCTGGGGGTTAACGCCTTTGCGGGCAGCGCGCTTGGCTACTTCAAAAGAACCGAAACCGATCAGCTGAATTTTGCCACCTTTTTTGAGGCTTTCTTTGAAAGTTTCGAGCATTGATTCGAGAGCTTTCTGGGCAGTTGCCTGATTAACGGCGGCTTTCTGGGAAATTTCTTTTACGAGATCAGCTTTATTCATCGTGAGGTCTCCTTGTTGGTTGGAAAATGATAGCCTGATTATAATTACCTGTTTCGCTATATGTCAATACCTTTTTAAAATATTTTTTCTCTGTCAATGCCATCAGCAAAGGTTTTTTCTGTTTAGTCTAAAGTATATTTCAAACCACGCCTGATTTTTATGCCCTATAGAGAAAGAAGAGAGAGTCTAATAACCATTTATCGAAATAATTCACCCCTGCAATTCTCGGTTGGTATTGAAACCCCTATCAACAATTATGATTTTTATAAACGAATTTTCCTTTTTGAGGTGAAGCATCGGCCTATCAGCCGGGTTTGTTTTTGACCGAGAATTGCTGAATTCACCAAGTGATGCTTGATTTTTATCTCGTTTGCATGTATTCAAGTATAAACGGGTAACTTACATTATGCGATTTTATTGAGATTGATACAGCACCCCCCGTCGATGCGCTAACAAAGCAAAAACGACAACAAACACTATAAAAGGCATCGTTCGCGGGGTTGACGACAATGCAGTTGAGGGCTGAGCAAAAAATTTAAGAATATTGCAAGCATTGCAAGCGTAAAAATATATAAAAACGGGGTTTTCCATGTCTTATGGCTTGATTTTGGTTTTGTTTCTGTTTTTTCTCGCGGTTATTACTGCCCGGGTTGTTAAAGCCTTGTTTCCGCCTGATTCAAATGCCTCGCAAGACTCAGGCATTCGAAAATTAGGGGTTAACCCGGCCGAAACGACTTCAAACCAGGCGCCGCCGCACAGTGATCCGGTTTTTTATGAAGAAACCAGGCGGGTTGAGCAACCGCGTCGTAAGAGCGCTCTGGCAAATCTGCTGAGCATTTTCGTGTTGGGCGGTTGTGTTTATTTTGTCTACGAGAACCAGGAACTGATTAAAGGTTACTTGCCGCAAGGCGCTGCTTCAGCTGCGATGCAACCGGCCAGAACCCAGATAACCCCCGCCCAGATCGAAGGGCATACGGTGGTCGATGGCATCAACTGGTTCAAGATTGTGGCCACCAGTACCGAGGGAGTGCCTTTTCAAGGCTGGATATCTGAAATGGCCATCAAGGATCAGCCGCCCAAAGAAAACAAAGCGGCTGATGAAATGATGAAAAAGCTTGGCCTGCCAACGGTTCGCGAACGCGCTGAATCGCTTAAAAAGCTGCAAAAAGTCGGCGATGCCCTGAAAACCTCGCTCAAAGATATGCGCCCGGGTCAGAACTGAACGCCTGCTAATCTTTTGTTTTAATTTACTCAACTGCTCCCGCCCCCATGCCGATAATATTCACAAATATTTTATGGGGGACTAACCTATGTCTTTGCGAAAACCACGCAATCTGGTTCTACTGGCCGTGTTCCATCTTCTGATGCTGGCAGCTTTTCTGCCCGGCTGCAAAGAGGGCACCAAAACTTCCCCCGTTTCAGCAATTCTCACGGCAGACCCCACCGGTCAGGGCACCTTGATCAGTAATGCCGAAGACGCCATTCATACCATTTCGGGTGTTGTTTCATCCCAAACTACCTCGAACAATATTTCTGGCATCGAAGTCGGTCTGTATCTGAACAAACAACTGGTCGCCAAGACCCTTTCGACCTCTGACGGCCAATTCTACTTCGCAAAAGTTCCCCCGGGGCTTTACGAACTCACTTTCGGTTCAAGCAAGGCGATTGCTGACTTTGCTTCGTCAACCTACATTCTGCGGGTTCTCGAAGATGGTTCAACTCAGCCGACTGCCCCGGCCGTAAAACTGGCGCCGACCAACCAGGAAAGACTGAAGGTTCAGGCGAAAATTCAGGGTGAAGTTGTAGTGAACGGTGCCGGCACCAAGCTTGCGAACATAAACGTTGATCTAGTTGACGGTTCAAATTTTGTGGTAACTTCGTCGCTGACCGACAGTGTCGGCCATTTTGTTTTTGAAAGCATCGGAACCGGCACCTATACCATAAAAGCCGGCAAGGCTTCGGCTTACAATGAAGAACCTCAGCAGGTCACCGTGCGTGAAGACGGCGTTGTTTCGCCGCTCTATTCAGTTTTGTCAATGACTTTGACGCCAACGCAGAGCAAATACAACATTGTCGGCACCCTGATCTCGCAGTTCAATTCAGAAAAACTGGCCAATGCCACCGCTTCGTTATACCTCAACGGGGCGCTTCAGGAATCAACCCGCACCACATCTGACGGTCAATTTTACTTTGCCCAGTATTCTGCCAATCTTTATGAAATCCGTTTCTCGCTGATCAGCTATAAAGACAACAGCATTTTCTTGAGAATTCTTGAAGATGGCAAAATGTCGCCCGAAAACCCGATTATCAAACTTGAACCGGTTAACCCCCAGGACATCAAGATTGAAGCCAAAATCGAAGGCGAAATCGTTGTTTTTCAGGCCGGAACCAAGCTTGCGAACATCAACGTTGAACTGTTTGATGAATTGAACAATTCAATTTCGACAGCTTTGACCAACAATCAGGGTTACTTCAGCTTTGACAAACTGGTGATCGGCACCTACCGCATCAAGGCCGGCAAGGCTTCAATTTACGATATTGATGACAAAACCTCTGTAACCATAAGAAACGACGGAGTGGTTTCGCCCCGTTATGCGGTCATAGCCTTAAAACCCAGCCCGGTCGAAACAACCTACCAGATTCAGGGCACGGTTATCTCACAAAGCACTTCTGAAAAACTTGCGAACGTCGTTGTAACACTCTTTGACAAAGACAAAAACTATGTTGATGAAACCCGAACCACTTCAGACGGGCTATTCTACTTCTCAAAACGTTCAACCGGTCTATACGAAATTGCCTGCAAACCCCTCAATGATGCATATTACCCGGCAACCTTGACCTTGTGGTTGCTTGATGGCGGGGTTATGTCACCGGCGAACCCCATAGCGAAGCTTGAATCTAAAAACCCTCTCAGTAATAAGGTTTCTGCCAAGGTTGAGGGCGAAGTAGTTGCTGCCGGCACTGGCAAACCGCTTGCCAACATTAATGTTGAACTTAAAGACCTGACCGGCAAGCTCGTTTCAACAGTATTGAGCAGTTCGCAGGGCACCTTTTCTTTTGAAAACCTCGGAGCCGGATCCTACAAAATTTTTGCCGGAAAAGCTTCGATTTACACGCAAGACTCTGAAGATATCGATATTTACAATGACGGCGTTGTATCACCCCGTTATGTCAGATTAACCCTTGCACCAGAACCAATAACCATTTTTGCGCTGACCGGTTATGTGCGCAATCAAACCAACAGCGGCCTGCCTTATCTTGAAGTTAAGCTTTTTACTAAATCAGACCTGACTGATGTGCCGGTGATCACTAGAACTACCGGCGATGGCAAATTCTTTTACGACAATCTCGGCAGTGCCGGTATGTATTACCTGGTAGTGTCTTCAAGCGTGAATACTGCCCAGTCGCAGCCTTACCCGATCAGAATTTTAACCGATGGCACGACTTCACCGGCGTCGATCGAGATCATTGTTACCCGTTCAGAAAACATAGAACTTGCATCGCAAACCGGCACTGTCTATGACGCATTCAGCGGTGGTTTTGTTGAATACGCTTCGGTCAGAATTAATGGAAATGATGCCGGCGTAACCGACAAAAACGGTCGCTTTTTTCTGCCAGATCTCACGGTTGGCACCTATAAAATCGAGATTTCTAAATTTGGTTATGAGACTTTGAATTCATCATTTGAACTGAAAACCGGCAATGTTACCATTCCAACCAAGCTTGAATACCCATTACTGCACAACATGAAGACGGGTTACGGTTCGATCGCCGGCCGCCTGGTTGATGAAACCGCGCCTGGTTTCCCGGGGGCACCTGACCGCTTTGTTCGGCTTTACAAATGGATTCAGGTAACCAAGTCCTACGAAAAACTTGTGGAAAACGCCACGACAACCATTGAGGTAACCGACTGGGAAGTATCAGACAACATTCTTTCGACGAAAACCGGGCTCACCGATGCTTCGCAAGATATGGACATGGCCGGGGCCTTCAAACTCACCCATCTTGAGCCAGGTAATTACGTTGTTTATATAACCAGGTCAGCGACGGCTCCCGGATTCGATAATGTTTCCCGAAGGCACATCAGAATCGGCGAACCTTTAACATGGAGAGAAATAGACTCTGGTGCTGATGCCGGCTTTGAGGTCGAAATACGCAAGATTACGGTTGAAGATGGCAAAACTACCTACTGGACAAACTTTGAGCAACCCTTTGACGGTAATTGATAAGAAGGCTATAGAATGATTAAACAGATAAAGAAGGCTGGAATTGTGCTTGGAGTCGCGATGTTGCTGCCCTGCCTGGCGAACGGGCAGGTGCTTGAAGCGTTGCCTGATTCCGGGGAAACTGCCGGCCCGGTCGGCGGCAAAATGGTGGTCGAGGCGACGGGTGGGCCCGGAACAACTCTGTTCGGCAGCGTTGGTCTGGCTACCATTGCGGTGCCGGGCTATAAAAAAGAACATACGGTTGGTGTTTCTTATAAAACCAGCAACACCACCGGCGATATGTCGATCGGCGGCAAAAACTACCGGGTCGAAAAAGATGAAAAGCTCACAGGCATACGCTATAACGTGAAGCCCAACCTGGAGCTTTCGGTTAACAATCTGCATTATGAACGATCTTCAGACCCGGCTCTTTCGGGTGTAGATACCGATAAAGATCACCCGGCCTTAGGCATGAAATACACGGCCCGACAAAACGAAACCGATTTCTGCGTTGGCTTTAATTTCGCGCCGATGAGCGCTAAAGAGCTTAATCTCGCCGACATTGAACAGATCGAGAACCTGAGGCAGGTTTATTTAACCATGTCTGAGAAGATAAGACCGAACTTTACGGGCTTTTTGAACCTTGCCACAGTGTTCACCAAAAACCAGGAAATCGATTTTGGCAACGGTATGGTTCAAAAGTTTAACCGCAAAGACATTATTCTGGGCGGTCTTGGCCTTGAATACAAGATTGCTGGCAGCGCCAGCGTCTTTGGCGAAGCCAAATTCGGTAACTATCGCGACTTTGACTACTTTAAAAACGATTCAGTCAGACACCGCATTCACGCTGGTGCCCGCGTTGGCAGCGAGAACGCGCAGCTCGAACTCATTGGTCTCAACGTCACTGACGCTGACCCGACCTTCGTAATCGGCGGCAGCGTGGGGTTCTGATTCACCCAGTTAAAAAAAGGCCTGCAGTGTGAACTGCAGGCCTTTTTTATTCCCAGTTATGTAAGAGAGTCTTCACAACCCTGTTCTGGTTTATGTGCCCGCTCAACAGTGCTGGTTATCAATAAGCACGTAAAACACTTGTCTGGTTTGGATGGCGAATGACGCGAAAATTTTTGTAACCCTGGTCTCATGAGTTATTCAGCCATTGATTCGGCCGAGGCTGCCTCAGTGACCGTCAGGCACCGAGCCGCGTCTGATGACGGGGTTTAGCACTTCAGCCTGCCAGGGCTGGTTCAGTAACTGTCAGGCAGCTAGGCTGATTTATGCGGGCGAGGCAGCTCGCAACCTCTCTGGCAGGGTATATGCGTTGTTACATCATTTGTGGTTGTTGAATCAGGCAGTCAGCGTTTTTCGGTGTCGTAGGTGGTCAGGTAGGTAGTTATGCCTGCTGACACATTGACAACGCTCCAGCTGTGAATTCGATCAACGTTCAGCACGTGATCTTCAATAGTCCAGGAAATGTCAGCCGGGTATAGGTAAGTGACAGTTTTGAATACTGGTTTTGAGTTGTTTTCGCCAATATAAACCAGGTAATAACCAGGATCGAGGTGCGTAATCTTGAAAGTGCCGGCATCATCGTAACCAGCGCTACCAGAACCGGTTCGCGTCGAAACGAGCAGTTCGTTGCTTGTTTCCCAGCGAGTTTCAGAGATTTCGAGCATTGTGCCGGTTGGCGAGAGAATATTCTTCTTTTTGGTGAGTTCGGCCATGCGATAAACCCTGACGATTTTGTCGGGCAGAGGCGTGCCATCGTCGGGGTTGACGGCACGACCGGCAATCGAACCCTTGGCGGTTTCCTGGTTATAAATCATGTAGTAATCGAGGTTACCCGGCAGGGTCATCAGTGTGTTGTTTGTTTCGTTTTTAACAATCTGAACGCTTACCGACAGGGTATTGAAGCCTGGTTTTTGCATTTCGAGATTGTAAAGGCCCACTGGAATATCTTTAAAATAATAGTAGCCTTCGCGATCAGTAAGAACGTTGCCGTAGCCTTTCAGGTTAACGGTGACATATTCAAGGGGCGCACCGGTAAAGGCATCTCGAATTATGCCCTCAAGGTCAAGATAGGTCTGCACAGTGGTAAGATCTTTGGTCATCTTTATCAGCGGCTCTTTTGGCGATATAACTCCATCTTCACTGATTTGAATGATATAGTCGCTTCTCGGCCGATAAGTGCTCTGGTCAGCACCAACCCGGGTGAAATAGAGACCTGTCTCAAGATTGCCGAAGGTGAAACGACCTTCGCCAGTTGTAAAAGTTGTTTTCAGGGGCGTTCCAGCAATTGCGTCTTTCCAGAGCTCGACCTTCATGCCGGTCAGTGGTTCATTCGTTGTACCAAGCATAACGAGGCCAGACACGGTATATTTTTTATCGATTTCTTTTGGGGTTAGAAAGAGAAGATTGACTGGCGGTGTAATAACGCCGGTGGTGAGAATATCGAAGACAACATCGTCGCGAAATTCAAAAAGATCTGAACCCCTGGCAAGAGCAAGGCGGTATTGCCCCGGAAACAGGCCCTCGAACAGAAACCCTCCATTCGCATCGGTCTGCTGAACCTTTTTGAGAGAATTGCCCTCGAGCAGTTCAACAAGGGTGTAGGTAACGGCCTGATCTGGTTTGCTGCGGTCTTTAATGTTGCCGACGACCATATAAGTTCGTTTGCTTTCGTCGGGGTCCACGACTTCCTGCATTATTATTTCGAGAACCGTCGGTGAAACCGTGCCATCGGGAAGTATTCTGATAAAAGATTCAGTTTCGGTGTAACTGGCATTACCAGGCACTCGAATGGTATAAAAACCTTCTGAACGATCGAAGAAGAAAAATTTTCCTTCAGCCGTGGTGGTGCTGGTTTCGGTCAATGTTGTGCCTTCGCGGGTCAATGATACGGTTATGTTTGCCAGGGGTTGGTTTGACCTGGCGGCCTTAACCAGGCCGCTGATCTGGTAACTGGCCGAGGCGATCTCTTTTGGTTCAATAAAAACAAGGTTAACCGGCGGGGCGGCAATGCCGTTTGGCAGCATATCGAAAATCACATCATCTTTTTCTATAAAGACGGCTGAACCGCGGCCAAACGATAATTTGTAGGTTCCGGTGGCGAGGCCGAGAAAATTGAAATCGCCCACCGCATTCGTTTGTTGAATCTGGGTCAAAATATTGTTTTTAAAAAGTTCTACGAGCAGGTAAGCCACGCTTTCGTCAGGTTTGCGGGCGTTTTTTAAATTGCCCGAAATCGGAAACGTGGGTATGACCGCACTGTTATCCTTGGCCAGCACCAGTTGAATCTTGATATCAGCCGGCGAAGTCGTGCCGTCAGGCAGCATTCTGATGTAACTGGTTGCTGAAGCGAAGTAAGTGGTCGGAAAAACCTGAAGTTCATAAAAATCAGGGGTTCGATCAAAAAAGAAGAAGCGGCCTTCGGCCGTGGTAAAGGTTTCTCCGAGGGCGATACCGTCACGTCGAAGAACGACTCTGATATTGCCGACCGAAAGACTGTTATTTTCGTTGACCAGTTGCCCTGAAATCTGCTTGCCGCCGGTGTCGCCGACCTTTGGCTCAAGCAGAATCATGCTGACGGGTGGCACGATCACCCCGCCGCTTTGCATGGCAAAGACCACGTCATCCCTGATCATGTATTGATCAGAGCCTTTTGCGAGAATAAAGCGATATGACCCGGACGCGAGGCCTGAAAAGTAGAATCCACCGGTGCTGGTTGCCTGCTGCACCTGCAGCAGTTTGTCGCCGCTATAAAGCTCGACCAGAACAAAGGCTGCGGGTTTTTCGGTATCGTTACGATCTCTGAGAACGCCGCTGATCGGAAAGGTCACCACTTCACCGCTGCCGGTAACGCTGCTGGTAGGTATTTCAATGGCTTCGGGCGAGGTTTTGCCGTCAGGGAGCACGCGCATATAATATGACAACGGGCTTAAAATGGTGCCCTTTTCATCAATTTTTACCTGATAGAAATCAGCGGGAACGCCGAAAAAATAAAATTTGCCTTCTACGGTTGTATTGGTAGTGGCAATCTTCTGCCCCATTGAGTTATAGAGCACGACCGGCACGTTGCCGAGCGCCTGATTCGGGTCGCCATTGGTTATATGGCCTTCGAGTGCGAAACCCTCGGCTGAAATAGCCGGTTGCGAAGGGCCGACAATAAGACCCAGCGATGAACTGCCGCTTCCCTCGCGGCAACCGGTCAGATTTATAAACAAGCAAACAATCAAAAGAATGACTGTAATCATTTTGATCGAGAGATATCGGCTCACGAACTCTACCTCCACCTGGTTTCTCACTACTGTCTATCGGATGTTCATCTCTCAGTGTGAACGTTAATTTTTAAATACTGCCGTTTCTCTAAAAATTAAAATTTGGGTGATAATTGTCGATAAAGGCCCAATGATGCATGTTAAAAGATGGAAAGAAGCAAGCAGCGTCAACGCTGTTTCGCTGTTTTGCGGGCGGCTTTTTTTGCTGCTGTTGCCACTTGCTTTGGCGGTTTCGCCAGCCTATGGAGGAAATTCCGGAACAACGTTTGCGGGTTCTTCAGGTTTGTTTACGGTTCCGGTGCCTGACTTTTCGGCGACCGGTCGAGGCCTGGCGTTTAAGAGCAACAGCTTTGACGGGCGGCTTAACTATCAGAACCAGACCATCGATACCGGCAAAGACGAGCAGTTGATCAGCATCAGAAATAAGTTTTCAAGTGAAATTGAGATGTCACTGGTAAATGTGAATTTTAGACGACGCGGCCTGGCGGCGCTGAGTGGTTCGGCGAATCTGTACGGTATCGGGGTAAAAGTTTCCCCGGATGAAGGTGACCGGGATTTCTGCTACGGATTCAACGTCGCGCCTTTGACCAACCGTGAAAGCCTGCTCAGCGATATTGAGCAGATCGAAAGCCTGCGCAATCTGTATGCAACCTTTCATGAAAAGATGTCGCGGCGAATAGATGGCTATCTGAGTCTTTCGGTCGCCTATGCCGGGTCACAGAAGATTGAGTTTGCCGATGGCAGCCGGCGCGAAAAAGATCGTAACGAAATCTATACCGGAACCCTTGGGGCTTCGATGCAAATCGGGCATGGTGCCATGTTTATCTGTGAATTCAAGACCGGTCATTACCGCGATCTGCTAAGTGACGACACGGTTAGATACCGGTTGCACAGCGGTTTGCGTTTGAATCTTTCGCGTGGAACCATTGAGGCGGTTGTCTATGATCTTACGAATGCTGATATGACAATCGGCTTCGGGGGCGGCGTGAATTTTTGATTTTCTATCTTTTATTCTGACGCGAAAAGCGCTAATATATTCTATATGACAGATTGGGGATCATTGCTTGGCAACATCTAATTCTGAATTTGGCGCACATGAACTGTTACTGGCCCTGACAAGCGGCAATGGCACCATGGTGCTTGGTTGCCTTGCAGAAATTGACAGCCGCCAACCGGTACGAAGCGAGGCTGAGCTGTTAAAAAAGGCTTTTGACGAAACTACTGACCCGGTTTTGTCTTTTCAGATCAAGAAGTCATTAAGACTGGCTGTTTTTAAGCTGAAGGGCACACATTTCAAAGTTTCGCTGGCCGGTCTCGAAAAACTACTTGAAGACCCGGCACGCTATGAAGATCTGGCGCTGGGTATTACCACTATAGAAGCAGCTGAGGCCTTTCTTGCTGCCGATTGCTTTCGTACCGCCCGCTGGCAGAATTTTCCAGCCGAAATACTGCCGACCTTCTGCCTTTTTTTCAAAAAGCATGGCAGCATAGAAGACTCGCCGGCCCTCATTGAATTAACCCGTCACCCTGATTCGACGGTTATCACAGCCGCCCTCGCCGCGCTCGAAAAGCTAGACCCGGTGAACTTGCAGGGCATCATTATTCCGCTGCTGAATTCGCCTCAGAATGTTATTAAAGCCCAGGCGATTCAGGCATTCTACCGCTGGAACCGCGCCGAAGCCCTTAAACACCTGGTTAAGCTGCTGCTTTCTACTTCAGAATCAGAGGTCGTTCTGGCTCTGCATCACGCGGCATTTTTCCCGTTCCCTGAAATTGAACCGCACCTGATAAGGCTTTTAACACAGGTCACCAACCCTTCAGTGTTGATGCGTATCAGTCAGATTCTAAAAAACAACGCGCATGCCGAATTGCCATTCAGAATCTACTGGGTGATTCGCTCGCTTGATGGTCAGCACCAGAGTCTGGTCAAGGGCATATTGCTCGGCATCGTTCGCGCTCTTGCCGATCGCAAGCTCATTGAAGGCTCGGTGCAAGATTATCTTAATCAATTAAAAGAAAAGGTGCGACGTGAAGAGCTTAGCCTGCTTAAAGAAACCTGCCAGATATCGACTGAAGAAGGCGAAGCAATTCTGCCGACTCTTGAAGAATTCGATGCTCCGCCCGTAGAGCTCTCGCCAGGCACCAGCCCTGAAGCCAGGCCAGCAGCTTCAGGCGTCGAAGGCAAAAAAACCGATGGGCCGCCTCCGGTGGTTAAACCGGTTGAGATCGACTTTGAAAATTACAACAGCCTCTCAGAGCAAGACCGGGTTCAACTGCTTGCCAGGGGTAATGCTGCGTTTTTTGCCGAGCACAAGGGCAAACTCTCAGAACTCCTTTCTTCGGCCCAGGGCAAAGAATTGGCTGCCGTCATTACCATTTTTGGCAAGTATGGCAAGATGAGTGAATGTGAACGCATCAAAAAGTTGGTTAAAAATGAGAACCCTGATATAATCTGCGCCTGCATCAAAGCCCTTTCGACGCTTGATTCTGAACATCTGTGTCTCTACCTGCCTCAGTTCATGCAGGAAAAAAATGGCAAAGTCAGGATGACGGCCACCCGCGTCTTTGTGGGCATTGACCGCGATCGCATCAAGAGCTTGCTGACGAGCATGATTGGTTCTGCAAATACCAAGCAGCGTTCGCTTGCTGTTTCCACCTCTATGCTTGTTGATTTTAACATTGTCAGGCAGCCGCTTCTTGATGCCCTCGCCAAAGAAACTTCAGTCGAAATAATCGAAAAACTGGGTGTGGTTCTCGCCACGAACCCTGATCGCGAGTTACTGGCATCAGTATATAAAATTTCGCTTACTTCAAGAACCACTTTGCGTGTTGAACAGCAGCGAGTTGTTCAGATGCTCGCCGAAAAACTGGCGATTGCCCTAAACCATATTTCGCCACCCGAAGAGCTGATAAAAGAAACCCAACAGGCCTACGAAGAAGAAATAAAAGCCGCTGCCCTGGCAAAAGAAAAGGCTGACGCCGAACGCCGCGCCGCCGGCCTGACTGATGATGACGACAACCCCGAACAGGACAGCGGAGTTAACTCACTGCTATCATCTGAAACCGGGGATGCAAAAACAACCAGAGCCAAAGTCACCGTTCTGATCTGGATGCTGGTCGCAATAATCTGGGGCGGTGGTATGGCTCTGTTGTTCTTAAAACTGGTTACAGGTGAATAATTACCAGCCCCGGGCGTAAACCTGGGGCGGGTAATAACCACTATACTGGCTGCCAGGCAAGTTGTTCTGATAAAAATTCAGGTAACTGCCGTAGACGTAACCGCGCCTTAAAGGCATATACGCAGACTGAATAAAATACCAGTTACCGCTTCTACCCAAAACATATACCTGTTCACCGGCATTCAAAGAAGCAATGACATTTGAGTTGCGCTTCTTGCGCCCTGAAACATAGGGTTCTGATCTGACATTCAAATTGCTGGCAACCACTGCCCGCCCACTAATAGGGTTATAACCGTTCTGATAGCCGGTGCCGGCATAATAACCCTGATAATATGACCAGTTGGCGCCGTTCCAGGCTGGGGCCGGCATCTGAGCCGCAGCGACCGGCACCGCCGGGTGCATCCCGAGATAACCATAAGCGGGCCAGATGTAAGGGGCGCCTGTGTTAACGACCCCATAACCCCACTCGGTCGGAACAACAATACCGCGCCGGGCTTCGGCAGCCCCGCCCGAAAGAATGACCATGGCCACCAATATCGCTGACAACAAAATTCCTTTTTTCAGCATAAGTTTTCCTCCTTGATTAACTCATGTACCAATTTTACCGCGAAAATTTTGGCCTGCCTAATTTTTTCTTAAACCCGCAACCGATCCTGGTTTTGCATAACAATTCCCGGTCAAAAACCATGGGCAACCCGGCTGATAAGCCGAAGTTGCCCATTTTAAAAAACTCAGGCGTGGGCAGAAGATCGATTCAGAAATGGTATTGCGGCATATCTTTTATTCGACTGGTAAAGCTGAAAAGGTAGTTCTCGTTGTTGTTGTTGCCATCGCCGTCCCAGCGGCCGTGAATAAAAAATTTAACGGCCACGTTCAGGGTACCAAATTGCTCGTAATATGGTGCGTTGCGAAAGAGAAGGCTGTCAACGAGAGTGTTTTCGGGCAGTTCAACCAGGCGATTGATGCCGTTTTCTCGTCTGGTGGGGTGAAATGAAAGAATGCGGATACGCTGCGCCCGGTTTTTCATTTCCTGTTTCATGGTTATAAAATCGCGGGTCTGACCGTTTAGATCGATATAAAAATTAGCCAGGCCTTCCTGGGTCAAAAAACCATTGTAAGTAATGGTCATCGCCATTTCGCCCGGGCGGCGCAACCAGTCGATGCGAATCGATACCGTGCCATCGGCGTCGGTAATTTCTTTCGACTCACTATGAATAATATCGCAATCGTTCATCTGTGCACCTGCACTAACGGTCAAAATCAGTATTGAAAAGATTATAAGAACAATAATTTTTACGTGCATATTCATAATCAAAACCTCCGGAATCAAATTCCGCAGGTCTATATGCAATTGCCATGCCAATTCAACAAACCCTTGCCCACAGCAGAACCTCAAAGTCTCTTGCCAGTCATATCAGCCCACAGTGAGCTTTTGCGAGCAAAACCCACAATCGGTGCACTTCAAAAGGGCTGAGTATGCTTACTGCATGCTGCTTTGCCTGGAGTCAGATTTTGAGAATGATGCAAAGTTTATACACACAAGCCGATGCACGTATTTTGTTCATTCTGTATCATTTTTGAACAAAATGCCTGATTACCAGGATTTATAGGGCTGGCCGCGCCTGTCGATTTTATCGCTTGCAGAGTAAATATCAAAAACATTGAGCAGGTTTGTCGTTTCGGCATTAAGCGGGTCTGTAGAAGAACGAGTCTGCCAGTCTGGTTTTTCGGTGAAAGGGTCAATGGGAATCTTGCGCAACATTCGCTTCTCAACAAGTTCGTCAAGGCTTGTCGGGTAATAACTGGCATCATCAAGACCTGGTTCGCTGTTCGATTTTTTTTCATAAAAACGATCGATAGCCCGGCGCATCTCACGCAAATTCTCGCGCAATAGTTCTTCTTTTTGTTGGATAACCACATTTTTAGCGATTGGCACTGCAGTTGACGAGAGAATGCCAATAATCACGGTACAAACGATCAATTCAAGAAGCGTCATGCCCGAAAGTTTATTAAACCGCTGCGATTTGTCAGTAATCTGCATATTTGCGCCCACCTGCATCAAGAGGGGAAGTCTCGGAAGATTCATTACTGTAAAGGCTCAAAAAGCCTTCGACCGGGTCATAATGCCAGATACCACTGCCGTTACTTCCATGCCATTGATCGGGAACCCGGTTAACGAAAGTCGGTGCCAGTTCGGGCAAGGTTTCGGGAAACCGGCCATTGTGCTGTAGTGCATATTGATGAATGGCGGTGCGCAACATGCTCAATTCTTGCATCAGAGCGGTATCGCGGGACTTTTTCAAGACCCGGGTATTATTATAACCCGCCGCCGTGATGAGAATACCGATTATCGAAACGACGACCAGCATCTCAATCAGCGTGAATCCATGCCGCAGTCGGCCTGAAATTCTCATGCGATAATTGTTCACCACATTACTCCTCAGTTGTAATCAAAAAGGTTACGGTCGCCGGTGTTTTCAACCATTGGGGCGGCCTTTTTGAAACTCAGTTCAGGCAGATTGCCCTGATTTACCAGTTTAATCTGAAGAATTTTTGCGACCAGAAACAGTTCTTTCTCAAGAGCCTCAAGATTCTTGGTTCTGGTTATAACCGGGTGAGAAGTAAACTCATAAAGGCGCACAACTGCTTCGCGACTGGCCTCGACCGCTTTTTCCGCCAACTCGGGCGTTGAGGCCATTTGCACCGCATCGGCAACCAGTGCCGCGTCTTTTTTCAGGCGAATGGCATATTGCGGGTAAATGCCGGGCAATGGTTCAAGTTCACGGGCCACCACTTTCATGATTTCGGCTTTTATGGTCAGTTTGCGGCGGTTGCCGAGAGTTGGCGTTACGTAGTCTTCGCCGACCAGCAGCGAAAAAATCCCTCCACCATTTTCGTAAGAAAGCGTCAGAAGCAGAATGATGATCAGGCCATAAAGAACCCGTCGTTCACGTGCCCGGAGTCTCAGGGTGTCGATGACGTCTTCGCGATGTTTCTGGGTATATTCATTTTTAATGTCTATCATTTTACCAATAACCTCACAGTCATGGCATATCGGCCGCCTTCGACGAGAACGATTTCTTGAATAATTACCGGCGAATCAAGGTTTTCGATGGTTGAGAGAAAAGTGCGCATGCTGGCATAATCGGATTTTAAATTCATTTTAAGGCTGTAAGACGGTACTGGGAGTTTGTCAAACTCAGTAGTGAATTCGTAGCGAACTTCTTCGAGTGATACATTG
>Ga0116171_10001678_pt1 | contig 21812 bp, 20 predicted proteins | sample AD_JPNHW2_MetaG_FD_89798 | JGI IMG/M metagenome (GOLD analysis project Ga0116171, IMG submission 89798) | Active sludge microbial communities of municipal wastewater-treating anaerobic digesters from Japan - AD_JPNHW2_MetaG | ecosystem: Engineered > Bioreactor > Anaerobic > Digestate | place...
GAAAAACACACCTTCACCAGGAAAGATGTACATCCTTATTTGCTAAAATGCGTACATCGCTATTTGCTAATTGTAGTACATTCTTATTTGCGAAAAAACGTACATTGTTATTTGCCGTTTACACACAGATAAACTCAATTTGAATATTGCATTGGGGACATATTGATAATGGTCCCTTTCTACCGCATAGATGAGCCCAAGTCCAATCATTGCTTGCAAAATCTATCCATGTTAACTTATCTGAATCACGACCACATTTAGGGCAATTGAGATGACCGAGAAACTCTTTACTGTCGAGTATGTTATCCATGCAGGCCTTGACATCGCTCCATGGGAAATGGTGTTCCGTAATATTTTTCCCTCTGACTGAATATCCGTAATGTCGTACCATCATTAAAATTCTTTTAAGCCCACTGAATATGTGTAAAGCTAAACAGACAGATCAAAATAAAAAAGTGGAATTGTCATTATTAGAAAAGTGTGTTCCCTTCCCCCAATAACTGGCCATAATCTTCAACCCATCCCCAGCTTCCCCCTTTCCCAGGTCAGGTTAAGGTATCTAATCTGACCCCAGAAGAAAAATCTCCATGTTGGATGGGGTCTTGTGATGGTCGTAGGTGGATCAGAGGTTTGGACCAATCAAAATGGAAATCCTTAAAATTTTGTACGATCAGTATAAATTTCCACAGAATCCCTCAAAAGTGTAGGAAAGCTGTCAAGATCGTTTATGAGTTCGGATATAATGGTAGAAATGAGGTATATCGAGAATTCATTCTTCAAGAAACCCTTATATTTGATTAATTGTAATCTATGAAAAGGTTATGAAAAATTTCGCTAATTAAAAACTTATTCGCATTAATAGTTGTGTATCATATGGAAGGGGACTTAAAACAATTTGCCTTGTTCTATCATAATTTTGGATTCAATGTAACTCATATTCTCCCAGAGAGGCAGATTAATTATAATGGAGAATTTGAGTATGTATTGAAAAGTCCTTCACATAATATTAAGAATTTGCGAACAAAACGACAAAGTGAGAACGAGGTACTCGAATTTAATTGGGAAAATGCTACAGGGGTTGGCACTGTTATTGGTTTTAATGATTTGAGAGCTATTGATATAGATGAATGTACAAATGAACTTTTTCTTTTTGAGTTCCTGCGAAAAATTGGACTACCCAACAACTATGAATGGGTGGTAAGAACAGGTAGCCATAATGGATTCCATATAATTTTTTATACTGACCCCCTGTTTTGCCTGTCTCGTCCTGGGCCAGGCCCAAGTAATTTTTCACTATATGCCATGAAAGAATATCTCAACATTTTTAAGCATATAGACATACTTTCGACTAATCATATAGTCCTTCCACCGTCATTGCATCAATCAGGAAAAAAATATGATTTTCTAAGTGGAAAGAAACCGACTAGTCCTCCCGCAAGAATTAAAGAATATCCGATCATTAAACATTTATCTGAAATTTGTCAGCCCATTAGTTTAATTGACCAGACTGGCCATTATTGTGAAAATTTTTTGTCTGAAAATTTCCGATTCATCAGTTTACTAGATAGTGAAGGATACCAAACAGGTGTTTACAAAGAGCCGTTCTATTTCTTTATTGATATTGAAACTAATGGTCTACCTGTAAACTTTTCCGACCCTGAATTAAACCCAGATGATTATCCTGAAATTATCCAGATTGCAACACTGTGTTGTGATTCTGATGGAAAATTGATTTCTCAGGCTACAAAATATATATTTCCAGACGGTTACGAAATCAATGAAGATATTAAGAGACTAATCAATCTTGACGAAGAAAAAATGAAATATCAGGGGATGTATCTAAGAGCCCCAAAACAAGAAAAGCTCCCTCTATATTCATATCACCCTATAAAAAATGATTATATCATAAAAGGGTATGAATCTTATGAATGGCTAACACGATGCCATTTCAGCAATTTGTTTTCCCTCCTTGGACCTCTACCTAGTTGGATGGGGAGATCACCTGTTGGATATATAGTTGGGCACAATATAGAATATGATTTGAATTGTTTAAAGGCACTTTTCGCTCGTAACAAAACTAGATCAGGTTGTGAATTATTCAATAAAAATCTTGACGGATATTTCCTTACCAGAATAAAGGATAAAAAAACAATCTGTACTATGAAAAACTCAACGGAGTTTTGCCAGATTCCAAACCAATATGGGTATAAATATCCGAACCTTCAAGAGCTTCACTTTAAATTATTTCATACTTCATTTAAAGGGGCTCATGATGCCTCTAATGATGTATATCATACAGCTAAATGCTATTGGAGGCTCAGAGACTTAGGATTTATTGAATAACCCGCATGAAATTATCTTATCTTCAATTCCTCCCTAATGGAATTAATCTTTCACATTTTTATTATACCCACGACTAAGACTAACAGTCTCTGCTTATCTTAACCATATTGTAATAATTAAACAATGATAAAATATACGATAAGACCGTCCATTTCAGAAGAAGCACTTGATTCCTGGATTTGGACAAATGATGAAAGTTTAACCTTTAAAGGATTCATTGTTATAAAAAATCCCGCAAATAGAAAACACATTATAGCTTTTAAAAGGTCTTTGGATGAGAATTTCGTAAAGATCTATAATGACAGATACACAAATAAAATCAATCTGAAGAGTGATACTAAATATCTAGTTATAAATGAATTCTTTAGAGATGCCCTAGGTATAGAAAAGCATCAGGAATTAGAATTAGAAATAGCAAGAGCGAGCTTCTTACGAAAATTGTTCATAATTCATTGGACACACCCAAATCCAACAATTCAAATTGCATATAGAGCAACCACAACCTCCATTTTAATAAGTATATTAGCATTAGCATTAACTATTTTTTCTATTTGCCTGACCTTTAGCTAATTTACTTATAATACTCAAGAAAACCAACAAACTGTTATACCCAGCTGCCGAACTAATCTCATTTACATGAATCACTATTTCTCAATACTCCTCATTTAAAATAATCGAGATTCTTCACCAAAACTGGCCCAAAACTGGCGCGTAAGAAAAAACCACTTACCCGAAATCCGTGTAAGTGGTTGACCTGCTTCGCTCCCCAGCTAGGACTTGAACCTAGGACCCCCTGATTAACAGTCAGGTGCTCTAACCAACTGAGCTACTGAGGAAGATTCTATAGCTCCGAAAAGCGTGGCAAAATTAACCGCTTTAAACGAATTAAGCAATATCTTTGTCAAAATTTTCCTGATGAAGAAAATTATAGGCATCGGCAACGCTCTCGTCGATGTAATGACAATAATTCCTGACGAAACCTGCCTCGGCCAATTCAGCCTCCCTAAAGGAAGCATGACAATGGTCGACGCCCACCGCTCCGGCGAAATCAAACAGGCCATAAACGGCATGAAAAGAACCCTCGCATCCGGCGGCTCAGCTGGCAATACAATGTACGGCCTCGGCATCATGGGAGTCCACTCATCATTCATTGGCAAAGTAGGCCGTGACGAAATGGGCAACTTCTACGAAAAAGATATGGTCGACGCCGGCCTCACCCCTGTTCTCATACGCTCATCACAGTCACCTACCGGCACCGCCGTGGCACTGGTCACACCTGACTCCGAACGGACTTTCGCAACACACCTCGGCGCTGCAACCGAACTGTCAGCCGATGATCTCAATATCAGCTATTTCAAGGGATTCAACATACTCTACATCGAAGGCTACCTCATCTATAACCTCCCCCTGGTTGAAAAGGCCTTTCAACTAGCAAAAGAAAACCGCATGTGCGTGGCCCTCGACCTGGCAAGCTTTAACGTGGTCACCGAATTGCTCCCTGCATTCGACCGGCTCGTGAGAGAATATGTCGATATAGTCTTCGCCAACGAGGAGGAAGCCCGCGCTTTCACCGGCGGCCTGAACCCCAGGGAAGCTCTCGACGCTATAGCCCGGAAATGCAAAATAGCCGTTGTCAAAACCGGCCCCGGCGGATCGTGGATAAAGAGAGGTGACGAAGTGATAAAGGTCGACGCCCTGAAAGTCAAAGCGGTTGACACAACCGGCGCCGGCGACCTGTACGCTGCCGGATTCCTGTATGGCTTTTCAAACGGATTCGGCCTCGATAAATGCGGAATGTTCGGATCAATCCTGGCCGGAAAGGTCATAGAGGTGGTAGGAGCACGCATGCCGGAGGAGAAATGGGCAGAAGCCAGAAAACTTGTTAACACAGTGGCCCAGGAGTAACCCGCAAAAGATCCGGAGCTGAAGTACCGGAACCGGCCCGGCACAACTCAAAATCAACTGAAATCAGTGAAACTTCCTTACCGGATTCCTGTCGTCCGGACAGTTGCAACTGCCCAGACGGATGAACCTGTAACCAACCCCGAGGGTCACCCCTCCGTTAAGAAGGGTCTGCGGCTGATTTTCAGGTGAAAAATGCACCAGCCCGTACTGTGCCGCATAGGCCCTGATCCTGATAAACATATCCGACCTGAACCGGTACTGGATTCCGGCTCCTACAGTTGCCCCAAGCCCGCTCATATTGTCAACCCGGGAAACACCTGTCTGCATTGCCAGTAAAGCACCCGCATCGGCAAAAAACCATTTCAGAAAATCAGCCCTCACCATAACAGGCACAGCCATAAGGCCAAATGAGCCGGGAGTGTCCGTGCCCCCTATCCCCGGCGCAGGACTGGTATAATAATACTGATGTGAATATGACAATCCCGTTCCGATGCTGAAATGATCACCCAGCAGCCTGCGCAGGTCCGCCCCAGCCGTCCAAACTCCCGTCCCGGTCACCGATCCCGCTCCGACCAGCTCCTGAAACCTGAAGATATCATTGTCTCCGCCACCGGCGAAACCAGATACTTCACCCCACCAGGTCTTCTGTCCGCTGCATATTCCTGAAACTAAAAGCAACGTAAAACAGATCAATAATGTTTCATTTCTAAACATGCGAATATGACTATTTTATAAATATTTTATCACTCTTCGCCCTGTAAAAGGCGTACCACGCGATAAACGCGAAGCAGACAAGAGGAACCACAAAACCGATCGCCATCCCCGATAGATCGGCAATCCGGCCCATTATCACCGGGCAGATGGCGCCGCCGACAATGGTCATGACCAGCACCGAAGACCCCTTCTTGGTCATCCCTCCCAGATCCTTCAACCCGAGGGCAAAAATTGTGGGAAACATAATAGACATGCAAAAATAATTCAGGTAGAGAGCGACAAGCGAAGGCCATCCGAGACCCAGCATCACCAGCGCCATGGCTGCGGTGTTGATCAGCGCATATATCCCCAGCATCTGCCTGGGACTGAACCAGCTCATGAACAGCGATCCGATAAACCGGCCTGACATGAAGAAGACAAAACCAAGCGAGAGGAGATAGGCTGCCTTCTCGGGAGAATATCCGGGCATTGTCTCAACAACATAGTTGATGAAGAAGCTGTTTATGCCCGTCTGTGCCGCCACATACAGGAACTGTGCCATAACAGCATACCTGAAATGCCTTATCCTGAACAACCCGCGGAAAGTACCTCTTTCGCCGCGACTGTCATGCTCACCCTCATGAATGTCAGGCATCCGGGTGATGACAAACATGAATGCAACAACCAGCACCACCACTCCTATCAGCATATATGGCAATGCCATGGAAGAGAACTTGTTGGCGCCATTGTCACCGTTGCCTCCAAGAATCAGCATCCCTCCCAGCGCCGGCCCTATAATCCATCCCAGGCCGTTGAACGACTGCGAGAGGGTGAGCCGCTGCTCAGAGGTGTCCCTTGGTCCAAGCACACTCGAGTAAGGATTCGCCGCAGTCTCCAGGAAGGTGAGTCCGCAGGCAATTATAAAGAGGCATAACAGGGTGAATTCAAATGTCTGGATAAATGTGGCGGGCCAGAAGAGAAAAGCCCCTGCCGCATACAGCAACAGCCCGGTGATGATACCCTTCCTGTATCCCAGCCTGTTCATGAAGAGACCGGCCGGGATGGCCATGATAAAGTAACCGCCGTAGAGTGCAGCCTGCACCAGCCCTGACCTCGCCTTGGTAATGCCAAGGATATCCTGAAAATGCTTGTTCAGCACGTCCAGGAGACTGTGTGCAACACCCCACAGGAAAAAGAGGCTCGTAACAAGTATGAATGGCACAATGAAATCACGCGTCACAAGCCGCCTGGTCGGTTTCAAAAGGGTCCCGGTAGTCATTAGCAGGGATTTTACCATGCAATATTTATCATAATCCTTGAAATATACAACGATCGGGGCAGCTGGTTTTGTATCAGCAATACCTGTTTATCAGCATGCCCAATCCATATCTGAAACCTAAAACGATATATTTGCATCTGTTAGCGGACTATTAAACTTAAACGGAATTACAACATGCGAACACTCTTACTGACAGTCGCCATATCACTACTTGCTGCCTTCACCAGCTCTGCCCCCGCACAGCAGACCGATGAGCAGCTCATGCTTAAGCATTTCCATTCAATCAGCAGCGAAGAAATAGCCGGGTGGATGGCAGAGATCTGCTCACCGGAATACAACGGCCGCCTGGCAGGCACCCCCGAATACCTGGCCGCGGCAGAGTGGATGGCCGCAAAGTTCAGGGAGTGGGGCATTAAACCCGCAGGTGATAACAGCTCTTACTTCCAGTGGTTTGACCACCCCTACACTGTCGTCAACGAGCCCGGGGAACTGAAGTTGCAAATCCCGCAAAAGGACGGTGTGACCATAGTAAAAGACTTTAAGGCGCCGGCCGACTTCTACCCCGGCATGAATTCAGGCAGCGGGGAAGTGACCGCAGAGGTGGTATGGGTCGGATATGGCACCACAGCCCCCGAACTTAACTATGACGATTATAAAAACGTGGATGTCAGGGGAAAGATAGTACTGATGAACCGCGACGTTCCCTTTAAGGATGTCCGTGATCCGGATTATGCAAAATGGGTGAAATACTGCTATCACCAGTACAAAACTGAGAATGCCGCCCGTCATGGTGCCGCAGGCATGCTTTACATCGACGGCAACAGCGCCAATCCGAACATCTCTTACATTGAAAACATGATTGTTACAGGCATCGGGCCGGAGCCCCTCTCGGACATCTTCGCCGGCCTGGGGAAGGACAACAAAGCCCTTCTTGACCAGGTTGACAAAACACTCAAACCGGCATCTTTTGCCACCGGTAAGGTTATGACGATGAAGGCGAACACCACCCGTCACCCGGAAGGCAGAACCTGCAATGTGGCGGGAATGATTGAAGGAACTGATCCCGGCCTGAAAGACGAGGTGATTATCATCGGAGGGCATCTCGATGCGGTTGGTAATGCAGGCGGATTGCTGGTTGCCGGAGGACTTGACAATGCCAGCGGGGTGATTGACATTATGGCTGCCGCGAAGGCGCTGGCGGCGTCAGGGATAAAAATGAAGCGGACAGTGCTCTTCCTGCTGATCGGCGGAGAAGAGGTTGGCCTGCTGGGCAGCAAACACTACACGAAGAATCCCATTTTCACCAGGGAAAAAACCGTCACATATATCAACCTTGACATGGTTGGCAACGGCACCGGCCTGGCTGTAAGCGCCTCAGAATCATGCCAGGGCCTTATGGAGCACTTTAAAAATGCCAATGAAAAATACATTCACAGACCCATGAAGGTATCCGCTTCAAGAGGAGTGTTTTACGGCAGGCCGCGAAGCGACGGACTTGTATTCCTTGCTGACGGCTTCAGAACCATGAACCTGTCGACTACTGATGGGGTGAAACCGGTTTACTATCACCTGCCGGGCGATGACGCAACGTCTGTCACCCCGGAAATCATGGAGGATGTGGCGAAACTCATCTATCTCTCTTTCATTGATATGGCTAACGCCGAAACACTTAACTACTGAAACAAACACCTCTGAATGGCATACAGGGTCCTCTTCATAAGTGACATCTCGCTCTCACCGTTCACCACGATAGCCGACAGGATGCTGATCCGGGGCCTCCGTGCCAGGGATGTTGACATGACCGTGGTTACCCAGAGGCCCACACCCGAAACCCAAGAGTTGGAAGAGGAAGGGGTAAGGGTTGAATATGTCATTTTCGACAAAAAAATCAGCCGCACCATCATCACCCGGCTGCGCAGTATCATTGACAACGGAAAAATAGAGCTGATCCATGTAACCTTCGGCAAGGCCATGACCAACACCATTATGGCTGCCCGGGGAAGAAAACTGAAAATTATAGGTTACTACGGCTCGCTCAGCCTTCACTGGCATGACCCATCGGCATGGCTGGCATTCCTGAGCCCGCGCATCGACAGGCTCATCTGTGCCAGCGATGCCGTTGAAGCCCATGCAAAAAAACAGCTCCCGCCATGGCGGAGGAACAGGACGGTGCGCATCTACCGCGGATACAACCCGGAATGGTTCACTGGTCTAATACCGGTTACCCGGGGTGAGATCGGAGCCCGTGATGATGAGTTCCTGATCTGCACAGTCGGGATATTACGGAAAGTAAAGGGTATCAGGTATCTCACCGAAGCAGCCGGACTGCTTCCGAAAGAGATGCCGTTCAGGATCATACTGATAGGCGACGGGACCGATTCACCTGACACCCTCAGGCTCGCCGCGGAGAGCGGAGTGCCTGAGCGGTTCATCCACAAGGGACACCAGAAAAATCCGCCGGCCTGGATGGCGGCATGTGACCTTTATGTGCAGCCGTCACTCAGCGAAGGGCTGGGCAGGGCAATCTCAGAGGCGATGTGCCTCGGCAAACCGGTGATAGTGACTGACGGCGGAGGGGCAAAAGAGCTTTTCGCCAGGGGCGATAACGGCTTCGTGGTGCCAAGAGGCTCGGCTGCCGAACTGGCAAAAGCCATCACCGGTTGCTGGAAAAACAGGGACTCCCTTGCCGCCACGGGGGAGAAGGCAAGGGAGACCATCCTGAAGGATTTCCATCACGGTGAGACCGTCATGAAAACCTTTGAATTATACCATGAACTGCTGGGGTGAAAATTACTTCACCACAAGATTTACCTTAAGATTGATTTCGTCAACTATTGCGTTGTCACCAAGGTTCGAGAAAAACTTGCCTGAACCAAATCTCACATCATAAAGCGAACGGTCAAAATTAATGTCGGCGGTATATGTCAAGACCCCTCCGTTCTTTGATTCAGTTGCAGTGAACTCCACAGGATGCGTGGCCTCCTTGATTGTCAGGTTGCCCTTAAAAAGAGTCTTTCCGTCAGGTGTTTTGCTGCTGCCGGTTATGACCAGCTTTGACAGCGGGTACTTCTCCACGCCGAAGAAATCATCCGATTTCAGGTGCCCTACAAGCCTGTCGCGCATCTTCTCGTCCTTCACGTCGCTGTTTTTGATGCTGTTCATGTCAACAATGAACTCTCCTCCGGATACGGAATTCCCTTCCAGGACAAGCCATCCGCTCTGCAGGTCAATGTTGCCGGTATGTGAAGCACCGACTATTTTATGACCATGCCATTCAATATTGGTTGCCGCCGCATCCGCCACAAGCTTCTTCTGTGCCGGCAGAAGCGCCACAGCAAAAACAGAAACTGTCAGTATAAAGAATATCCTTTTCATTTTTTTCAGTGTTTAGTTTCAGGTTAAACCACGGAAAAGCACATTTTGTTCAACAAAAGTTGAATGATATCGTGAAAAGGCGAAGCTCCTGTGCGGTAAGCTGTTGATTATTAGATACTCTGGATATTCATCCCGCCGCTTACCTCGAAGATGGTCCCGGCCGAGAATGCCCAGTCGCCCCGTGCAAGTGATGCCACGGCTTTTGCAACGTCTTCCGGGGTACCCCATCTTTTCTGGGGTATGAGTCCCTCGGTGATGAGCCGGTCGAATTTGTATTTGCTCCGTGAGGTAAGCTCGGTCTTTATAAGTCCGGGTCTGATCTCATAAACATTTATTCCCTCCTCGCTGAGCCTGTCGGCGAAGACAAGCGCTGCCATGCTCAGACCTGCCTTTGAGATGCAGACATCAACCCCGTTGGTGAATGAGGTATAGGCAAGGAATGATGTCACGAACATAATGGAAGGGCGGTAATCCTTGACCTGATCTTTGAGCCATATCATTTCCCTGGCTACCCGTCTGGCAAGGAATACGGGGCCCCGCAGGTTGACACTGAGCACGCGGTCAAAGGTCTCCTCATCAAGGTCAAGGAGGTCTTTGCGTTCTATGGGAGCTATGCCGGCGTTGTTGATGAGGAGGTCGATCCTGCCGTAACGGTCAAGGATGCTCGATATGGCTTCATCATGGAGGTTGGTATGAGCCACGTCAAGCCCGATGGGAAAGAACTGGGCACCGAGCGCCTCAATCTCGGGCTGCAGGGAGAGCATGCATTCACTGTCAGAGGTGCGCGCGATGGCTGCTATGTCATAACCCTCCGAAGCCAGCGCCAGGGAGATGGCCCTGCCGATTCCCCTGCTCGCTCCGGTTATAATAGCTACCTGTTTTGGGTTCATATGTCACACTTTTCTGGTCAAGGCTTTTTCCGGAGATCCAGGATGATTTCGCATTCACCCTTTACATCAGCATCGGCAATCAGGTAACTGCTCTGGTTAAATGACGCCATGATGTACTTTTTCTTCTTCCCTCCAATCATCAGGTCACCTGCGGTATAGTTTCCCGGAACGGGAAGAGAGAGCTGGATGTATTCATAGCTCCCTGAAAGGTTGATGATCAGCTGATCACGGGTATGGCTGTAGGCATATTTGACATAAGCCCCCGAACTTTTATAGTCTATTTTCACATCTGCCTTCTCCACTCCTGCCGATAACCACTTGGGGCACAGGCGGACCCTCCTGAAGAGCTTGTCCTTGTCCTGAACGCCGGCCAGCCCTTCGACGAGGGCGTAGAGCATGGCTGAAGATCCCCAGCCATCGGTCGGTTTTGCTTCTGGCGAGGTGCTGGTCTCAACTGATGAGGGCTTCCCGTCAGGGAAGTACCAGAGATAGGTTTCGCCGTTACGTGAGATTAGGTCATAATAGCGCATCAGTATGTCAATGCCATACTGTTCAAATCCGTATTCAAGAGCAGCCCTGGCCAGCTCTCCCCCGGTGAGGGGCATGATGCCGCCATTACAGTAAGCCCCCCTTGAGAGCTTGTAGTCGCCGAAAATCCCGGAGGGAAAAGGCGGATCAATGGAAAACCACTCGGCAAAGGCGGTTGTGGTTTCACGCCTCTTCATGTACTCATTTATGATTGCCGTGGCTATGCGTGGTGAGGCAGCGCCCCTGTTGATGGCGGCGGGATTGCTCAGGCTGAGCTGGCTGGCTTCGTCCACTCCCTCAATTGTCACCGGGATCTGCTTTACGAAATGAGTATAGAATGATCCGTTGAAGCAATGGGTGTTCAGGCTCTTGCGAAGCCTCAGTGCGCGGTCACGCCAGAGCGCCGAGCGAACCTTGTCGCCAAACATACTGTACCAGTATGACATGAAGTGGAACACCTCGTAGTACCCGCTGTTGTCACCGTGGAAATATCCCCAGAAGGTGTTATCGTCTATCTGGAACTGAAGCCAGTCATGACTCCCTGCCGTATATGCAAAATCCCAGGTATCAATGGTATAAGGCCTCCGGAAAAGGTATTTCTCCCTGTCGAAATACCGTCCCTCCATCACATAGGTAAGGGCTCTCTCAAATGAGGGCATCAGGTTGCGGATGAAAGCGTCATCGCCTGTTGCCTGCCATGCCAGCCAGGCTGCCTTGATAAACCTGAACTCGGTATCAGCCTCCACCGGAGTCCTTACATATTTGGTCCAGTTCTCCCGCTCACATGGCATTTTCTCGGGAAATGTTGTGAAGTAATCAAAGATCCGGCCGTTGCGCGACTGGTTGTCAGCAAAGTGTCTTACCACACTGTTCAGGTCAGCCTCGGTATAGCGCAGGGCACGCATCATGTCAGAATAGTTCCTGATCCATACGGAACGGGCATCGGGCGATCTGTAGCCTCTTATCTTCTCACCATCAATGTTCAGCTCGAGGAGATCCTGTTCCAGGAACCTGCTTATCCTCGGGATAAGCTCATCAAATGCCGGAGTTCCAGTTCTGACGTACATTACCGGGCCTTTAGGTTGGTTTTAGTGGCGCTAAAATTAACAATTAATTCTCTTGATTCTTCGGGCCGGCCTCATTTTCTTCAGCTCCGGCCTCAGGCCCGGGTCCTGCACCTGTTCCTGCTGCGGTGTGGACCCCGGCCACGGGATCAGTCCCGGCCACCTCTCCGGCATCTTCTCCGGCCTCATTTTCCTCATCGCGTTCATAGAATGGCACCGGCTTCTGCGGCCCTTCATGACGGTACCATATTGCAAGGATCACCCCGGCAGCCGCACCGAGCATATGCGACTCCCATGATATGTCCATCCTGAATCCCGGAAAAATTCCCCAGACCATCTCACCATATATAAAGGCAACCAGCAGTGACAGCCCCATCAGCGGGATGTGCCTGCGGATAATACCACTGACGAAAAGAAAAGCAGCCAGACCGTAAACAATGCCGCTTGCCCCGATATGCCATGCCGGCCGGCCTGTAATCCAGACAGCCAGGCCTGTGAGAAGCGTGACCCACAGCAGTACCCTGAATGAAACCTGTGAGTAAAAGTAGAACAGCGCCGTGCCAAGGATGAAAAGAGGAAGGGAGTTGTTGAACAGGTGCCTGAACCCGGAATGAACAAACGGAGAGGTGATGATGCCGGTGAGAGAAGAGACCCTGCCGGGATAAATGCCAAGAAAATGAAACTCGGTGCCGAACAGCAGCGACGCCCCCGTCATCAGCCACATGAGGAAGACCAGCATGAAAGGGATGAGCATGCTGAGCAGCAGGCGCTTCTTTTCACCGGCAGATGAGTCTTTCGTCATGCCGTTCAGAAGTTGATTACACTAACGGTCACGTCCCGGATACCTTATGCCGGTCTTCCGGCGGACCTCGTCAAGGATGCGGGCCAGCGAGAGGCTGAAAGAGAGGGGGACGACGGGGCTTTCCGCAAGTCCGTGGTCAAGGCAGTTCATCACCTCGGCAGCCTCATACTGGTAACCCTGGGCGGGCGGGGTGAATATGCGGTCATCAACATCACCCTGCATCTCTATGATAAGGTGTTGATTACGGTCACGGCCACGTGTGAGTATGAGGTTGCCCTTCTCACAGTAAAACTCGGTGGAGACACCGCCCATGTTTCCAAATGAGCTGTAGGCCTCGGCCATGCGGCCGTCACTGAACCTGAAGATCATTGCCGTGCTCTCGTCAGCGCCGGTTGGGGCAAATACAGAAGTGGCCACTATGTTCTCCGGTTCACCCAGATACCTCAAAATATCCATCACCGGATATATGCCGATGTCAAGCAGTGAACCACCACCAAGGGCCAGGTTGTAGGTGCGCAGTTCCGGATCATACGGAGAGACAAAGGCAAACTTACCCCGCATATGCAGCAGCCGTCCCATCTTCCCGCTGCGGAGGATCTCCTCTGCCTTAAGGTACGATGGCTGGAACGGGGGCCATAATGCCTCCATAAGAAAAAGATTGCTCCTCCGCGCTTCATCAGACATCAGTGATACCTCTGCTGCCGTGATCGACATGGGCTTTTCACAGATGACATGCTTGCCGTTGCGGAGAGCCATGAGCGTATGCTCCATGTGCATGGAATGCGGCGAGGAGATGTAAACCACCTCAACACCGGGGTCTGCCAGCATCTCCTCATAGGTCCCGAAATGCCTGCTGAACCCGAACTCCCCGGCAAACTTCTCTGCCCTGCCGGCATCACGCGACCCAACCGCATAAAGATGCGCGTTATCAAGCAGCATCAGCGCCCTCGCAAACTTGTGGGCAATGTTGCCTGTCCCCAGGATTCCCCAGTTGTACGCTTTCATATCCTTGCTTTTTTCTATAAAGTTAGTCATTCATCCCCTATCTAACCATAGCCCGGTTGATGAGTTCAAAATCCACTCAAAAAAAATATTTTAAAAAATTTACTTCTATGTATTGCATAGTATTATTTTTATTTTATATATTTGCAATACCAAATTAACTTGCATTAACAGGTACCTTATAATAAAAACGATGAAAATGACTGTCAACATCAATCTCGGGGGATACGCATTCAACCTCGACGATGACGCTTACGAGCGGCTCCGGCAGTACATGAAGCGCCTGGAAAAGGAATTTTCAGGCGAGCCGGGGGCTACTGAGATAATGTCCGATATCGAGGGAAGGATATCGGAGCTGTTCAGGGGGAAACTCAGCAGCTACAAGCAGGTCATTACAATGAAGGACGTGGAGGAGGTGATGGCCATACTGGGATCTCCCGAAGACATAAGCGGGGGTGAGCCTGCCGGCGAAGTGCCGCCCAGGTCACAGCGCAGGATGTACCGCGATCCTGACAGAAGGATAATCGGAGGGGTGTGTGCCGGCATCTCGGCATACCTCGACTGGGATCCGCTGATAATCAGGATCATCTTCGCGGCGCTGATATTCGCAGGTGGCTTCGGCCTTCTGCTCTACCTTATTCTGTGGATAGTGCTTCCCGAGGCAAAGACAACCGCACAGAAGCTGGAGATGCGGGGTGATCCGGTAACCATTGAAAACATTAAGGATTCGGTCAGACAGGAATTCAACACCGTAAAGGAAAAGATGAATCTCTGACCTTCGCCGAAGGCGTAAAAAGCTGACAATAAAGAACAAGCCATGAATACGGACAACACAAGAGCACAAATGCGCAAGGGGATTCTCGAGTACTGCATACTGGCAGTGCTGTCGAGAAATTCCTGCTACGCCGTTGACATCATCAATGAGCTCAAGAAAGCCCAGGTGATAGTCGTTGAAGGAACACTCTACCCCCTGCTGACCAGGCAGAAGAACGCAGGGCTGCTCAGCTACCGCTGGGAGGAGTCGCCGCAGGGCCCTCCACGGAAATATTACGAGCTCACCGAGCTGGGACGGATATATCTCAGGGAACTCGACAAGGTATGGGACGAGCTTGTGGAATCGGTTAACCAGATACGTGACAGGAAATAAAGGCAGCCATGAAAAAAAACCTTGACATCAACATTGCCGGGCAGCTCTTCCGTGTGGACGAGGATGCCTGGGAGGTCCTGAAACACTATCTTGACCACGTCTCTGCCAGGTTCAAAACCGAGCAGGGAGGAGATGAGACACTCGCAGACATAGAAGCGCGCATTGCGGAGATTTTCGGGGGCGGCAAGGAGCCTCCCACTCTTGTCTCGAAGGAGATGGTAACCGATATGATCAACATCATGGGTGCACCGGAGGATTATTATGATGACGGACCGGCAGCGAAGAACAAGACGCTGTACGTAAGGAAATCAATGTATGATCCCAACAGCTTCTCGGCCAGGGTGGGCAGGGGGCTGTCAGAATTCTTCAGGGCATTCGGAAAACTGATTTCGGCAATCCTGAGGGTATTTGCAATAATACTGGGAGCGTTATTCACCCTCTTCGGATTCCTGCTCTTCTTCACCTTCGTGATTGTGATCTTCTTCAACAATGTCCCGTTCTTTTCCTCCGTGATGGAACCGCAGATGACAAATGTTCACGACATGCTTGGCATAGTGCTCAGCACCAATGCCGTATGGCCGATACTCATTCTGACGGCGCTGGTGACGCTCCTGCCGCTGGCAGCTCTCATCTGGCTGGGCGTCAAGCTGATATTCAGAATTAAGGAGAGATTCCGTGTAATGAACATTATCCTCTTCCTGGTCTGGATCGCTTCGCTCTGCGCCCTGGCAATCATACTGATCCTCCGCCTCTCGGTCTATTCCGAAAGCGAGTCGGTTGAGAAGAGGCTGACACTGGATCCGGCGCCTGAGACTCTCTGGATAAACACGATGAAGAAGCAGACGGGCCTGAGTTATTACAGGTATGCTTCGGTGGAAGATTTCAGGTTCTTCATGGAGAGCCCTGACGGTGTGCTGCGCGTATCGCCGGATCTGAGCATCCGCGGCAGCGATAACGGCACCGGGTACATCTCGGTGGAGAGAAGGGCTTACAGCAACTCCGATACTGAGGCCGTCAGAAATGCACGGCAGATCGAATACAACTGGAAGATGTCCGGTGATACCCTCTACCTCGACGAGTATTGCACTCTTCCGGCCGGTGCCAGGTGGAACGGATCCATGGTTGATATTGACATACGGCTCCCTGAAGGGACCGAGATCAGGTTCGTACAGGGGGTTTCACCCGATGTCCTTAACTTACATCTGTTTTCAGGGGAGAACCCGGCATGGAAAATCGTGGATGGCTATCCGCGCTCGATAGACGACTGGACAGATCAATAAGTCTGCACCTGCGTATTTTTTACTCTTCAATCTCCCGGCCTGAACAACCGGGATTTTTTTTGTGGCAAAACCGCTTTTTTCTATCTTTAGCTGCTTGAAAAAACATAACAGCCGGTGACTGTCACTCCAGAAAACATACTGCTGATTGCTTCAGTTCTGATTTTTATCAGCGTGCTGGCCGGCAAGACCTCATTCCGGATTGGAGTGCCCACCCTGATACTCTTCCTGGCCGTGGGGATGCTGGCAGGATCGGAAGGGATAGGGAAAATCCCATTCGATGACCCCGGCCTTGCACAGTTCATAGGCATTGTGGCGCTTAACTTCATCCTGTTCTCCGGGGGGTTCGAGACCGACTGGAACTCGGTAAAACCCATTATGTGGCAGGGAATAGCCCTCTCCGTGATGGGTGTTTTGCTGACCGCCCTGTCTATCGGACTCTTTGTCTGGTGGGTGACTGATTTCACCATCTATGAAGGACTACTGCTCGGGGCAATTGTTTCATCAACCGATGCCGCCGCGGTTTTCTCCATCCTCAGATCAAAAAGCCTGGCGCTGAAGGGTCACATCAGACCCACCCTGGAATTCGAGAGCGGAAGCAATGACCCGATGGCGTACATACTCACCATCGTATTCATCGGGCTGGTGCAGAACGGAGAACAGTCATTCTGGCCCGTGCTTCTGATGTTTTTCACCCAGTTGCTCCTTGGAGGTGCTTTCGGGTATCTCTTCGGCCTCGGAAGCAAATATATAATCAACCATATCAAGCTCGACTACGAGGGACTCTACCCGGTACTGTCAATCACCCTCATGATACTCACTTACTCGGTAACCACGGCTATCGGAGGAAACGGATTTCTTGCAGTCTATATATCAGCCCTTTATCTCGGACACCAGGATCTGATGCATAAGCGTACAATCATGAAGATGTTTGACGGTCTTGCATGGCTGATGCAGATCATTCTCTTCGTCGTGCTGGGGCTGCTCGTTTTCCCGAGTCACATCGTACCGGTCATTGGCATCGGGTTGCTGGTATCGGCCTTCCTGATATTTATCGCACGGCCGGTAAGCACCTTTCTCATCCTGGCATTTTTCAGGGTACGGACCAGGACAAAGCTCTTCATCTCCTGGGTGGGGCTTCGCGGTGCAGTACCGATTGTTTTTGCCACCTACCCGCTGATGGCAGGTCTTGAAAAGGCTGAGATGATTTTCAATATTGTCTTCTTTATCTCACTTACTTCGGTGTTGCTGCAGGGCACAACCGTACCGCTTGTGGCTAAATGGCTTCATGTTTCACTCCCGGCAAGAGTCAAGACCGTTACTGCCGCGGATGTGCTTCTCTCTGAACCAATGAACTCGGAATTCGCCGAATTCACAATAGCGCCTGAAAGTGTCGTAGCCGGCATGAAGATAATTGACCTGGGATTCCCGCAGAATGCCCGCATTGCGATGATAAAAAGAGAAAACAAATACCTCATTCCTGACGGTATGACGGTCATTCAGCCGGGCGACAGGCTTATTGTGCTGGCAGGAAGCAAGAATATTCTTGAGGCGGTGACGGAATGCCTCCTTTCAGACAATCCGGTCTGCTCTGATACCGCAAAACCCTCCTGATTCATCCAACCGCATCTTTTCATATCTTTATTGCATCAACTGCAGTAATCAATGGAACTGGGTGTCCTAAAGGATATCGTCATTATCTTTGCACTCTCCACCTTTGTGAATTTCATCTTCACAAGGATCCGCATCCCCGCCATAATAGGTTACCTGATAACCGGCGTCATAGCCGGACCCCATCTGCTGAGGCTTATCAGTTCACCTGAAAATGTTGAGGTAATGGCAGAGATTGGCGTTATCCTCCTGATGTTCACCATCGGCCTGGAATTCTCACTGAACCACCTGCTGAACATCAGGAAGGTGGTCTTCCTGGGCGGATTCATGCAGCTGCTGCTCACCGCGGGTGTGACTATGTTCACGGCAAGGGTTTTCCACTTTGAATGGACAGAATCAATCTTTGTAGGTTTCCTGACAGCTCTCAGCAGCACCGCCGTGGTTCTCAAACTGCTGCAGGAAAGATCAGAACTCACTACCCACTACGGCAAAACGGTGGTGGGCATACTGATATTCCAGGATATAATCCTGATACCCCTCCTTCTCTTCACCCCCATGCTTGGCGGGGCAACGGCTGACGTGGGCCATGACCTCCTTATCCTGATGCTGAAAACCGCAGGGATATTGATCTTCATTTGGGCCGGAACGAAGTGGCTCATGCCGAAGGTGCTGCATCTTATAGCCATGACACGAAGCCACGAACTTTTCCTGATGAGCCTGCTTCTCATCTGCCTTGCTGTAGCTATGCTGACGCACGAACTGGGGATGTCACTGGCCTTCGGGGCATTCCTCGCCGGACTGATGATCTCCGACACCGAATACAGCCACAGCGCCTTCGGGAACCTCATCCCGTTCAAGGACGTATTCACCAGCTTTTTCTTTGTGTCAATAGGGATGCTGCTCGACCTGGGATTCGTTGCTGACCATCCCGGCCTGGTGATCGGGTCAGTGCTCCTGGTCATTATCCTCAAGGCTTTTATAGCGGGCATGACGGCCTTCACCCTGGGGCATACCTTCTTCGGGACGGTGGTTGTGGGGCTCTCCCTGGCACAGGTGGGTGAATTTTCATTCATCCTTGCGGGGCTCGGGCTCACACACAACATCATCACTCCCGTTCATTACCAGCTCTTCCTGGCAGTCGCAATCACTTCAATGGCACTGTCACCGATCCTGATACAAACATCAAAACCGCTGGCCAACCTCATACTGAAACTGCCCCTCCCGCCATACATCGTCAACGGCCTCTTCCCCCTCAAACAGGTGGAAATCCCCGAGATCAGCAAGCATGTTGTGCTGATAGGCAAAGATTCAAGGGCCATAAACCTGGCTGAGATGATCAGATCGATGGAGCTCCCCTTCACCTCTGTTGTTTTTGACACTGACAGGGCACGGGCGGAGATGGAAAAAGGAAACCTGACAGTGTTCGGTGATGCCACCTTCGAGCCGGTGCTGAGAGAGGCATTCGTCCACACAGCCGAGCTGGTGATTGTCTCCGTGGGCAACCTGATAACGGCCCTCTCCATCGTTGAACATATCCGGTCAATGAACAAGCATGCCCATGTGATCGTGCGTACCAGGCATGTCACGGACGTAGAGGAACTGTACAGGCTGGGAGCCAGCCAGGTCATTCCGGAAGAATTTGAAACAGCCATCGACTTCTTTGAGAGAATCCTGGGGAAATACCTGATTCCGCGTATGGACATAGAGCGGGCCATCGCCCGTGTCAGGGAAGACAACTACGGCATTTTCAGGGATCGCGGCAAGGTACGCGGATACTCCCTGCTGAAGGATATCCCTGACATCGAGATTGCAGCCGTAAGGGTTGGCGGGGAATCCCTGTTCGCGGGGAAAACCATTGCTGAAACAGCCATGCGCAAGACAGCCGGAGTCACTATCGTTGCAATCAACCACGCGGGAAATATTACTGCTAATCCTGAACCATCAGCATTCATTCACGGTAATGATATAGTATACCTGCTGGGCCAGCCTGAAATGATTGCCCTGGCCAGCAATATCCTCTCCGAACCCCGGCCTCACTGAGAGCCCTCTCCGAACCCCGGCCTCACTGAGAACCCTAAGGCCTGATCGGCCGGACAGGACCGGCGAAGGCTGTATCAATGAGTGAAAGGCAGCCGGGAACAATTTCTGCATGACAGTTGTTGCTAATTAATAGAGACTTAATTATTATAATTGCTCCTGATTTTCGATATGCATAAATCTGCATATTGAAATAAATCGAATAAATATGAATAATGCTATCTATTCGATCCACAGGCCTGAGAATGAGCCGATGATGGGTTATGCACGCGGAAGCCGCGAGCGCGATGAACTTGAAAAGGAACTGAAACGGATTTCATCGGAGACGATAGAAATACCCCTGCTGATTAACGGCAAGCCGGTTAAAACCGGGCGTACGGGAAAGGTGGTCATGCCCCATGACCACAGGCATGTGCTTGCCACCTACCACATGGCCGGAGAAAAGGAAACGGCTGACGCCATTGATGCTGCCATGAAGGCAAAGGAGGCGTGGCTTACCCTCTCATGGATTGAAAGGGCCTCGATAATGCTTAAGGCTGCCGAGCTGCTTTCGAAGAAATACAGGTATACGATCGTTGCCGCCACCATGCTCGGGCAGAGCAAGACGGTGCATCAGGCCGAGGTTGAGGCAGCATGCGAGACAATAGATTTCCTGAGGTTCAACAGCTGGTTTGCCGGCCAGATCTACCAGGAGCAGCCACGGTCGGCATCTGACCAGCTGAACAGGGTCGAGTACAGGCCGCTTGAAGGATTCGTCTATACAATCACACCCTTCAACTTCACTGCCATTGCATCAAACCTGAACATGGCCGTGGCGCTGATGGGGAATACCACGGTCTGGAAGCCGGCGACGACCTCGCTCTTCTCGAGCTGGATACTGATGAAGGTGTTCATGGAGGCCGGCCTGCCTGAAGGCGTGGTCAATTTCCTGCCGGGGCAGGGATCAGTCATCAGTTCAGTGGTGATGAAGCACCCCGACCTGGGCGGAATTCACTTCACCGGCTCCAACAGCACATTCAATGCGCTCTGGAAGACTGCCGCAACCAACCTCGATAAATACAAATCCTATCCCAGGATCGTAGGCGAAACAGGCGGCAAGGATTACATAATGATTCACAACTCGGCCAATCCCCAGGAAGTGGCCACAGCAATCATCAGGGGATCATTCGAGTACCAGGGACAGAAATGCTCCGCCTCGTCCAGGGTTTATATCCCCCGTTCACTCTGGCCGGAAATCTCCGTGCATGTCAAACGGCAGGCCGAAGAGATAAAGATGGGCGATCCTGCTGACTTCAGGAATTTCATGAATGCCGTCATCGACGAAAAGTCGTTTGACAATATCATGCATTATATTGACGAGGCTGTTAAATCACCTGAATGTGAGATATTTCATGGCGGAAAGGGTGACAAGAGCAAGGGATACTTCGTGGAACCGACCATCATTCTGACAAAGGACCCGCATTTCATCACCATGAAAGAGGAGATCTTCGGTCCGGTGGTAACCCTTTATATCTACGAGGATGACAGGTACGAAGAGACTCTTAGGCTTGTCAACGAAACCTCACCTTACGGGCTGACCGGATCAATCTTTTCTACTGACCGCCCTGCGATGGTAAAAGCATGTCAGGTGCTTCGATATGCAGCCGGCAACTTTTACATCAATGACAAGCCTACTGGGGCGATGGTGGGTTTACAGCCCTTCGGGGGCGCCAGGGCATCGGGGACAAATGACAAGGCGGGCGGCAGGCTTAACCTGATCAGGTGGGTCTCGCCGAGGACCATCAAGGAGACATTCCTGCCGGCAACCGACTTCCGATATCCGTACATGGATTAGAAAGTCTGAGGGTCTGAAGGTCTGA
>Ga0116171_10001679_pt1 | contig 21796 bp, 18 predicted proteins | sample AD_JPNHW2_MetaG_FD_89798 | JGI IMG/M metagenome (GOLD analysis project Ga0116171, IMG submission 89798) | Active sludge microbial communities of municipal wastewater-treating anaerobic digesters from Japan - AD_JPNHW2_MetaG | ecosystem: Engineered > Bioreactor > Anaerobic > Digestate | place...
TCAAATGATCCGCTATGATTAAGAACATCAAACGTCGCTGCTGTGCCGATATCTATAATCACACATCCGTCACCATACTCATAGTGCGCTCCGACAGTATTTACTATTCTGTCTATCCCGAGTTTTTTTATATCCCTGTAATTAATTCCGATAGGAAACTTTGAATCATACCTTATTTCAAACGGTTCTACATTAAATAATTTTTTCCCCATTTTATGATAAAGAGAATTAATCTCCGGGACTACACTCGAGAATGCAATGCCTGTAATCTCCGCCGCAATTGCATTATAATCTCCCATATTCCGGAGAGCCATACTGATGCAATTAATAAGATCTGTTACATCTCCCTTTTTATCTGTCCGGTACCTGTATGTCTTCTCCGGCAGAACAGAATTATCGCCGTATAGGCCGATCATGGTTGTTGTATTGCCGATATCTATTCCTAAAAACATTTTAATCAGTTAACCTTTCATCCTGAAATCACCAAGTCTCTTCAGCAATCCTTCATTCTCTATTCTGTTGAGAAGAGGAATAATATACTTTCTGGAAAGATTAACTGCATCCTTCGCTTCGGATACTGTTACTTTATCTCTTGTATCAAAAAGTTCCAGTATACTTTTTTTCATCACTTCATAAACAAGTTTATGATAAATAATATTTCCGTCAAGACTTACAAGAAAATTAAGTTTTATCAGGTCACCTATTTCTTTCTTCTGGATATCATCCTTAACTTTATCAAGTTCAATCCCTTCTCCGGCATTTCTTTTTACCATTTCAAGAATTTTCTTTTTGGAGTCCGGGAGAGTATCCTCTGTAACAGATTCTCTTGTAAAATAACGTCCGTCTTTTTCCATAAGAGTTTCGTCTTTCTGGATTGTCCTCATTAAAAGAGTACAGATTTCAAAATCAACTCCCGATTTGTCCGATATTTCTTTCATGTTCGGGCCCAGTATATCTTTAAGTGTTTTCTTTATTGCTGCTGATGATTTAGTATGATATTCCGGCCAGAAAAGAATATTACCAATAGATAAAATTTTTTTCTCATCTTCAAGCACTGCAAGAATTCTTTCCGCACTTTTTTTACTTCCCGGTAGCGTGGAGTATATCCGTTCTTTTTTCATCCAGCCGTTAACTGCGATGTTGAATAAAATTATGTCATCAAGACTATTTGATTTAAGAGTTTTATATATGCTTTTCAATATTTTTTTATGTTCTGATGGAACATAGTGCGGTACTACGACAGTCCCTCCACCTATAATCCTGTAACCGCCGGGAGTGGTAAGAATAAATGATTCACCGGGATAAAAATTTGTCTTGGCGTCAAACCTCAGCCGCACAAGAATTTCCTCTTCGAAATTTTCATCTTCGGCAAACATTATAAGCTTCGCATTTACAGAATCAGTCCCCGCAAGAATCTCAACATAAGTGTTATTCTTGATCTTTCTATGGTCAGCCATTAAAATTATTCGGGCTATAATATCATCAGTTTCGGTAAAAAAATTATTTCTGCAGATAATATCTCCGCGTTTAAGTTCATCCTGTGTGATATTAGAAAGATTCAGCGCCGTCCTCTGCGACGGCATTCCCTCCTGCAGTTCCTTGTAGTGGCTCTCAATTTTTTTTATTTTCACTTCGCGCTTAAGCGGAAGTACTATTACATTATCATTGTCGGTAAAAGTCCCGTTCTTCAGAGTTCCGGTAACGACCGCACCGACGCCGCGGGGCGAGAACACTCTGTCTATAAAAAGGTAGGGTTTGTCCGAATCAGGGGCCTTGGAGAGTTTGCGCAGATTGGCGACTATTATCTCTTTCAGGTCATCTATTCCGTAACCGGTTTTTGATGATACAGGGACAATATCTGCTTCACTGTATTTTGTAAGTTCCAGTCTCTCTCTAACCTCATCCTTTACCATTTCGATCATCTCTTCATCGCCGAGATCAATCTTGTTTATAACAACAATGATTCTCTCAATCCCGAGAAGCTGGAGCACTCTGAAATGATCTTCCGTCTGAAGCATCCATCCGTCGTCAAGAGCAATAACAAGAAGAGCCAGGTCAATACCCCATGCTCCGGCAACCATGTTCCGTATAAATCTTTCATGCCCCGGAACATCGATAATACTCACTGTTCCAAAACGCGGATAATCCATGCTGGCAAATCCAATATCGATGGTCATCTCCCGCTCTTTCTCTTCAGGGAGCCTGTCGCAGTCGACTCCGGTAAGAGCCCTTATAAGAGAGGTTTTACCATGATCTATATGTCCCGATGTCCCGACTATATACATTTAATTAATCCTTTTCAATTATTATTACTCACAACATTATTCGCCGGGAGCCCCCGCACCCCCGGAGGGGCAAAGATTATTTCGCCTTGCCGCCTCCCGGGTATATGTAACGCGTGTCTGTCTTAATATAATTATTTTATTGATTGCAGTCTATTTTTTACCAGCAATTCCGCCGCATCAGCAATATATTCTATATCCCGGTCAAATACCGTATAAAAATCAATTACATATTTATCATCTCTCACGGTCCCGGCAATCGGGGGTATGCATGAAAGAAAAAAGTCATTAATTTCATCCGGTTTCATCCCTGGAATATTTATCTCTACTCCGGAACTCTCCAGTTCTATACCGGGCATCGATCCTCCGCCGTAAGCCGCCTTAGTCGCTTTGATTTTAAAATAGTCAGTTCCGGTTCTTTTTCCCATCAGGCTTAGAAAATGATTTACATTACGCATAACATCAACCGGTTTCTGCATTATAAGTTTCCAGAGTTCAATACTCTGCTGTTTTCCATTAACGTATTCAAGAAGAGTTTCCTGAAGAATCATATACGTAATTTTATCAACACGGATCATCCGCATTAGAGGATGCTTCCTCAATTTTGCCATGAGAGGTTTACTGCCCACAATTATTCCCGCCTGGCATCCGCCGAGAAGTTTATCGCCGCTGAAACAGACCAGGTCAGGGCCCTGGGAAACCTCAGCATATACTGTCTGCTCAAACTGTTCCCCTTCCTTTTCCGGAGAAAAAATATTTCCGCTTCCAAGATCCCTTACATATATAATTTTATCGTTTTTAAGAGATGAAAGCTCTTTCAAAGATGGAGATTCCGAAAATCCCTGAATTCTGTAATTTGAAGTATGGGCCGAAAAAATCATTGAAGTGTTTTCAGTTATTGCATTTCTATAATCTTCAATCGTAGTAATATTTGTAGTACCGGTCTCAACAAGGAACGCTCCGCTCTCTTTCATAATGTCCGGTATCCTGAATCCTCCGCCAATCTGAATAAGTTCACCGCGGGATACAACAGCCTCCCTCCCTTCAGCAAACTGTTTAAGTATAAGAAAAACACTCGACGCATTGTTGTTCACAATCAACGCATCCTCTGCTCCGGTGAGCTGGCATATAAGTTCCTCGGCGAATCCTCCTCTCTTACCTCTTGACTTTGACGGAATATGAAATTCAAGATTACAGTACCCTGAAATTTGCGCTTTCAGAGTTTCAAAAATTTTATCTCCAAGAGGAGCCCTGCCGAGATTGGTATGAATAATAATTCCTGTTCCGTTGATAACTCTCTGGAGTTTCTCTGAAATCTTTGTTTTTATTCCGCCGATAATTTCTTTTTTAAGATCGGAAATCTGCGGAGAGGCTCCGCCGATTATCGATGCCCTGTATTTTTCAACAGATCTTCTTATTATATCTGCAGCGATTCCTTTGCCTATTTCAGGAACCAGACATGCTATATCGGAATCCTGCATAAGTTTTTCAACCTGGGGAATACCCCTTAAAAGTTCATTTATATTATCCATATGCCTCTTATAACACTGCCGCTATTTCTCTCTTCCGGTAAACAGTTATATTCACAGGTGAGTATCATATTTCAAGAATAATTTATTTTTCTTATTAAGAAGACTTATTATTTGCTGCCGATGAAAAGTATAATTATACAACAGAATATTAAATAAATATGAAATGCGGATAAAAAAATTACCAGAATTAAAATCAATCTTCTCTGCTGAAAGTTTTTTCAACGGTACTTTCCCCTGATTCAAAAAAACGGACTAAAAGAGAGCGAAGCGACATATCATCACTGCCGTCGTCAAAACGCCTATGAAGTATTTCAAGCTGCTGTGATATAAAATCAGACAGATATAGTATTAATGTAGCGGGTTCCCCTTCAATGATCCGATCGGGAAGACATGCAGTTTTATCACGAATGTTCATGTAATCGCGGCAGGTAAAAGGCCGGACAGGGTATACACTGCAACAGCCATTATCATCCAATAATGCGCAGGGCCGTTCAAGCTGATAAAAGCATGCCAGCAGAAGATCATACTGATCAGTAATTTCATCTGAAACGGATGTATATTCAGCGGATTTTCCGTCCACAATATCCCGGAGAGAGTTCAGTACCTCCGCATCTTCCCGGAACAACATGATTACAGAATCAATCATGTCCGGAGAATTTTCATTCAGATACCGGCCAATAATGTATGCCTCGAAAGAATTCACATCCTCAACCCAGTGACAGCAGCAGCTTGAACATCCGGCGCTGCAGACTGTGCTGATTCCGGACGCATCAATTACTTCATTCTGAAAATGGTCGTATATATCAAGGATACGGCGATATTTATAATAGAATTCATCGTCAGAGGGACTCAGATCAGCCCGATTGACAAGGTCAACCAGTATGTCCTCTATGGATGTGAGCAGTATCCGGGAGGACTCCGTTATATTTAGAGATGGAGGATTGTTTAAATCATTATTAACGGCGTTTATTTTGCTGTTATTTTCAGCCATATCTGTTCCTGAAAAAATATTTAATGCCGCGGGGATTGTTCTGGAATCCGCTGCTGCATTAAAATCACTCTGAAAATTAAAAGAAGTAAAAATCAAGTACCTTTCCTGAAAAATCCGGCTTAAAAATTTAATTACCTCTCCTTGCAAAAGCAGGATGTGTATAGCAGACATAGTAATATACCGGCTATAAAATAGACAATTTTTAGTTTTTCACCAATATTTTAAACAATTATTGACTTTAAAGCTATTTATAAATAGATGAACTTCATGATTTCCCGCCTTTTTCAACGGGGAAACTCAGATAACCTATTGATAATACAGGGAGCAATATAAAATGGATATAAAAGAACGGATTGAAAACAGCGTTAAACAGATACTAAACGAAGAACTTGGAGCCAGCATTCACCCCGACAAATTATCTTCGATAAGTAATAAAATAAATGAACGCCTTTCAACATCAGTAAATCCTGATGAACTTGTACTCCTGCGCATGATATCACAGAAAAAAAATGATAAAGAGATGGCTGTTGTTTCAGTAATCGGGCAGGATTCAGTCGGTATCGTTGCTGAAGTAACAAGAATTCTTGCAGAAAGCAGTGCAAATATAGAGGGTATGAATCAGGCAATTGTAAGCGGATACTTTGCCCTGATTCTGACAATCGATGTGTCATCAATGAATTTATCCCTCGATAAACTTCAGGAACTGATGAATGTTATTGCCGAGAAAAAAAATCTTAAAATATATATACAACACGAAAACATTTTCAGAAGCATGAACAGGATATAGGTGCCGCGATGAATTACGAAGTATCTGAAATACTTGAAACAATAAAAATGAACTCCCTGGAAAACCTTGATGTCCGCACAGTCACACTGGGACTGAGCCTCTTTGATTGTATAAACGAATCACCGAAGCAGACAGCTGAAAATGTTAGGGAAAAAATGCTGAAGTACGGCTCCAATATTGTCAAAACTGCCGACAAAATCGGAGGGCGCTATGGAGTTAAAATTGTAAATAAAAGAATATCTCTCACACCGCTTTCACTGATTTTCGGTAAACCGCGGAGTTTAGAAGAATATATTCAAGCTGCAAAAATTATAGATAATACCGGAAAAGAAATCGGAATAGACTTCATAGGAGGATACTCTGCCCTGGTACACAAAGGGATAACGGATAGTGAATCTGCGTTTCTCGATTCAATACCGTATGTGCTTGCCGAGACCGGCCGTATATGCAGTTCAGTGAATGTAGCTACAACAAAATCTGGAATAAACATGGATGCCGTCCTACGCATGGGAAAAATTGTTAAACAGGCTGCAGAACTTACAGCAGACCGCCAGGCAATAGGATGCGCGAAACTTGTAGTCTTTGCAAATATCCCGGAAGATAATCCGTTCATGGCAGGAGCACTACATGGCCCCGGCGAAGGAGACTGCACACTGAATGTTGGAGTATCGGGCCCGGGAGTTGTATTTCGGGCAGTAAAAAGCCTTCCTGAAGACGCGGACTTTGAGGTAATATCCGAAACTGTTAAAAAAATCGCATTCAAAATCACACGCATGGGTGAACTTGTAGGGAAAGAGGTTGCCAGAGAACTTGGCGTGTCTTTTGGAATAATCGACCTTTCACTTGCACCTACTCCGGCAATTGGAGACAGTGTTGCAGATATACTCGAAGCCATGGGACTTGAAGCATGCGGAACTCACGGTACAACTGCAGCCCTGGCACTCCTGAACGACGCGGTAAAAAAAGGAGGAGCCTTTGCTTCATCATACGTCGGAGGTTTATCCGGAGCATTTATTCCTGTAAGTGAAGACGCAACAATGGAAAAGAGAGCCGCAGAGGGCCATCTTACTTTTGATAAACTCGAAGCTATGACAGCAGTCTGCTCGGTAGGGCTTGATATGATCGCGATTCCCGGAGATACAACTGCGGAAACAATTGCAGCAATTATAGCTGATGAAATAAGTATTGGTGTTATTAACTCAAAGACTACTGCCGTAAGGCTTCTTCCTGTTCCCGGGGCAGGTCCGGGAGACGAGATATCGCTTGGCGGACTTCTCGGCAGGGCAAGAATAATACCGGTTCATAAAAAATCTGCTGAAATATTCGTAAGAAGAGGCGGCAGGATTCCAGCCCCTATTCAGTCACTGAAAAATTAACTCTTCTATAGATAAGATAAATTTGCTCTGTCTATCAGGGAATGTTCCAGAAACTGCATTGTTTTTTATAAACTTTTGCTGTTTATGAAACATTCCAGTAGTTACCTGTACCGGTTTTGCTGAAACATCCGTAAAATAATAATGTATCATTATTTACTCAAAATCACCCGCATGTTTCGACTAAATTAAATATAATTGTATTCCCCAGATACCTGTACTCTGTATTAACTATGTTTCAATGCTGAAAACTTCCCGAATTAAAAAATGGATCCAAAATAATCCAAATTTATAATTAAAAATTTAAAAATGTACAAAAAAATTTGTTTTTAACTCTATTTTAACTACTATGAGTTTTAGACAGTAAAAAATTTTCAAAGGAGGGGAGTTATGTTTAGTCCAAAAAAAATTCTGGTTACAACTGATTTCAGCGGAGACTCCGATCATGCAGTAAATGTTGCCGGTGATATCGCAAAAAAATATGGTTCAGAGATGTACTTAATGCATGTTCTTAATAATATTGATCCAATGATTGCGGAGTATGGAATGGCGCTTAGTCCTGACAGCATAAAAGCCGCTGAAAAAAGACTGAAAGAAATCACAACTGAAAAACTGAATAAAGAGATAGCAAAAGCAGCACCAAAAGCAGGGATTACTATTAAAGAAGTAATCAGGTTTGGTAACGCTATCGATGAGATTATCAAAGAAGTTGATGAGAAAAAAATTGATCTGCTGGTCATTGCTCCGCATAAACATAAAGCATGGACCGTATTCTTTTCTCATCTCAGTGATGAACTGGTACATAAATCATTGTGCAAAATACTGCTGGTTAAGAATTGATCAGCGGTTAAAGCTTAGGTTTTTTATATAATACTATGTTTAAGGATTACATTTTCATATCCGTAAAGGTGATGTAATCTGGATTGTAAAAAGCCGGGGAAAAAGTTTAATTATGCGGAAGGGGCAGGAAACGAACCTGCCGCTGCAATAAATTACAGCCAACGGTTTTGAAGACCGCGGAGACCACCAGATCCCATCCTCTTCCAATTGATCAGTTAATAAAAAAACAGGATGTAAAGATTGCAATAACAAAATATTTTTTAAAGCAGACTCAGTTTTCGCTGCTGAAGGAAGTTCTGTTGAACAATAAAGGGACTGCCTCACCCAAAATCCTGTAAAATTCACCACCCGTTAGTAGCGCGATTTATCAATACGACTCGCTGCAGTTAAAAAACATTACTTTTTCAGAGTCGCTACTCTTGGCAACCCTGCATAATCATTTAAAATAGAAACTGTGAAACCGCACTTCTTACCATTTTTATGGATAAAATCATGCTGATCACTACCTATCTCAAGCAACAGTACACCGTTTTCTTCAAGATGATCTGCTGAATCTTCAATGATCTTTTTTATAACATCTGTCCCTTTATTCCCGGCAAAGAGCGCTATCTCAGGCTCAAAATCGATCTCTTTCTGAAGCTTGCCTTTCAAAGCCGCGTCTACATAAGGAGGATTTGAAACAATAAGGTTAAATTTTTCCCCGTCAAATGGAGTAAAAAGATCCCCTTTAATGAAATTTATCTTTTTAGGCCCGAGGATTCCAAGAGCATTTTTTTTCGCAATTTTTAAAGCTTTTTCAGATATATCAGATGCGTATATATCAAGGTCAGGCCTTGAATGCTTCAGCACAACTGCAATCGCCCCTGAACCGGTGCAGAGATCAAGTACCTTCGCCCCGGTCCCACCCCAGTAAATTGCCATATCCACCAAAAGTTCAGTTTCAGGCCGCGGAATAAGAACATCTTTGTTAACTATAAAATCAACTGAATAAAACTCTTTAACTCCTGTTATATAAGCAACAGGTTCAAATTTAAGCCTTCTCAATGTATATTTTTCAATTTTCTGAATTTCTTCTTTCGTAAGAAGCCTGTCTCTATCCGTAACAAGTTTATACCTTTCTATTTCAAGTACACCCGAGACAAGAATCTCAGCATCAAGTGAAGGATTTTCGATACCTCCATCCTTCAGCCGAAGTATAAGATTTTTTACAAGTTCACCTAAAAGCAAAATCAACCTGCCTTTTACTTCATGCTCTTAAGGAGAGATTCATTTTCAAATTTCTTCAGGGCATCAAACATATCATCGAGATCCCCTTCCAGAATTTTTTCAAGGGAATACAGAGTAAGCCCTATCCTGTGATCGGTCATCCTTGACTGCGGATAATTATATGTTCTGATGCGTTCGCTTCTGTCTCCGGAACCGATCTGTGATTTCCTGATCTCGGATTCTTTAGCCAGCTTTTCAGCATTCATCTTTTCGAGCAGCCTTGCTGCTAAAACTCTTAAAGCTTTAGCCTTGTTCTTAATCTGGGATTTTTCATCCTGACAGGTAACAACCATACCTGAAGGGATATGGGTAATCCTGACAGCGGAATCAGTCGTGTTAACCGACTGCCCACCGTGACCGGTTGACCTGTAGACATCAGTTCTGATATCGTTAGGGTCAATAACAAGTTCATCCTCTTCAGCTTCAACAAGGACGGCAACAGTAACCGCAGAAGTATGAATTCTTCCCTGAGCTTCGGTTTCAGGAACCCTCTGTACTCTATGCACACCGGATTCATATTTAAAAATATCATATGCTTCAGGGCTTTTTATGGAAAAGGAAACCTCTTTAAATCCGCCAATTTCATTAGTGTTAACTTCAAGGTACTCTACTTTCCATCTCTTTGTCTCGGCATACCTTGTGTACATACGGAAAAGATCAGCAGCAAAAAGCGCAGCTTCATCACCGCCTGTACCGGCCCTTATCTCTATAATGATATCTTTCCCGGAATTCGGATCTTTCGGCAGAAGCATAAGCATGAGTTTATCATTAAGGTCTTTAATTCTCTCTTCAAGTGAGGAAATTTCAGATGAAAGCATCTCTTTCATTTCCGGATCATGCTCAGAATTTAAAAGTTCTTTGCTGTCAGCAAGATCCTTAACGCACATCATATATTCATTGATTTTGTTAACTACCGGAGAGAGTTGGGAGTGTTCTTTGTTGAGTTCCCTGAAAATTTTCTGATCAGAAATCACATCAGGATCACTCAGCTGCTTTTCAACCTCTTCAAATCTATATTTTATTTCATTCAGCTTCGAATCCATACATTTCCTCTGGGTAAAAAAAGTAAGCACTCAAAAAGTAGCGGTAATTTTTATTCTCCGCCGCTCAAGGCGCAACGGAGATATATATTCCAGCCAGCCCCTGAGTATTTGATAAAAAAATAAGCGGATAATCCGCTTTTTTCTTATTATTAAACTGGTTTATTATCGCTCCCGGGAGGACTCGAACCACCGACACATGGTTTAGGAAACCACTGCTCTATCCGCCTGAGCTACGGGAGCAAATTTATTTTGATCCTTACGAGTAGAGATTTTTTCTCCTGGATGCAATGACACGTTGAAAATCACGGATATTCTTTACAACGATTCTATCCTCGTAAAGATCAATTTTGTCCACACGGGTTAAATGTGTCAATTCTTTTTGTGCGTCAGCTTCAGCCATCCCGGCCCAGCTTGCAACCTGCTGTGAAGTAGTATAAAGAGTTATCTCGCCCTCCATATCATATTGCGGATTCTGCTCCGCGAGCATAATAAGTACATCCATAACTTTAACTGAAGGCTCTTCAAGAAGAAGAATCATTAACCGTCTTTTGGCATCATAGATTCTCTTGGAAAATATAAGAAGAAGTTTATACGCCAGCTGGGGATTACCCTGAAGCAGGGTGTCAAAATTATCCCTGTGGAATTTTAAAACTCGTACCTTGTCTATCGCAATTGCGGAAGCAGATCGAGGTTCCTCTTCAAGTATAGACATCTCCCCGAAGACATCCCCCGCGCTGAGAACATCAATAGTTTTTTCCCTGTCATTAATTATTTTTGTAATTTTAACACGTCCCTTCTGGATAAAATAAAATTCATATCCAGGTTCAAATTCACAAAAAATAATCTCATTTGGATTATATTCAACTCCGAATCTTCCAAAAAATTTTTCATCAAGTTCAAGCATAAATGCCACCTAACTCTTCTGTAAAGCCCTGATTTTATCAAATGCCTTTGAATTCAAAGAATCCTTTGGAGAGGCATTGGCTACTTTGTTATAATACGTTATTGCTTTATCCTTCTGCCCTGCTGCTTCAAAAATTTCTCCAATATACAGAAGAGATTCTTTCATCCTTTCCGAATCAGAATATTTTTTAACTATCTCGGCAAAATGTGTCATTGCATTTTTATAATTCTTCAGGTTAAAATAACAGACTCCTGTATAAAAATAAGATTCAATAAATATTTTTTTATCCTGCTGTTTTTCAGGCAATCCGTCCCTTATTATTTCAGAGAATACTTCAAGAGCAGACTTATAATTGTCTGTTTTAAGACTGGCAACTGCGCCATCAAATTTTTCCTTGATTGTCGGCTCAGATTTTGCAGAGTGATTGCTGTCAAGGCCAAAATCACCAAATTCATCAAGAGTATTGTCATCAGAAAGAAAATCATCCATTTCGCTTGAGAGTTCCGAAGATAAGGCCGGCTCATGAGGTTCTGAATCAAAACTGAAATCAGGTTTTACCTCTTTCTTGGGCGACGGTTTATCCTCAAAACTGAAAACATCTTCTGAATCATCATCCATTGAAAAATCAGCGAGATCATCATCTTTTGCAGGTTTAACCGGTTTGCCCTGAGGAATTCCTCCGCCAGAACTGATAGCCTTTATCCGGTCCATCGCAAGTTTTGAATAATCTGTATTCGGATAATATTCCATATATTTCTTAAAAGCATATGTAGCCTTGTTGAAGTCCCCGGACTTAAAATAATGCTCGCCGATTCTAAAAAGTTCCACATCCGGATTTACATTATCTGTTTCGCCAAGAACTGTGCGGACAGTCTTTCCCAGTCTTCTAAGCTGGTTGCTGAATACACGGAGCATTTTTCTTACAACATTTACATTACGCAGAATCATCCTTTCGAAATCCGCCATGTTAAGCACAAGAACGGATGTTTCACCAATAGTCTGAGCGGTTTCTTCTCTCGGATATTTTCCCAGAGCGGATTTTACTCCGAAAAATTCCCCCTGACGGACCTCTTCCTTAACCTCTTCGCCGGTGTCTATCTTGGTATATGTCAGGAGAACTCTGCCTGATTTCAATATATATATATACTCGCTTTTATCCCCTTCAAAATAAATAATTGAACCGGACTTATAGCCCCTTGTGATTATTCCACCCTGAAATCCGCTAGCCATCACTACTCCTTTTGTTAATTAAAAATCAACAGGCATAAAAGGATATTCCTTCTTAAATCCAACAGCCCTGCTTATTCTCCGCAGAAGCCCTTTGAGGTCGCCGATAACAATTTTTTCCTTACCGGCCAATACTATATTCTGATACTTTACTCCAAGTGAATCAAATAACGGAGCAAACTCAACATCACCATAAGAAGGCATTCCGTTAATAACAACAAGCATGATATCCTTCAACTCCGCAGAAACTACTGAATTAATGTAGGAACCGCCTCTGTCTCTTACGACAACCAGATCGGCAATATTACCCTCTCTGATGTCTCCGGAGTCATAAAGTTTAAATGCTTTTGCAGGATTAACTGTAACCATTTTATAAATTATTTCGTCACTTAACTCTTCACCATAAAGTTTTTTATACAGCTTCCTGTCGAAATGCATCTCATATAAAATGTTCTCGCCGCCGGACATTGGTGAATCTGTACCGATACATACGTTAATTTTCTTTTCAAGCAGCATCTTGATGTTTGTTGTCTTGTTAAACATAAAGATATTGGAATCGCCGCACCATACAACTGATGCATTTTTCTTTTTAATAAGATCCATATCGCTTTCAGAAAATGCAATCCCGTGAATCAATACAGAGTGATCTCCAAGTCCGCCCTGTTTATCAAGAGTTGCAATGTCTTTTATTGTTTCGTGATCAAATCCTTCAGCAATATGGGTTATAAACGGAATATCATTTGCAACAGCTTTCTTATATTCGGCCTCAATTCCCTCCCCCCAGGCAAGAGCAAATGAAGTAATTGAATGTGCAAGGGCGTATTCACGTATTGCTTTAACCGGAAGTATATCATAATAGGGTTCCGCCACGAAAGGCGGTATATGATCTGATGCGGTTGTCACACCTGATATCAGGTTTCTGTACGCGGCAAGGAGGTATAGGTCACGGTTTTCAATCTGTTGTCTCTCCTGGTATACCGGGGAACTCTTGAGATCATTATCCCATGGAAGCCAGTTCTCATAGGGGCCATTTCCGACTTTCGGCCAATAATTTCCAAGAAAATGATCATGCGAATTTATTAGTCCGGCGGAAATAACTCCACCGGCATTAAAAGATATATGGCTGCCCATGTCTTTACTGGAAACAGAGGAAATCCTTCCGTCTTCAATTAATATATTTACTTTTTCAGTAGTTTTATCAGGATTCAGTATTGCCATTCCTGAAAGTACCCACTTTTTCATTTTAAAATCCTTATACAATTATAATATACTGCTACAGACACATCTTAAAAAATAGAATATTGAAAATCCTAAGTCAAGCAAAATAAAATAGATATTTTTTACCGGGTAGTATGTTGAATCAGCTGCGCCGGGGTAACAGACTAATTGGATTTTCAGGCTTCCCCGCACGGTCTATCTGAAAATGCAGGGTCATATCATCACTGATATTGCCAATCCTCGCACCTTTCCGAACTGTCTCTCCAGCTTTAACTTCAACATCCATGAGATTTGAATATACTGTAATATATCTCTTTTCATGCTTAACGACAATATATTTTCCGTATCCCCTCATATATCCCACTCTTTTAACCACACCATTTTCAGATGCAATAACCTCACCGCCCGGGCTGCCCTTGATTATAATTCCGATAGATTTCACTCCATCTTTTCCATCTCTGCTGTAGCCTTTAACTTTTTTTAAAGGCCATAAAAAAAGAGGTTGGGATGAAGCTGAAACTTTTTCATCGGAATCATTGCAGTTTTTCTTAATCTCTCTATTTTTAGCCGGAATTTTAAGTTTCATTCCCTTGTAAATCTTTGAAGCATCCGTGAGATCGTTAATCTCCTGAATTTCTTTGTGTGATACACCCGACCTTTTAGCAATGCCGAATAAAGTATCTCCACTTTTCACGATATAATAGAGTGTTTTCCCCGTCAGATTCTGATCTGAATTCTTTTTTTTCAGATTTGTTCTGTTAATGTTTGATTCTTTTTTTGTAACGGATTTTGAAGAGTTTCTTATATCATTGTATTTTTCATATTCATCCTGGTTCAGGTGCTTACTATTGTAGGATATTATGTCTCCATTATTCTCTGCCGCCCTCTTTTTATAACTGTCATTATAAAATTTTACCTCCCTGTCTGCATCCTCTCCGTAAACACTGTTTTTCTTTTCTGAATAAGCTGTTCTGCAAAAAAACAGGCATATTAAAAGAGCAGCGGGTAATAAATAAAATTGCGGTCTTAACCTCACTTTTAATACCCCGAACTGTCTCAAATGGCCGAACTAACCCTTATTCACATTATCGTTCAATCAACCTTTATAGTTTAGCGAAAAAAAAATTGAAACGAAAAAAGATCAGAAAGCCCCCCAAACCCCCCGGAGGTGGGCTTAAACGACAGTTTGATCAATGATTATCATGTTCAACGGATCAATTTTAATAATATTTTTTGAAGCCCACCTTCGGGGGTTCGGGGGCTGTGGAGTTTGTATTAAAAACCTATTAAAAATAATTCAAAAAGTAATATGGTTACATTATTCACACATCGAGATCTGTTTCCGTTGAAGCTATCACAAACTTTCCATGTTTAACATTTTTTATGGACAGGATCATATCCGCGAGAGATTTAAGATGCCCTGCTTTCCCCTTAAGTATAAGGACCTCAAGACAATTATGCGCATCGAGGTGTATGTGAGTTGTTGATACAATATTCTGAAAATAATCATGTTGCACATTGTTAAGTCTCTCGGAAATTTCTCCATGATGATGATTATATATTATAGTCAAAGTACCGAAAGATTCTGTTTCAGGATTTTCGATCCGTTGCGACACAAGTACATCCCGTATCAGGTCTCTTATCGCTTCAGATCTGTTGACATACCCTTTATCAGAAATATGCGAATCAAACTTTGTAAGAAGTTTTTCCTCGATTGAAACGCCAAATCTCACTATATTTTTATCTATCATTATTTCACTCCGGTTTAAAATTTTAATTCTGATTCATTATCAATCCCTTTACATCTTTATAAGAAATGCTTTACTGCCCCGATGCAGAAGACAGTGCAGATATTAATTTATTTCATTCTGCATTAACATTTATTTTCAGAAATAAATAATAATTTGAATTTATTTATATAAATAACAAAAATAATATATTTAATATTTGTGCAATAAATAATTCCATAGTGCAGCATTATGTCACTAATTAAATTATTGACTTTTCAAACATGATAATGTTTTTGAAAATCAGATTTTACCACGGGTAATCACAAATTTAAACTAACGCAGCAGTTCAAAGAGTGGAAATAAATCTCTCCTGCAATTTTTACCGTTAGCAATAAACCTTGATTTGTCTACAAAGTTTTCTGTTTTATTAAAACAGGCAATTATGAAAATGAAACAGATTATCAGAAAAAAGGGCGTAAGTATTGAAAAAATCTGAACCATACACCGGCATTGCAGAAGCATATGATTATATACTCCGTCATGTAGACTACGAGCAGTGGTACCAGTTTATCCGCAGTATAATGACCATATACGTGGAAAATCCTGAAACAGTACTTGAGCTGGGTTGCGGTACAGGAAAATTCGGCGCAAAATTCTCTGCTGATAACTATAAAATTTTCGGGATAGATATATCTCTCAATATGCTGAGGGTTGCGAAAACCAGAGCCTTCAGAAGTTTCAGAATTATTTGTGCTGATATCCGAAATTTTTATTTAAAAGAAAAATTTGATTTTATTTTCAGCGTCCATGACACAATGAATTATCAGATTACAACTGATGATGTGCGGTCTGTATTCCGCTCTGTAAAAAGTGTTATGCATAAAAAAAGTATTTTTATGTTTGATGTTACAACTGAACACAACATAGACCGGTTTTTTGACAATAAAACTTCTTTCTACAAAACACGGGGAATGAATATTGAGTGGGGCAATACTTACGATAGAGAAAAAAAACATATCATTTCTACTTTTGTAATCCGTTATAAAGACGGCCGGGTTTTTAACGAGGAACATATACAAAGAATCTACACCCAGAATGAGATAGAAGTGATACTGAAAGAGGAAGGTTTTGAAATACTCGAAGTATGCAGCGATTACACGTACAATGCTCCATCCAGTGAAACTATTATGATTAATTTTATTGTAAAATTAGGGAATGCAAAATGAGTGTTCTGATATTCATAGCAGGACTGGCAATAGGAATCTCCGCTTTTCTGTATATTCTTTCTGCAATTTCAGGCGGAATGAATAAAATAAAAAAAACAGGGACAGGGCAGAGTAAAGTTACTAAACAGAATATTCAGCCTGAAACTATAGGTTTCAGAGGGAGAAAAACTGTGCCTCCGGGGACCAGAATCTGCCCGTTATGCGGCTCTGAACTTACAAAATATGAAGGCCTTTACGCTTCGAAGGTCATGGAGAAATCAGAAAATAAAATTCTGATTATGGGATGTAAATACTGTTTTAAGGATAAATAAAATTCAATTATCCGGTTATGCAAATAACAAAATAATTTATAGATAGAACAATGGTGTTGAAACCTCTGTTCTATCTATAAATTTCTAGAGAGCTAAAAATCCTCCGAAGACCCAGCCTCTTTTTCCGTTCCATTCAACATGATACCATACAGAAGTCTTGCCGGCGATTGTTTCTTCAGTTGTCCCTTTATCTATTATTTTAACCGTATTTCCATCGGGTATAACTACAATTGATTTGCCTGAAGTTCCCGGTTCTTCTCTCATAGTTAATCCTGCCGCAGCCTGCACGACGGCTTCTCCTGCTCCGCTGTTTCCTCCAGCTCCGTTTATTTCAGATCCGGCATTCCCCATCCCTTCAGCTGGGCCAATAAGATTGCGGGCCATGTCTGCAAAAATTCCGGTACTGGATGTAAGATCTTTAAGATTAGCTTCTGCCTGTTTTTTCTGATCCGGTTTTGAAGCGGCATTTTTAAGTATCGCTGCGGATTCTTCGAAAAGTTTCGCTTCCTGAACTCTTATCTCTTCAGCAGTGAACCCGCTGTTTACCCACTGCTGTGTAATCCATTTCCCGTCAAGCTGGCCTACATATACCTGAATCCACTCCGCGTTCTCCTGCAGAACAAATCCTATAGTTCCTTTAGGTATAATTGCAAAAACTTTGCTCGAAGCGTTGTTGCGGATGTAGGCTTTTGTATCCTCAATAAATACTACAGGTTTATCTGCCAGATTTTTTAACTGCAGATAGAGTACGGTATTATCTGAAAGTTTTACTTTTGCTATTTCAGTACTTACACCCTTTATCTGAATATTTACTGTTTCGAGAAGTTTAACAGGTTCTGTTTTTGACAGAGTAGCACCCCAGGTTTTCAATTCCTGATCTTTATAAACTGCGGTCGAAAATTTCGCGTATTTTACGATATCACCGGGTGCTAGATCCAGTCCCTGCTTGTCGCCTTTCTTGCATCCCTGAATCAGTATTAGACTCAGCAAAAGTACGGAGAGGGTATAAATAAACTTTTTCATCTGATTCTCCTTGTGTTGGTTGAAATGATGTTTGTTTGAGAATAATTACAGATTTATACTAATGTTAAATTTTTATTTTGTCAAATAAATTTATTGGGCTGAGAAGACTTCACTTTTTATTTATGTTAGAAGATGCTCACCTTTGCTGAGGGTGTTTGTTTTGATACTGTTCTCAACATGCAAGAGGGATAACCGCATCCCCTACTTCGGCAAGCTCAGCACTTCGCTTTGCGAACTCCGCGCTCCTCCAAAGGCGGAGGGCCTTTATCTTACTTACTACTATGACAGACTTTTACCAGCGCGCCGCAGAAAACATCACACATTCCCCTCCGTCAATTCTTAAAAACGGGAGAAGTGGGCATGCAAGTATACGAACACAAAAAAAGGCTCACCCGAGGGTGAGCCTTTCAATGTTATATGAAAACTTTTTATTATGCGTCTTTTGAAAGCGACTTTGATGCCCTGTAAGCAGCTCTCTTCAGCATTGGTACACCCATTGTGAATGTTGAGAGTAGCGCATAAACATCTTTTGTTGCTTCTGCCTTTGTCATATCAACAGCCTCAGGATGAAGCGGAAGATCATACTTCTCAGGATCATCTCTGAGTACAGTGATTACTCCAAGTCCTTTAAACTGATCGAGGCCGTAAATATTGGCTTTTGGAAATCCTTCTGCCTTGAGAATTTTAACTCTTTCCTGCGCATGCTTAATCAAATCCTGTCTGTACCCAAAACGAAGAGCATCAGACGGGCAGACAGATACACAGGCAGGGATTTCCCTTTCATTAAGTGTACATGCATTACACTTATGTGATTTGTCTCTCTTAAGAATCTTCTGTCCCGCATCGTTGACATGATTAATTTCGCTCAGTTCAGGTACTTTATAAACACAGGCGTTAACACATGCCCCGCATCCTATGCATTTATCCTGATCAATTACTGTCCAGTCGTCCAGCTTATAAATTGCCTTTTCAGGACATACGTTAAGACAGTTTGCTTCAGCACAGTGAAAACATTTCTTGTGCATGATAGTCCATATCGGACGGTCTGCATTGCTTCTATCTATAGGGAAAAAGATAACATGGTTCCATGTTTTAGCTGAAAGTTTCTTGGGATTTGTATACTCAGGACCCGCGAAAAATTCAGTCTTCTCTGCAGGGAGGCCGTTCCACTGTTTACATGCAACCTGACATCCTCTGCAACCCTGACATTTTGATGTATCTACTAAAAACGCTTTTTCTGCCATATCCTACCCCCTTACGCCTTCTCGATGTTTACCAGGAATGCTTTGTATTCCGGTATTGATGAATTCGGATCGCCGACTGAAGGAGTCAGAGTATTACATGAATCACCGGTTGACTCGCATCCCTGGCCGAAGTGCCAGATCATACCAACCATCTCAACCATCTTTCCGTCAACTTTGAAAGGCTGAACCCGGTCTGTAACAAGAGCGTAAGAATCAATAACCCCCCTTGCTGAACTGATCTTGACCTTATCACCATTTTTTATTCCTTTTGCTTTGGCAAGGGAGAGGCTTATTTCACAGAACATATCGGGAACAAGTTCATTAAGCCATGGAAGGTTCCTTGTCATAGCACCCGCCTGCCAGTGTTCAACAACCCTGTAGGTAGAACCGATGTACGGGAATCTTCCTGTTGTTCCGATTTCTCTTTTAGCCATATCAGAAACTGTAACTCCAGGATTCAGCTGATGAGAGTTCATCAGGTTCCGTGCAACTGTTTCCATCGGTTCAAAGTGTTCGGGGAACGGGCCGTCGTTAAGTCCCGGAGCAAATAGCCGTGCAACACCTTCTCCGTTCATGATAAACGGATTCTTCTGTTCAGGACCGAATTTTGCCCCTCCGTCTACAACATCACCTTTCCATGTACTGCCGTTCCATTTAATAACCCATCGTTTTGGATCGTAAGGTTCCCCTTTTCTGTTTACAGCTGCCCTGTTATAGATAATCCTTCTGTTAACAGGCCATGTCCAGGACCATTCAGGGTACATACCGATCTTGTTGGAAGCATCTTTAGTACCTCTTCTGGCCATCATATTGCCGTCTTCATTATAAGAACCGCTATATATCCAGCATCCGCTTGCAGTTGAACCGTCGTCTTTCATTATCAGGAAATTCTCTAATTGTTTTCCTCTCTTGCCGTCCTTGCCAATGTGGTAACCATTGATCTCTTTAGCAACAAGATGCGGATCTGCTTCATGCTCACCCGGATGTCTGTAATCCCAGTTAGCGTTGAGAATCGGGTCAGGGAAAGCAACTTTCTTACCAGCTTTCACATCCGCTTCATACAGCTCACGGACTTTAAGGAAAAGCTCATCAATCAGGTCAAGGTCAGATATTGAATTACCCGGCCCTTTCTGAGCCTTGTATCTCCACTGAGTCCATCTTCCGGAGTTGGCAACGCTTCCCTCTTTTTCGACAGATGAAACCATCGGAAGGAGGAAAACCTCAGTTTTGATATTCGCAGGATTAACACCTTTTCTTTTCCAGAAAATTGATGTGTCTGTTTCCCAGAGGTCAGCACAAATCAGCCAGTCGAGTTTCTCAACTGCTTTCATGATTAGATTTGTATTAGGTCCGCCGACACATGGATTTGTACCCATGAAGATCGCGCCCTTGTGCTGTCCCTTTGACATATCCTCAAACATAGCCATGTATGGTACAGGTTTATGCGCTTTCGGGAGATAATCGTATGCAAAATCATTCTCCTTCTTAGCGTTTTCTCCAAACCATGCCTTAAGCATGCTTATCAGATATTTTGGTTTGTGCTGATTCCAGTTTAGACTCATCGGATCATTGGTTTTCGGCACGTAACTCTTTATATATGCTTCGAGATTTACATCTTTTGCTTTTGGCGATTCCAGGTAACCCGGGATTATATGCCAGAGGAGACCATGGTCTGTTGAACCCTGAACATTTGACTCACCTCTAAGTGCATTAATACCCCCGCCTGCAAGACCCATATTTCCGAGTAAAATCTGAAGAATGGAATATGTACGGATATTCTGTACACCGATAGTATGCTGAGTAGCACCCATTGCATACATGATAGTGGCAACTTTATCAGGTTTGTGTGTGGAAGTATAGAGCTCTGCAACCTTCTGAAAAGATGCAACCGGGCATCCTGTAATTGAGCTGACTTTTTCCGGAGTGTATCTTTCAAAATGTTTCTTCATCAGCTGATATACGCAGTTAGGGTCTTTCAGAGATTTGTCTCTCTTTGGAATTCCCTTGTCATCAAGCTGATATTTCCATGTATCATTAATATATGTTTTCTTTCCGCTGTCATAACCGGAGAAGATACCATCATTAAACTTATAAGCAGGATTAATAAGATATGTTGCGTTTGAATATTCTACAACATAATCTTTCTGAATAAAGTCATTCTGAAGAGCATAATTGATTATACCGCTCATAAATGCTATATCTGTACCAGGTCTTATTGGAGCGTAAAGATCGGCAAGAGATGAAGTCTTGGTAAATCTCGGGTCAACATTGATAAGCTTGCCGCCCCTGTCTCTTGCTTCCTGAACCCATTTGAAAGAGATAGGATGGTTCTCTGCTGCGTTACTTCCTATAATAAATACTACGTCTGCATTCCGGATATCTATCCAGTGGTTTGTCATCGCACCGCGGCCGAATGTAGCTGCCAAACTGGCAACTGTTGAACTGTGTCAAATACGGGCCTGATGTTCAAGATAGGTTAAGCCTATTATACGTGCAAACTTTGACCACACATAGCACTCTTCATTGTCAAGAGCCGCACCGCCTAAGCCCGCAATCCCTGCTGTACGGTTTACAGTTACGTTATTCTCTTTTTCAATAAAAGTCTTGTCCCTCGCGTCCTTGATTCTCTCAGCCATCATTTCAAAGGCTTTTTCCCATGAGAGCTCTTCCCACTGAGTACCGCCCGGTTTTCTGTACTGAACTTTGTCAAGTCTTCGCTTGATCGGATTTGAAGCTATCTGATAAAGAGCTGCACCTTTAGCGCATAAACTCCCTTTATTGATAGGATGTTCCGGATCA
>Ga0116171_10001680_pt1 | contig 21782 bp, 17 predicted proteins | sample AD_JPNHW2_MetaG_FD_89798 | JGI IMG/M metagenome (GOLD analysis project Ga0116171, IMG submission 89798) | Active sludge microbial communities of municipal wastewater-treating anaerobic digesters from Japan - AD_JPNHW2_MetaG | ecosystem: Engineered > Bioreactor > Anaerobic > Digestate | place...
ACATGAAACATGAAACATGAAACATGAGACATGAAACTCAAGCAATATTTCTCAACAAAAATTCAAAACGATCTTAATGGCTGATCTATCAGTTGATATAGGAAAGCTTCACCTGAAAAACCCGGTAATGCCGGCATCGGGTACTTATGGTTACGGGCCCGAGTTTGACGATTTTTATAATGTTAGCAGGCTGGGAGCGATTGTTACCAAGGCATGCACATCCAAGCACCGCGAAGGGAACCGCTACCCGCGAATGGCCGAAACGCCGATGGGAATGCTGAACTCGGTTGGTTTGCAAAATAAGGGCGTAGATTATTTCGGAAAATCGATATATCCGGCAATCAGCCATTACGATACGCACATAATCGTAAATGTCAGCGATTCAACGGTTGAAGGTTATGTTGAAGTTGCCCGCAAACTCAATGAGCTTGAGAAAGTTTCAGCCATCGAACTGAATATCTCCTGCCCTAATGTGAAAGAAGGAGGCATGGCTTTCGGTACGTCGTGCCCGATGGCCGGAGCCGTTACGAAAGAAGTGCGGAAAGTATATGACAAGACAATGATTGTGAAACTGTCGCCCAATGTTACTAACATTGCTGAGATAGCCCGCGCTGTTGAAGACGAAGGAGCCGATGCCGTGTCACTGATCAATACTCTGCTTGGCATGGCGATTGATGCTGAAAAACGACGTCCTGTGCTCTCCACAATAACAGGCGGACTGTCGGGGCCTGCCGTTAAACCGGTTGCTCTCCGCATGGTGTGGCAGGTTGCTAAAGCAGTTAAAATTCCCGTGATCGGAATGGGAGGGATATCTACAGCTACCGATGCGGTTGAATTTATGCTGGCAGGCGCTACGGCCATTCAGGTGGGAACCGCAAATTTCGTCGATCCTATGGCCTGTATTAATATTATTGACGGTCTCAACCAGTATCTTGATCGCCATAACTTCAAATCTGCCAGGGAATTGATAGGTGCCCTGCAGGAATAGGAAGCCAATCGGTTTGCTAACCTTTTAATCGCCAAAATCATTTATAACAGGATGCATAAACGTAATGTTCTGATTATCGGTTCAGGTGGACGCGAGCATGCCCTTGCCTGGAAACTTTCCCAAAGCCCATTGCTTAATAAGCTATTCATCGCGCCGGGAAATGCCGGGACAGGCTTCACGGGAATAAATATCCCGGTGCCGGTAACCGATTTTGAAGCAATTAAACTAACCGTACTTGAAAATGATATTGAGGTGGTCATTGTTGGACCGGAAGATCCTCTGGTACAGGGAATTGCTGATTTCTTTGAGAGTGATCAGCTGCTTCAGCATGTGATACTGATCGGACCAGGCAAAAAAGGCGCTCAACTCGAAGGCAGCAAGGATTTTGCAAAGCAGTTTATGTTGCACCATCACATCCCCACGGCAGCATATGGCTCATTCACAGCAGCCACATTTGATGAAGGCCTCAGCTTTTTGAAAAAACAGCATCCTCCCTATGTGCTTAAAGCCGATGGACTGGCTGCCGGTAAAGGTGTCGTGATTTGTAATACATACGATCAGGCTGCTGCAGAGCTCGATTCAATGCTCAGGCAGGAAAAGTTCGGGAAAGCATCAGCCAGGGTGGTTATTGAAGAATTCCTTGATGGTATTGAACTCTCGGTTTTTGTGATCACTGATGGATTAAGTTACAGAATACTTCCCGAAGCCAAAGATTATAAGCGGATAGGAGAGGGCGACACCGGCCCGAATACAGGAGGCATGGGATCGGTTTCTCCGGTTCCTTTTGCTGACATCAGTTTCATGCAAAAAGTGGAGGAGCGGGTGATCAAACCCACTGTTAATGGCTTGTCTGCTGATAAAATACCGTACAAGGGATTTATCTTTTTCGGTTTAATGAACGTAAAAGGCGATCCATATGTAATTGAATATAATGTCCGCATGGGCGACCCTGAAACTGAAGCGGTGATGCCTCGCATCAAAAGTGACCTTTTAGAACTGTTCATTAACCTTGGTGAAGGAAAACTGTCAGATTCAGTGTTGGAGTTCAACTCTCAAACGGCTGTGGCTGTTATGATGGTGTCAGGAGGTTATCCCGGAAACTATGCTAAAGGCAAAGTCATTACAGGACTCGATAACAGCGAATTGCCGGTTGTATTTCATGCAGGTACAACTTATGATGAGAGTGCCGCGGAGGTTTTGACTTCGGGAGGCAGGGTGCTGGCTGTCACAGCACTTGGTGATACCCTGGAAACTGCCCGGAAAAAGGCTTACAAAGGTGTGTCTGAAATCCGCTTCGAAGGGGCTTACTTCCGGAATGATATAGGTAAAGACCTGATGTAACTTAATTCTGGCAACAGAGATGCTCAAAAGACTTTCGAAAACCGGCTTTTTCCTTCAGTTTATCATCTTCTTAGCCATTGGTACAGTGCTTTGGTTCCCGGCATTTATCCAGCCTGTATCACCTGCCGGCACCAATCTGTCAGGGCCGTTGTATGATGCTGTCATGACATGGCTGCAGGGTAATCTTTTAGTTTCAGCAATCATAGCTGCCCTGCTGGTTATCAGCCAGGCTTTTTTGCTGCATGTTCTGCTGGCTTCGCATGATCTATTATCACGCGATAGTTTTATTGATGCTATCATCTATCTTGTGCTCATGAGCTGGCAACCGGCAATGCTTTGCCTGCATCCTGCATTGCCTGCAGGAATCCTGATTTTGTTGTCGCTCTTCATGATCATGAAGATGTATGGTGAAACCGATCCTAACAAGCATGTTTTCACAGCATCGTTTTCAATAGCTATTGCTTCACTTTTCTACCAGCCGGCAATTTACTTTATGGCTGGGCTTTGGTTTTGCCTTTTTACATACAGAATAACGTCGTGGCGCGAATGGTTTATAACTATCATCGGACTGATACTGCCGCTGGTTTATCTTTTCAGCTATTATTACTGGCAGGGTTCTGTGAATCAGGGACTTGATATGGTGGAAAGATCATTAACTGATCAATTCTCGTCAAATATACATTTTAGTAGTGCTGAATGGGTGTTCCTCGTGAGCGCACTCTTCATGATGGTGGTGACATCTTTAATAACGCTTAACTCCATACAGGATAAAGTGATCAGCATCAGGCGCAAAAACTGGATCATATTCGACTTCGCCATTGCCGGATTACTGATTCTTTTCGTTGCGATCGGAACACTCAAATCAGGGCTTTACCTGGTAATGATGCCGCTGGCATATTTTCTGACATATGCTGCAATTTCTGTCAAAAAAAGCAGGATCAGCGATTTGATTGTGCTGGTGTTTGTTCTGCTTGTCATTGTTTTACATTACCTGATATAGCAATGCTGAAAAGTAGCTTTCAGGATACACTGATTGAAGCAGGAGTGGATGAAGCCGGCAGGGGATGCCTTGCAGGACCGGTTTTTGCCGCTGCTGTGATCTTACCACTCAATTTTAATGACGAAAGGCTGAATGATTCCAAGAAACTCTCGGAGAAGCAACGAAATGTGTTAAGGTTAGTGATTGAAAAAGAATCCATTGCCTGGGCAGTGGCTTCAGCCGATAATCATGAGATTGACCATGTGAATATTTTAAACGCTTCATTCCTGGCGATGCACAGGGCTATTGAAGCACTGGAAACGAAGCCGGAACTGCTTTTGATCGATGGTAACCGGTTCAAATCTTATGAAAATATTGAGCATCAATGTATTGTGAAAGGCGATTCACTATATCAGTCAATAGCAGCAGCCTCCATACTGGCAAAGACACACAGGGATGAATTCATGGTCCGGATTTCTGAGGTTTATCCGGCATATTTATGGGGAAAAAATAAAGGCTATCCTACGGAAGCGCACCGAAACGCAATCCTTGAGAATGGTTATACACCTTACCATCGTCAAAGCTTCTCATTTCAGCGAAAACTTTTCTGAGATCAGCAAAGTGCCATGTGCTGACCAACTTAAGAGGATTCCCCTTAAACATAAAACCCCGCCTTTGCGGGGCGGGGATTCATGAACCAAATTATTAACCAATTTTTAACCAGAAAACCTCTAACTAGAGAAATATAAAAACAAACTCTTTAGTTTCATTTGCTTATCCGATAACCAGTCGTTTGCAAATTGATGCTGCAAAATTAATAATATTTTTCATATCATAATACAAGTTAATAAAAAAAATTATTAATTATTTTAAACTTTCATCCATGCTGTAAGAATGAATGCTTGACAAACAATAGATTTTACTATTTGATCGTTAATTATATTGAAAGATTTTCTGCTATGACTGCACCTTTCAGAAGAATTGCCTTTGGTGATTTCCATTTCTGTTAATGACAAACTTCTGCCACTTGCTTTCTGCAGAAAATTTATCTTTGGTGTTTTGGAAATTGATACATGTACATGAAACAATACCTTGCCATAATAATCTTAATATCAGCTGTTTCTGTCGCAGTAAGAGCTCAGGTTAAGCCTGTAAACCCTGACTACCAGGCTTATATCGATAAGTACAGCGAAATGGCTGTCAGGGAGATGCAACAATACAGGATACCTGCCAGCATTACACTTTCACAGGGAATTATTGAAAGCAATTGCGGGAAAAGTCCGCTGGCTAAAGATGCAAATAATCATTTTGGGATTAAATGTCAAAAAGACTGGACGGGTGAAACATATCTTTTTGACGATGATAAAGAGCAGGAGTGTTTCCGGAAGTACAACAATGCAGAAGAATCCTACAGGGATCATTCTTTGTTTCTGACAACGCGAACCAGGTATTCTGAGCTATTCAGTCTTGAACTGACTGATTACAAAGGCTGGGCGCGGGGTTTGAGCAAGTGTGGTTATGCAACCAACCCTAATTACCCTGACATTCTGATCAGGGTCATTGAGGATTGCCAGCTTTTTCGATTCGACGATATAACCATGGCCGAACAATTAGCAGCGAATAAAGAAAATTCCGAAAAAGTAATATCTCAGGCTCAGGCTGAGCGGCAAAATGATGCATCTCAGGTTTATTACCGAAAAGCATATAAGATGCCTTCTGCCGGTGAATTCAAACTTCGGGATGTCAGCAAACTAGGGCGCAAAGTTTATGAGAACAATGGCATTCCGTTCATATTTGCATTGCGCAATGATACCTGGCACTCCATTGCTTCGGAATTCGGGATTTATTCTTTCCAGGTTTATAAGCAAAATGACTTGAAAGAGTCGGATGCTATTGCCGAAGGCCAGATATTGTATCTCGAACCCAAGAAAAGACAGGCAGCTGCTACGTCCTGTATCATGGGAGATAATGACAGCATGTATTCTGTTTCACAACGATACGGCATCAAGCTGAGCTACCTTTATAAATACAATGGATTGCAACCAGGAGACGAGCCTGTTTCCGGCACTACGATTTATCTCAGGAAAAAGTAGGTCCAGATGCGGCAGGTAATCCTTAATTGCTATTTTTGCACCGGATTGTTAGCTCAATAACAATTCAAACATTCTTCAGGGCAGGGTGAAATTCCCGATCGGCGGTATAGTCCGCGACTTCCGAATACTCGGAACTGACCCGGTGAAAGTCCGGGACCGACAGTAAAGTCTGGATGAAAGAAGGATGACAGCAAAGAACGCTGCTTGATGAAGGCGGTTGTTTCTTTTCCTGTTTTATTTCTCTCGCGCTGCCCTGGATTTGATGTCAGGGTATTTTTTTAAACAGGCGCAATGAGAAAAATAATTTCTTTTTCCTTTCTGATGCTTTTTTTGCTGTTAAATGGCTTTGCAGCCTGGTGTCAGAGCACCGGAATACTCACCGGCCAGGTACTCGACTACAATACCGGAAAACCTGTTGCAGGAGCAGCAGTCGTTGTTCCAGGTACCTTATCCGGCGCTGCCACTGATTCTTCAGGATATTTCAGGCTGCTACTATTACCCGCGAAGTATGATGTAACAATTTCACATCTTTCCTATAAGCGATTTGAGTTCAGTTGCAGGATTCAGGAGGACAAGGTTTACGAGGCAGGAAAATTATACTTATTACCGGTTGTCGTAACACTGAACGAAGTCAGGATAATCTCGTCATTCGTCTCTGATCGCAATACACCGGTTGCTGTAACCACTGTTCGGGCAAATCAGATTGAGAGTCAAACCGGCAATAAGGATTACCCGGAGTTGCTGAACATGACACCGGGCGTTTATGCAACCAAACAGGGTGGAGGTTCCGGTGATAACAGGTTGACAATCCGTGGGTTTCAACAGGAGAATGTTGCTTTGTTGCTGAATGGCGTTCCTGTTAGCAGCATGGAAAACGGGTTGGTTTACTGGTCGAACTGGATGGGCCTGACTGATGCTACCGAAGCAATACAGGTACAAAGGGGACTTGGCGCTTCAAAAGTTGCAATGAATTCGGTAGGGGGAACCGTAAATATTATCACCAAGGGAACATCAACAGCTAAAGGTGGGTTTTTCAGATGTGGGATTTCGGATTACGGCAATACGAAAATGTCGCTTCAACTGAATACAGGGAAAATGAAGAACGGTATTTCGCTTACTTTTCTCGGATCACGTACAAAAGGTCCGGGCTATGTTGACGGCACCTATGTTGACGGTTGGGCTTATTTTCTGTCGTTGTCCTATGATGCTTCACCAAAGCATAAGTTTGTATTTACAGCGCTTGGCTCACCTGAAAAGCATGGTCAGAAAAACTATGGAAGTACTGCTGAAACAATTGAAAAATACGGTGTTAAATACAACTCAGAATGGGGCATTTATAATGGCCGCGTGTTTAATCTTTCCGAAAACTTTTACCATAAGCCCCAGATCAACCTCAATCATTACTGGAATATTAACAACAAAATGCTCCTGGCTTCGTCGGCTTATGTTTCGTTTGGTTACGGCGGAGGACGCTATTCCGAAGCATTTAATTATGGCACACCTACATACTATTTCCGAAAGAATAACCAGGTTGATTTCGATGCGGTTTATCTGAACAATACTACGAATCCCGATTCGGTTCAAATGGGTGACGGTTCATGGATGAGAGGCTATTCCAGGAACATCCTTACCCACTACAGGGCCAATCATTATTGGGCAGGGCTGTTATCAACACTTCACTGGGATGTGAATCCAAATCTCAAAATATTAACAGGGATTCATGCCAGAACCTTCAGGTCGAGGTTATATGAAGAAGTGAATGACCTCATGGGCGGGCAATACTGGATTGAGCAATACGCCTGGTCGATGGCAGGAATTGCCGGCCGGGAACAGGTGAAAATGGTGGGCGATGTCATCAATGTCGATAATTACTCGATCATGCAGTATGGAAACCTGTTTGCGCAGGCTGATTACACCCATGGCAGGTTTAATATGTTTGTTGCTGCAACTGTTTCCGGTACCGGATACCAGCGAAAAGATCCTTACAACTACCCGTCCGATCCATACAGCAAACAAGTGTTCAAAAATGGTTTCGATATGAAAGCCGGCATGAACTATGCTGCTGATAATCATAATAATATCTATTTCAATGTTGGATTCTACACGCGTGAACCATTATTCAAGTTTGTCTTTGTGAATTATTCTAATGCCGTTGCCCGTAATCTCGTAAATGAAAAAATCAGGGCTGCAGAGGCAGGTTACTCATTTACTAACGGAAAATCTTCAGTCAGGCTAAACGGTTATGTAACTGATTGGCGTGACAAATCGCTGCTGTCACGGGAAAATGTACAGTTGGCCGACAGCACGCTCACGCGGACATTGGTGAGAGGATTGAATGCGTTACACCTGGGAGTTGAACTTGAAGCTGCTACACAACCATTTAGAAACCTGGAAACTGGTCTGACAATTTCACTGGGTAGCTGGAAATGGATGAATAATGTAAGCGCCAGCATTTACGATGATAACCAGGTGCTTGTCGATGATATGAAGGTTTACGCCAAAGGATTATATGTTGGTGACGCCCCGCAAACCCAGGTGGGGATTCATGCAGAGTACAAGTTTTGGAATGATTTCGGCCTGGCTGCCGATTGGCTGTATTTCGACCGCTTATATGCCAATTTTGACCCTGCGCTCCGCACTGATCCCGGTGATGACTTGCAGCCATACAGGCTGCCGGCTTATACCATAGCGGATGTCTATCTTGGGTATAACTTCATGGTGAACAATACTTCATCTCAGCTGCAATTTAGCTGCCAGAATATCTTCAATAAAATAACACAGGTGCGTGGCGATGATGGATCAGACCATACAATTGACACTTTCACCGGGTTCTGGAGTATGGGCCGTAATTTTAATGTATCGCTAAAAGTATCATTCTGATGTTCTGCCCTTTATAAAGGAAATTCATCGATTCTGCTCAAAGCTCTTTGCTGAAGAAAGTTGAAACAGGCGGCTATAATTCTTTGAAAACCTTTCGCATCACTTCAGTCACTTCACAGGCAAAATCATTAAGGCCTGAGTCCGGCATACTTCTTACCATCGATTCCGGATTTACCAGGGTGACTTCCACAGTTCCGTCCTCATGTTGCTGAACAACTACATTGCAAGGCATCATAATACCTGCTTTATCGAATGTAGTCAATGCCTTATGTGCAAATTTAGGATTACATGCTCCAAGTATCCTGTATGGCCTGAAATCAATGTCAATTTTGTTTTTCAATGTATCCTTAACATCTACCTGGGTGATGATGCCAAAACCTTGAGATTTAAGCAGTTCTGTCACTTTCTGAATGGTGGTGTCAAAGTCAAGATTGACTTTTTTTGAGAAAAAGGGTGTCATTTTATCTTTGTGATTTTTATAAAGTCAAATTTCCAGCCAAATTCCAGTTATTGAAAATTAGCGGTATTGATAACGTAATAGACAGTTATCACTGTGATTTGTTCAGTGATTTGACATTTCTGCCCGGAAGATACAGAGAAGTGTTAGTATAAATCCTTATTAAAGTTTTATTTGAGCTTTTCTAATGCTTCCTTAGCTTCGCACTTTCGTATTTCACAGTAGCCGTTCTTTAAGGCTATTTCCTGCCCGTCGGTTAATATCCATTCGACAAAGGCCTTAACATTCGGATCATCGGGCTTGGCTTTCATAACCAGTTGAAGATTGCGGCAAAGCGATGACGGAAATGTTCCAAGATATGCAGCCCTGTGCAGGTTCTCCAGGTTATCATAAAAATTTTCCTTATCATCAATCTTCCCGTTTTTGTTGATGTCAATCGGCAATACCCTGAGGTTTGCAGTCTGCTTGTTATTCAACTGGTCGTAGGCGTAATGTGCATTGCAGAACCCCAATCCTCCTTTTTGCTTTGTTATCTCTGCTATCATTCCGGTGTCACCGGGCATTTCAGTTCCTTTTAATTGGTCAATACTTATCCCAAGGTATTTGGCCCAGATCAGTTCAGCACCTGACTCATCGGACCGGGTTATACAAACAACAGGTGTGCCATCATCAGTGCTTGTCAGCTCACCCCATGTTAAAGATATACTTCCCGAAAATACTCGCTGAAGTTTATCTCGCGTGATGCCTTCGGCTTTCAGCTTTTCCCATTGAGGAACTGCTTCATTAACTATTGGAAGCACACCTTCTTTGGTTACCGAAACACTCCAGAGCTCAGCAGCTTCTTCATCAGGCAGCAATTCCCTTGATACCATAGCGATCTGAGATTTCCCTTCGTTCAGATCTTTCAAGCCGGCACCTGTCCCATTGGCAATGACACTGATCTTAAGTTCGGGATTTAATTTGGTGAATTCTGCTGCCCATACATTCATCAATGGTTCCAGAGCCCAGGCACCGGAAATGGAAATATCTCCAGTGAGTTGCTGATCTGGTTGTGTCGTTTGTTTATCGTTATTTCCCCTTTTGCATCCTATTGAGAAGAGTGACAGGGCAATGACCAGCATAATGATTCTTGTTCTCATAATTCCTGGAATTTAAACATGTGCTAAGTTAATAAAAAATCAGCAAAACTGTATATGAAAATTAAAAAAAATCATTGGTTATCAGAACAATAGAGATAGTTATTTGGGAATTATCCACTAAAAAAGCCGCCCGTTTAAGGCGGCTTTGAAGTGTAAATCTATCAAAGTCATTTCTTGATGATAAACTGTTTGCTCCAGGAGCCGGATAAATTCTCGATTCTGAGCAGGTAAACTCCGCTGGCAAATTTCCTTAGATCAACATTTTTGGTGAATTCGCCTTTCACTGCGATTTTATTCTCAGAATAAACAAGCGAATTGGAAGCGTTGAATATTTTTAGTGAATATTCACCAGCGGGAATAATCTGGCTATGCAGCGAAATAAGGCCGTCACCGGGATTTGGATATATTTCAATACCAAGCGCCTTGCCTGGTTCATCTATTCCTGTACAATCAAAAAAGTTGACTGAGACTGTATCGGTACCTGAGCAACCATTGATATCCGTGATTGCAACGATGAAATCAAATGTGCCAAGCCCGCGGCCTGCAGTGTCAACCTGTATGGCTGAAGTGGATTCACCTCCCGGTTGCCAAAGGTAACTTACATAGTCCTGTGAAGCGGCATCCACGAGTATTGTCCTGTTGCCGCACAACGACTGGTCGGCAAGCTGAGGATCAGGCATAGGATGAACGGTCACATTCTGGCTGGTCCAAACGCTGCATCCTGTCACTGTATCAACAATAGTATAAGTTATAGCAAATGTTCCCGGGCCTGCGTTTGCAGGATCAAATTGGGTACCGGCGACCCCTGCACCTGAGAATACACCACCGGTCGGGGAGCCAGAAAGTTCAACAGGTAAAGAGCCATAACATATTGCAGGAACTGCATCCATACTTACTGAAGCAAGCGGTAATACTTTCACGGTTTGGTCAGCTGAATTAATGCAGCCGTTTTCATTTATGTAAGTATAAGTTAATGTATGCATTCCGGGGCCGGCAAGCGCTGGATCGAATACAGTATCAGCAGTTATCCCAGGGCCGGTATATACTCCACCGGCAGGTAATGCGGCTGCCAGAGTGAAAGGGGCAACATTGCCGCAGATTGAATCAAGGGGTGCAAAAGTAACATCCGGGAGAGCATTAATGATGAGGCTCACGGTTGTTGGCTCACTTGCGCATCCGTTCACTGTTTGTGTAACTGTATATTGGTAGGTACCAGGTGCTGTTTGGGATGGGGTATAAACAGAATCGTTGCTCACAAGGAAATTGCTGTAATACCACTGAAGATTTTCTCCTTGTGCCATGAGTGACGGGGTTGGCTGTCCGAAACAGGTTTCAGCTCCGCTGGCCTCAGGTGCAGGTGGTACCACTGAAATGGTGATATATGAAGTTTTTGTCCGTGTATCGGTACCAACCTGGTTGGTAACGGTTAGAGAAACGTCATATACACCTGCGGTGGAGTAAACAATGCCCTGGGGATTTTTTACATCAGAGGTTTCGGGATTGCCACCGGGGAATGACCATTGCCAGCTGGTGGGCGGGCCTGATGAAATATCATGGAAATTAAGTGAATAGCTTTCGCATGAAGTGGAATCGGAAACTGTAAAATCACAGATTGGAGGAAGGGGATTAACTGCGCGGATTGATGCTGTGCGTTTGTGAATGGGAGTGCTATTGGTGCCATTAGCGATAACGGTCATGGTGTAATCACCCATAGGCACTGCGCCGTTAGGAACCAGGGATATCGGCAATTCACCCGGGTATGTCCACAATTTATTTCCGTTAGGATATTGAACAGTAAACAATGATGCTGCACTGGCATCTAGTTCGACGGTTACAAATGCGGTATCTGTAAATGATTTAACATCAGGCACTTTGAATAGGAATTCTGCAGTTGATTCCAGTGTATCAAGTGCCGGTTCAATTCGCATGGCAAAATCTGGGTAATAGGCAACATAGCTGTCAAATTTACCAACCCTGAAATCAGTCCAGGCAACCATGGCGCCAAACTTGTTTGACACAATGCCGTTATAATCACCCAGGTAGGCAGGAGTTCCGCCGCCGCCACATGTAGTGCAGTTAATTTTAAACTTAAACTGAGAAATGGGGACATTGGGAGCAAAATTCACGCCGTCGTCAGAGTACGATGCAAATAACCTGCAACTGTCGCTGGTGGGGCAGTCACGGGTATCGAGCCATGATACATACAGGCGGCCTGTTTCTTTATCACACCAGATGGCCGGAAACCAGTTGTGGTTGTTTTGAGAATCCGGGTCATCATTCACAACAACGGCTGATGACCATGTTACAGCTGCATCGTCGGAATAGCGGCAGAAAATATCAGGTTTTTTTGCATTTCCGGCAGGATTGTTTGATGCATACACAAGGTAAAGTCTTCCGCGATGCGGGCCGTCGGAGTTATCACAAGCAATAAATGGGTAAGGCCTGGTACGCATGTTTTGGACAGAATTTCGGCCATTCACGTTGGTTCCCACATAGTTGGCAAATTGTTGCTGCGATTTCATTGTGAATGTAGCACCACCATCGGTCGATTGGTAAAAGGTGTAATTTGCTGCAAATGAACTGCCATTGTTGGTCACAACAAACACCGAGCCTCCATTGGTGTTTCCGTCAGGTCCAACAGCTGCCATCATACCCGGGAGGCTCTGTGTAGAGAAATTCTTAGTGTTTTGATATGAGGACCCGCGATCTGTACTGCGGGAGAAGTTTCCCCCGGAATTTGCGGTCATTGTATTGAAAACATAGTTTGCAAACGGTCCGTCGGTTTGGTCGGCTGCAATCCAGTTTTTGTCAACGCCTACAATTGCATTGCTGAAACTGGTCCAGGAGTCGCCATTGTCGTCAGAAATTGCAACTTTTGATCCGTCAATATTTCCATACATATTCTGATAATACAAGCGTCCCTGCCCGTCGTATGTCACAACAACATCGCCCATCATATTCGTCCAGCTTGGATTTTTAGCGGTCCAGTTGTACCCGTCGTTTGTGTAATACCCTTTGCCTCCGGCTTGCGAGGTTGAGTTCCATGTAGCATAATACTGTAAAGGATTCAGCGGGTTATTCGTTATGCTGCACTCAGAAAAATCACGCCCGAGCAGAAAATTGTCATAATCATTGTCGGTAACCACCGAGGAGCGAAGCTGGCCTTCAGTCGAAGGATCATAACCCGGTTTCATTATCATGGGATCATGATTCTTATTTTTATCATAGGTTGCCGGCTGTCCTGTAGCGGTTTGAATAGTTGAGAAAACAAGAAGTGCGAAGAAAAAGAATTTTGGCAGGGTAGAAGTTTTCATGTTTATTAGGTTGATTTATACCTGATTTCGGTGTTAAAAATAATATTATTTTGAATAATTCTAAAAAAGAAATTTTATTCCATATGTTTTTTTACTTTTGAATTCCTGTAAAACCTATTAAACCGAACCAATAACCATGAAAAGCAGTTTGTTTCAGAAAGCAGCAGGCTCATTAGCCTTACTAGGAATCGTAATTCTCCTTAGCGGATGCCCGTTCTCAGGGAGTGTTCCCATTGATAACGGCACTGTCCCGATTCCGGATAAGATGCTGGGCACCTGGATAAAAGTGAGTGACACCGACGAAACTGAACCTACAACATTCTCCATCACATCGGAAGATAAATTTCATGCTACTGTTTCAAAATTTGAACCGGGAACCGATGATTCCGATGATCATCTTACATACTATGATATTACCCTGAGCAATGTTGACGGAGATGTTTTTATGAATGTAAAGGAAGCAGGTTCAACCTCTTACTATTATTATAAGTACTCTTATGATGCCAATACCGACCACTTGAATCTTTACGAAGTAAGTGATTACATTAAAGAAACCTTTGACACTTCTAAATCGCTCAAAGGCTTTATTGCTAAAAACAAATCGCTGAGTTTCTTTTTTACCAATACTACCGATACTTATCTCCGGCACGAAACGCAGGAATAGTTAAGGAATTATTCAGTGAGTAAGTTCTCTGCTGACAGCTCATTTAATACTGCATGAATGAGGCGGTTGAGATTTTCTTCTGCCAGCCCTGCGGTGTGGAGAATATCAGCGATATCAGCCGGTACCAGGTTATCAGGGTCGCATTCATCGGTAAGTACCGAGATGGCGGCACAGGGCAATCCCATGTGATTGCACGCGATCACTTCAGGAACTGTTGACATACCAACAACATCAGCACCAATGAGCCTCAGGTAACGGTATTCGGCCCTCGTTTCGAGATTAGGCCCGGGAACTGCTGCATATACTCCCTTGTGAATCAATATGTTATTGGCATGAGCCTGCTTTGATATAAGATTATTTAGAGCAGGAGAGTAGGGACAACTCATGTCGGGGAAACGCGGGCCCAACTGTTCATGGTTTTTGCCGGTAAGCGGGTTTGCCGGCAGCAGGTTTATGTGATCATCAATCAGCATCAGCTCTCCTTTGCGGAATTGAGGATTCAGAGCGCCGGCAGCATTTGACAGTAGCAACCTTTTAATTCCCAGTGTATTCATCACCCTTACAGGAAACACGATCTGCTGCATGGTGTAGCCTTCATAATAATGGAACCTGCCCTGCATGGCCAGCACTTTTTCACCGGCCAGTGTACCGTAGATGAGTTTTCCTTGATGCGATTCAACCGTTGAAAGTGGGAAATGCGGGATTTCGGCATAGTCGATAATCACCTCTTTATCAATAAGTTTGGCGAGATTGCCTAACCCCGTTCCAAGCACAATGCCCGTCGATGGTGCGGTTATGCCTTTTGCCTGAAGGAAGGAGGCCGTTTCAAGAATCTGGGTTATCTGATTCATATTATTGTAATTTAGAAAAGCGAAAGTAGGGAATTTGGTGGGGAGTTTGAGTCCCGATAGCTATCGGTATTGAAAGTTTGAAAGTTTGAAAGTTTGAGTCCCGATAGCTATCGGGATTGAAAGTTAGATGGTTTGAAAGTTTGTGTCCATGCATAAGGAAAAGGTGAAGAATTAATTTTAAACATTGAAAAGTTAGAGACTGGCAGATAGATAAATAAGTTAAATTGCTTGATAACAGGGTGTTAAGATGGGAAAATCTGATAGAGAAAATGAATTGGAACGGCTGAAAGCTATCCTTGAGAGCGGAACTTCCTGGCCATCGGTATATCTGTTTAAACTGATAATACCTTCTGACCACAGGATTTTTGCACTTGTTCGCGGGCTTTTCCCCGATGAGGCGAGGATATTCCTGCGCAATTCAGAGTCAGGGAAATATATCATCATTACTGTTGAAGAGTTGATGCTTAGCGCCGATGAAGTAATTGGAAGGTACAGGAAAGCGCTTGATATCGAAGGAGTGATAATGCTTTGATGCAGAAGAGGTTAATGGTTAATGGTTAATAGGAATTAGGAGCCTGATGTTAGAGGTTGGGCGCTAGAAGTTGGATGAAAGAAGTTGGACAGACAGAAGCTTGATGTTTGAGAATTGGGGATTTCCATGTTTCTGGATTTTGTGAAGCTGCTCCCTGATGTTTTTCATATAGTATCAATCTTTTTTTTTGGCTGGAATATTGTGGATTTGAGGATACCGAATTCTTTTTCGAAGTTTTGAGTGAAAATATTCTTGCCCAGCGAAGATTCAATTTCCCGGAGTGTCCAGAAACGGCCATCCTCAACTTCGCCGGGATCAAAGTTAAACGGCCCGTCGTTGACTGTGAAAAATGAGAACGAAAGCTCCGATTCTATTTCAGTGTCCCAGCGGTAACGGGCTACCGGCTGCACTTCGAAATCTTTAAGTCCGATTTCCTCAAAAGCTTCACGCTGCATCGACTGCTCAATGGTTTCACCGAACGAAATATGGCCACCCACCGCAGTGTCCCATTTACCGGGCTGTACAAGTTTGTTCGAAGCTCTTTTCTGAAGTAAAATTTCGCCTTTATGATTAATTACATGAAGATGGACGACGGGATGCAGTTTTCCGGGTCCTTTATGTACCGCTGACCTGGGTGCTTTGCCAATGATCGTTCCTTCTTCATCAACCAAAGGCAGCCACTCTTCGGCTGATAATTTCTTGCTTTTTAAACGGTTAACAATAAACTGCCAAACTATCATCACCCCGAAAAGAATATAAAAAAGTCCGCCGCTGATAAACGCCCAGGCTTCTTTACTCATATAAATTGCTGAGTATAATACCAGCAATGTATAGGCGCTCATGAACCAGAACATCAGTTTGACCATTTTCTGCATAGCCTGCTGCTGTTCAGGGCCGAAGGTTATATCTTTAAAATAACGTTGCGAATAAAGAAGCATCAGGTTTTTTCCTGAAAATGCTGAAAGACCTAATACGATGCAGAAAATCAGGTTAATGAATGCCGGTTTGAGTTTGAAGAAAATGTCGTTGTCGAGTAACAGTGAGATGCCACCCATCACAACCAGCAAAGCTGTATCAAAAAGGATGAATTTGTCAAACCGTTTTTCCCTGTAATAGGTAAAAACGAGTTCAATAACTCCTGATGCAATGGCCACTGCAAGTCCAACCTTTGTGCCCCATATTTCGTCAGCAAGGATGAAAATGATGATCGGCAGCAGTCCGGGAAGCAGCTTTTTAAGCAGGGCTAGATATTGGCTATTCACCTTCGGTATAGTTAATAATAAAACCTGGCAGGATATGAAAACCTGCCAGGTCCCGGTCTTATTTCAGTTCTTTATTTTGCGTAGCTGATGGCTCTGGTTTCCCGTATCACAGTGATTTTTATCTGCCCAGGATAGGTCATTTCTTCCTGAATTTTCTTCGAAAGATCGTATGATATCTGGTTCGATTCTTCGTCGCTAACCTTGTCAGCGCCTACGATAACGCGTAATTCGCGGCCGGCCTGTATTGCATAGGTCTTTACAACACCGGGGTAGGTGAGGGCGAGTTCTTCCAGTTTGTTGAGGCGCTGAATATAGGCTTCAACCACTTCACGCCTTGCGCCGGGTCGTGCGCCTGATATGGCATCACAAACCTGGACAATGGGTGCAATGAGTGATTCCATTTCTACTTCATCGTGGTGTGCACCAATGGCGTTGCAGATATCAGGCTGTTCTTTGAATTGCTGGGCAATCTTCATGCCGAGAATTGCATGTGGCAGTTCAGCCTCATTTTCAGCCACTTTGCCTATATCGTGGAGCAGGCCTGCACGCTTGGCTTTTTTGACATTGAGTCCCAGTTCGGCAGCCATTGTGGCGCAGAGATTGGCTACTTCGCGTGAATGCTGCAGCAGGTTTTGCCCATAAGAAGAACGGTAGCGCATTTTCCCTATAAGCCGGATGAGCTCGTGATGCAGGTTATGAATACCAAGGTCAATGGCGGTGCGTTTACCTGTCTCGATTATTTCCTGCTCGATCTGTTTCTTGGTTTTGGCAACCACTTCTTCGATACGTGCCGGGTGAATACGGCCATCGGTGACCAGTTTGTGTAGTGAAAGGCGCGCTATTTCGCGACGGATGGGATCGAAACCGGATAGAATAATAGCATCAGGTGAATCGTCAATGATGATTTCAACGCCGGTAAGTGCTTCAAGAGCGCGGATGTTCCGGCCTTCACGACCGATGATCCGGCCTTTGATCTCTTCATTTTCTATGTTGAAAACCGAAACAGTGTTCTCGATGGCATGTTCGGCGGCTGTCCGCTGAATGGTTTCGATAACAATTTTCTTGGCTTCGGAATTGGCTTTCAGCTTGGCATCTTCAACAATCTCGTTGATCTGAACCATGGCTTCTGCTCTGGCTTCATCTTTCAGTGCTTCAGCCAGTTGGGTTTTGGCTTCATCGGCTGAAATTCCCGAAATGGCTTCAAGTTTTTCAATAGTGAGCTTGTGCTCACGGTCAATATCCTGTTGTTTTTTATTGAGGATTTCTTTTTGTTGTTCCAGGCTTACCTGGAGATCGGTGACTTCTTTTTGTTTTTTCTGTGTTTCTTCGAGTTTCTGTGAGAGTTGCTGTTCTCTTTGTTTGATACGGTTTTCAGCTTTTGCAACGTTGTTATTGCGTTCGTTGATTACCTTTTCGTGTTCTGATTTAAGTTGAAGGAATTTTTCTTTAGCCTGAAGTATCTTTTCCTTTCTGACGACTTCAGCTTTTTCTTCGGCGTCCTGCAGCAGGTGGATGCTCTTTTTTTCGATGGCTTTGCGCATAAGTGTTGTCGCAAGAACCAGCGTAAGCGCTCCTCCTCCCACAAGCCCGATTGCAATCAGCATTATAGTGCCCATGGCGGTGTTGGTTAAAGGTGAAACATATGCCGGGCAGGAAACAGAAAAAAGAAAACCCGCTATTAATCCAGTGTTTTGGGAAACCCCAAAACGATAGGTTTAGGGTAGCTGCGAATCGTCGGGCTTCTGCTGTTATCCCTCTTGGGAGGGTACTACAAAGTAGCTGCAGCCTGTCCTGTTATTCACGATAGCGAATCCCTGATGGAAAAGTGTTGAGTTTCCAAACGGCATGAATTAATGCGGGTTAATCTTTATGGCTTTCAAAGAACGTAAGTGCCTCAGTCTTTTAATGTTTCGGATAATATGCTGTCAATTTCCAGCATTGATTCATGCAATTGCTCACTAACAAACTTTGCTTCTTTCTCCGATGCATCGCCGGTGATGGCGAAATGCAGCGCTACCATTGCCAGCAAATCCTGTTTGTCGTTGTAGCTGAAATTATTTGCATAATGTCCGATTTGTTCATCAACATTTTTTGCTGCCCGGCGGACCGCTTCTTCCTCATCTCTTTTCACATAAAGCCTGTATGGCCTTGATGCTATATTGAGGGTTATCGCGATTTCATCCGCCATGGATTATATCATTTCGGTTGTTTAAAAGATCAATGCACCTGTCAAGTTCCCGCAACAGCTCGTTTATTTTCTTCTTTATATCTGCGGTTTCCTTACCCTTAGGTATGGCGTGGGTTATTTTTAGTATTTGTATTTTTTGATCGAGGTTGTTAATGGTTTGTTTTTGTTGTTCGTACTTTTCTTCAAGTTGCTTGTATTTGCTCTGCAATTCATCAAAAGACCGCTGCAGTTCCTTCATTTTATCGGCAACCTGCCTGCTTTTAAAGGCTAGGCCGGTAACCAGGGTACTAAGGTTCTGCATTCCTCAATCTATATATTAATGTCTTGCAATGGCAAAAGTAACTATTAAGATAATCTAAAGCAAGTTTAATATTTTTATTCACATCTTGCTGAAAAAGAGATGTTTGCCCCAGGGTTTTTGATTATGACCATTATCACCGCTGTGAATCAGAAGCGCATGGATTCACTTTTTAAATGCTCCGCCTGACTTAAATATTTGTTGTCATAAACGGAAATACACTTCTCACTATTAATTTACTGAAATGATGAAAGCTACTCTGCATACCAACCAGGCTTTTATTTATGTTTTTGTAAAGTTGGGCCACTTTATGAAAATATTTTGTTAATACGGTGAATTTGAGCAGCACAATCAGAACATTGTTTAAATTTGTAATCCCGTGAAGAATGACCCAATTATATAAAAATCAATGATTTGGTATTAATTTCTTCCGAACGGAACTGTAATGATCATCCGCACCAGACTTTATGAGAAAGAAGAATAAAATATATAGCTTGTTGGCCTCGGTTACATTGTTTATTTTACTTTTGAACCCAGTTGCTGTTCATTCGCAAACGAATGATATACGCCTTTATTTAAGATGTCATGCCTGGTGTGATTTCACTTTTGTAAAAACCGAGATAAGATACGTGGATTTTGTTAACGACCGTTTCGAAGCCAATGTGTATGCAATGCTTACCTCACAGCATACCGGCTCAGGCGGTGAAATGATGACGATTGCATTTAGCGGGCAGCAAAACTTTGCCGGTTTGGATGACACATTGCAGTTCATCCGCCGCGATACCGACACTCCTGACGAGTATCGCACCAAGTTTGTAAGAGCACTTAATCTCGGATTGACCCGTTATGTAGCCCGCACACCGCTGGCCGATCAGATAATTATCTCTTTTCCTGACAGTATTGTAAAAACATCGGGTGATGCTGCTGCGGAAGAGAAAAAAGACCCCTGGAATTACTGGGTTTACCGCCTTGGCGTAAATGCCAGCCTGAGTGCCAACGATATTTCGGGAAACCAGTGGGGGAATATCGGCGTAAGCGCCAACAGGGTAACCGACAAGATGAAACTTTCGATCTCGGGAAGCGCTTCGGCCAGCCATCAGCGATACGATTATGACGACGAGGAAATCCTGGTGTCGAAAAATGCGGTCAATGTTAACAGTACACTGGTGTTTAGCATCAACGATCACTTCTCGGCAGGCAGCTTTTTTTCGGCTGATCATAATACCTTTAATAACTATAAACACGCCATATCGCTTCAACCGGCCTTTGAATACAGTTTTTATCCATACCGGGATGCTGTAAAAAAGTCCATAACGCTGTTTTACCAGGTTGGCCCGTCACACCATTCCTACATCGACACTACTGTATATTTTAAGACCAGTGATATCGTTTATTCACAAAGCCTTGCCCTTCATGCAGGGGTGACCAAAAAGTGGGGCTATGCCTATGCATCGCTCGGATGGAGCAACTTCCTGAATAATTTCGTAATGCCAGAACAGAATGAAGAGGTGAAAGGTTTTGATGTTCATTCTCTGAACATGAGTACCTACATTTCGATGCAGGTGGTTAAGGGGTTATCGGTGAGCATAAGTGCCAATGCCTCAGTGAATAAAGGGCTTAATCCCAACATTCCGCAGGCCGATTATTCACTGGAAGATTTGCTGACCAATTCAAGGGTTTTTGCAACAAACCGTGGCTATAATCTGGGAATAGGGATAAGCTATCGGTTTGGTTCTGAATACAATAATGTAGTGAATCCAAGGTTCGGCGGTTGATTCTCACGGGCTAAAAACAGGAGGCGTTTTATGTCTGATCACTTATTTAGAAAACTATTTTTCCTGGTTCTTTTTCCCGCTTTCATTCCGGGTGTTCATTCACAGGAACCTGTGCCTGTCTTTCCGCTTAACAGCGAAGGGTATAACTGTTTCAGGATACCGGCTATAATCAGCTTGCCCGGAGGTGAGCTCATCGCATTTGCCGAAGGCCGGAAGACGAATTGTGCTGATTTCGGGGATGTTGATATTGTAATGAAACGCAGTATTAATGGCGGTACTTCTTGGTCATCATTAAGAGTGCTCATCGACAACGATTCGCTGCAGGCTGGAAACATCACACCGGTTGTTGATCTCCTTGATCCAAAATATCCTGAGGGAAGGATTTTTGTCTTTTATAACACAGGCAATGCTTACGAATGGGAAATCAGGGCGGGCAAAGGAGTGCGGGAAGTGTGGTACATTGTCTCCGATGACAGGGGCGAAACCTGGAGCCATCCGGCGAATATCACTCAGCAGGTGCATTTCCCCAATCAACCGGCTTACAATAAGGACTATACTTCAACTGCCGACTGGCGTGGTTATGCCAACGGTCCCGGCCATGCGATGCAGATAACAAAAGGAAAATACAAGGGCCGTATTATTGTTCCGGCCAACCATTCGGAAGGCAATCCCAGGAGCGATTGGTCCGATAACTTTGCCCATGTCTTTTATAGTGATGATCATGGCCATACTTTTCACGTTTCGGAGAAACTTCCGGCTCCCGGTTCAAATGAAGCTACTGCCGCTATGCTGAGTGATGGTTCAGTAGTTGTAAATGCCCGTAACCAATATGGTGATCCCCGGCTGAGGATTGTTGCTGTTAGTAAGGATGGCGGTCAATCATGGGATACCTGTTATTATGATAAAGTACTCATCGACCCCGTTTGCCAGGGGAGTTTGTTAGATATTAAATACAGGCACAAGCATGTCCTGCTGTTCTCAAATCCGGGATCAACCTCCAGGCGTGAAAAACTGACAATAT
>Ga0116171_10001683_pt1 | contig 21759 bp, 24 predicted proteins | sample AD_JPNHW2_MetaG_FD_89798 | JGI IMG/M metagenome (GOLD analysis project Ga0116171, IMG submission 89798) | Active sludge microbial communities of municipal wastewater-treating anaerobic digesters from Japan - AD_JPNHW2_MetaG | ecosystem: Engineered > Bioreactor > Anaerobic > Digestate | place...
ATGATGATCGTCGCGACAATTTCAAATCCCGGTATTTATTCACCTCTCTCCAACCTGAACAATTCCTTAAACAAAACCAGGAGAATACTGGAATCATATAGTGATGCAGGCTATCTGAAAAATGAACAGATAGATTTAATATTTAACGAGTTTAAAAAGAAATGGGGAGTTGTATACGAAAACAATATCGCCGTTAAATCCAGTATAGGGAGTTTTGTTTACAGTTCATACCGGATAAACCGGTCTCCATTTTTTAATGAAAAGATAAGAAGAGAACTTGTCGAGAAATTCGGCGAAGAGAGTGTAAAGCGCGGAGGCCTGTCTGTATATACTACCATTGATCTTCAGAAGCAGGATGCTGCGTTAAAATCTTTACGGAAGGGAGTTGCAGCACAGAGAGAATATCACGTAAAAGTTTCCAGGGCTCTGAAAAATTCCGCTTCGTCACAAAAAGAATTTGAAAAATCTACGAATATCGAAGGCGCATTGATATCACTTGATCCATTTACAGGAGAAATATTATCATATGTAGGCGGATATGACTTTACCACCGAAAATCAGAACGATAACGTTTACCAGGTAAGGAGACAACCCGGTTCATCCATCAAACCGATAGTTTACGCATCAGCGATAGAGAATAAAAAAATAACACCATCAACAATACTCGTTGATAAACAAATAACCTATAAGAATAATTATACTCCCCAGAACTACAGCAATACTTTTTCCGGTGACATCATAGTACGCCAGGCTTTAGTAAAATCACTTAATACTATTGCGGTACAGGTTCTTGATAAAACAGGATATGATACACCATTTTCTTACATTCAGAAAGCACTATCAATTCCTGGTAGTGAGATGGAGAAACGTTTCGGTAAAACTCTCTCGTTCGCACTTGGAGCATACGAACTTTCACCGATTGAAAATGCTGCTCTTCAGTCTATATTGATTAACGGCGGTAATTTGATTATTCCATATGGTATTAAAACCGTTAAAGATTACAATGGCAACATAATATGGAATAATGAAAGTGAAATATCTGAACGTCTTAACTCAGAGAGAGAAAGTACGGGAAAAATAATTGACGAGGCTGCCGCAAGAATTACAATTTCCATGCTCGAAGGCGTCAGGGAACCTGATTCATCCGTCTACTGGCTGATAAAAAAATACGGAATTAACTTCCCATGCGCAGGTAAAACCGGTACCAGTTCAAATTATGTAGATGCCTGGTTTATAGGTTATAATCAGGATATGGTAACTGCAATCTGGATCGGCAATAAAACCGGTTCAGTATCTCTTGGTTCAGGAAGATCGGCCAGCGGTGTAGCGGCACCTGTCTGGGCGGAGTACATCTCTGAGGTTTACAGGGATAAAAAACCTCCCGATTTCAAATCCGATATAGAAAATCTTACATCGGAAACTATTTGCCTTGATAGCGGTGACGTTGCAGGGCGGAATGGCGAATGTCATAAAACTGCGGTTCAGTTTTTTTATTCAGGCTCTGAACCTGGTAAATTCTGCAGATTACATGTTAAACAGAATTAGTCATGGAGAAATTATGAACAGTAAACTTATATTATTTTCAATTTTGATTCTTGCAATATCAAATTTGTCATTCCGATGGCCTGTCACTGACGGATCAATCACTTCAACTTACGGTGAGTCGCGCGGTGATCACTTCCATGACGGAATTGATATGGTAAGCCCCGGTGAAAGTGTATATCCTGTAGAACAGGGAACATTGCTTTATACATGGAACAAATCTTTATTTCCTCTTGATAATTACTGGGGTGGAGGTAATTTTAAAGTTATAGAGCATAAGAACGGATTACTTTCAGTTTACATGCACCTTCAGGATGCAGAAAATCTTAAACAGACATACAGTGAATCTGATGTACTCGGTTTTATCGGCAATACAGGGCACTCATACGGCAAGCATATACATTTTTCTTTATTGAATCCCGCCCAAAGAGAATCTAATAATCCTATTGCAAGTCTTCCTGCTTTCATGGACAGCAAAGCACCCGAAATATTGAACTTTTACATAAGGATAGACGACAAGTATATAAGGATCAATGATAACTCTGATATACGTCTCACAAAACATTACCCGATTCTTGTTGAAATAAGGGATACAATTAAAGGGAATGAGAATCTTGGATTGTACAGCATAAAAGCTGTATTCAATGGTAAAGAAGTCCTGAATTATAATTTCAGCAAAATAGACTATTCTTCGAATGGTCTTGCCATCAATAATAAAACTTTCGGTGATCTCTTTGATGAAAAAGGCTATTACAAGCTAAACGGTCTTATCTACAGCGAAGGAATCAATAATCTGACAGTATCAGCTTCTGACTTCAGCGGTAATACTACTGAAAAGAATTTTACGATTAACGTGAACCTGGATATGCAATAAGTAATGTATGTGTCTGCTTTTCGGAGGTCAGAAATTGGGAAATAAATTATCATTTTTACGTAGAACAAAAGGAATAAAGCAATATGATCTTGCTAGAAAACTGGAAGTATCTCCGTCCTTCCTGTGTAAAATTGAAAAAGGATTACTTGAGCCGACTGATCTTTTTAAAAATAAATGTGCTGATTTTTTTAATGAAAAAGTTGAGTCAATATTCTCATTGCCTGAAGACAAAAAAAGAATCATTTTAGCCGGAAATGAATTAACTAATAATCTGTGGACAGTTCGTTTGAAAAAAAATCTTAAACAGAATAAGTTAGCAGAACTTATCGGGTGTTCACCATCCTACCTGTCAAAAATTGAAAAGGGTTTTCAGGAACCTAATGGAGCTTTCAAAAAAAAATGCGCTAAAATTCTCAAGATTAAAGAAACTGAGTTATTCCCTGAAAATAAACCTGTTCAATGAATACGATTATAATACATATTATTGTTTTAATAATACTTCTGCTTCTTTCAGCTTTTTTTTCAGGGACAGAAACTGCATTATTTTCTCTGAAGAAGGCGGACCTCCATAGATTTGCCGAATCGAAAAAACATAGAGAAAATTCTATCGCGCAAATGATGAAGAACCCTGAAAAAATACTTATAACCCTTTTAATGGGTAATTTGTTTGTAAATCTATCATTAACTGCAATTGCTACAAACTTTATGTTGAGATATTTCGGCCATTATGGTCATTTAATAACTATCGCGTTTGTAACTCCGCTGATTATCATTCTTTCAGAAATCACACCCAAAATTATCGCTATCAATAACTATAACACTCTGAGTCAAAGTTTTTTTCCGTACATATATTTGTTCCATAAAATTTCTTCACCGCTCAGGTATTGCATCCTTTTTTTCTCTGACATGCTTATCAAATTTTTAAATCTTAATCTTCAGCACAGCAATCTGACAGAGGACGAACTTGGCCATGTAATAACAAGCGGAGAGAAACAGGGATTAATCAATAAACAGGAAAGTGAAATTTTAAAAAATGTTCTCAGGTTTACGAAAAAGGAAGCATCGAATATAATGTATCCCAGGAATCAGGCGATCTTCATTGAATACGGATCATCGATTGAGGATGCGATGGCTCTAATCCTCGAAAATGAAATTGTAAGAATCCCTGTTTATAAAAACGATCCTGATAATATTGCGGGAGTTATAGATTCGCGCGATATGATATCAAGCTTTATGGGTAACCGGAAAAAAAGTATAAATAAATTTATCAGACCGATTGATTTTTTCCCGTTTTCAAAAGATCTTAATGAACTGCTCAATGACTTCCTTACAAAAAAAATACAGATTGCTATCGTTGTCGATGAATATGGCGGTACTGCGGGTGTTGCCACATTAAATTCCATATTATCCGCGCTTCTTGGAAAAGATTTCGGTAGATGGGAAAACTTCAAAAGAGATATGGTCCGGGATTTGGGTGATAATAATTATATTGTATATGGTGAGATGCAGCTGGATGATTTCAACGCATTCTTTAATTTAAATATTTACAGCAGTAATTCGGATACGATAGGAGGATATGTAATAGAACAATTGTCTACTATTCCTGAAAAAGGGGATTCTATTCATATAGAAAATCTTGAATTAAAAATTAAAAGTGTAATTAAAAGAACAATTAAAAGTATTGAAGTTAAAATTGTTCATCACCCGAGGAATGAATAATGTCAGATTTTTTGATTTATCAAATGTTAATTATTTTCTTCGCTTGTGCTTCTGCTTTTTTTTCATGTATAGAGACTGCTATAATTTCATCAAGACGAATTTCAATTGAAACATTAAGTAAAAAAGGGAGCAGAAGCGCTGCCAGAAGTTTATATATTTTAGATAATCAGGAAGATGCCATAGGAATGGTTCTCATCGGTAATAATATATCTAACATTGCGGCAACAGCATTCGTAACATTTGTAATAACAAAACTTTTTTCATATAATGACACACAGCTTCTTCTTGTAACTGTCATACAGACAATATTTTTCCTGCTTTTCTGTGAAATCAGTCCTAAATTAATTTCAAAAGGTAACGCCGAATCGCTTTTAATGTTTTTTTCAATGCCAATAAAATTTTTAATGAAATTTTTCAGGCCGCTGATCGGAGTTGCACTTTTCTTCTCAGAAGCAATAACCGGAATTTTCAAAATCAAACCGGGAGAAATATCTCCGATAAAAAGCCGGGATGACATTGCTACTTTTATTTCGATCGGCCGGAAGGAAGGAATTATTGATGAGGATAAAAATCTTTACCTTTCCGAAATACTTTCATTCAAGAACGCTCATGCTTATGAAATAATGATTCCTGAGGTTGATATAATCTCTGTTGATTCTAATGAATCATACAAAAATATAATATCATTGATAGAGAAAACAAGATTTTCAAGACTTCCTGCTTATAAAGGTGAAAAAGATAACTTAATCGGATATATCTATTACAGGGATCTTCTGAAAAATCCCGATAGTAAAATTGAAGATATCCTTATAGAACCTGCGTTTATCCCTGAAACAAAAAACGTTTTTGATATTTATAATAAAATGCAGAAAGAGAGAATCCCTCTTCTATTTGTGACAGATGAATATGGTAATACTACCGGCATGCTTACTTTTGAGGATATTGCGGAAGAGATAGTGGGCGAGATTCAAACTGACGATCATCCCTCTGAAAAAATAATAACCAAGCTGACTGAAAAAAAATATCTTCTTAGCGGACGGCTTGATATTGATTATTTTCAAAGATATTTCAATATTGAAATAAATAAAAGGCATTTTGAAACACTCGCCGGATTTATTATGAGCTTAAGCGGTGATATCCCGGAAAAAGGTGATCATATTAAATTCAAAGAATACGAGTTTATAATTGAGGAAACAAGTAAACGGACTATTGATAAAGTGTTATTTATTCTTCCCAAAAATAAACTATCTATTTCGAAAGCATAGGCCCGAGATGTTCTTTCCCTCCCAGCATATGCATATGCAGATGCAAAACTTCCTGCCCTGCGGCTTTCCCGTTATTGATTATGACACGATAGCCGTGATCTGACATATTTTTGATGACAGCGATTTCTTTAACTGCTTCAAACATCGAAGCAATAATTTCTCTATCAATGAATGAAACATCATCTATCGTTTCTATATGCTTTTTTGGAAGGACCAGAATGTGTTCAGGAGTAAGAGGATTAATATCATTAAATGCTATAACTGTGTCACTTTCATAGACAATTTTAGAAGGTATTTCTTTAGAAACAATTTTACAAAAAATACAGCTCATATTTTTACACTCCATTTAATAATAGCAATATTCGATCACCGAAAAATTTAAGTATAAAGGCCCGATTAGTTTTTCAATATACAAGCCTAGTTGCATTTTTGATATATATAATCAATAATATCATGTTTAAAATCATTCTTTTCATTCTGATTTAATGATTTTACATAATCATCAATCATCGTTTTAATTTTAATTAAATCAGCGGGTTCTTCAAGATTAGAAGATTTATCGTTTGTTTCAATTATCAATGGTATTGGAGAAATGGTATTGTAATTTTTTTCTTCATATTCGTTTAAACTTTCTTTTGCAGTTTGAAATTGAAATTTCAACTGATTAAAAATGTATTCGATTTTACTGATCTCTGTATTAACGATTTTTAAAGTTGAATCGCCGCTGTAAATACCAATTTTAAATTTTAATTTATCAGTTTCGAAATAATCACGTTCAAAGATAAAAACAATTCTATTCTTTTCAATATTCTTTTTCTTCCAGGTATGTTTCTCGGTTCTGATATATCCATCGGCCTCAATAACTGAAGGCTTATTGGTATTTATAAAATTATTAAAATCACTTATATCTACAGTTATATTATATTCTTTAGCAAGAATAAACATAATTTTTTTAACGGGAAAATCTTTATAAAAAGTATAAGCCTTTTCTTTCGTCTGATCAAGGAGTATGAATTGAAATTCAGAAAAATAAAATTTTCTGTCTGGAAGTTTATCCCAGTCTTCTTTAGTGTTTAAAATACATCCTGTACAAAAACATAAAGAGATCATCATTGTAATGATAATTTTAAAAAAATTAATTTTCATATCTTGTATCACCTGAAGAATTTAATTAAAACCGGCAGTGCAGCAAAAGTACCGATTGACGAACCTATTGATGAAAAAAGAAAAACCAGGAAAATTTTTGTGATTCTGTTTTTCCACCAGTCACTTATTTTCATTGCATTTCCATTCAGCTGTTCAAAATCCCTGATCCCTGGCTTAACAAAAATTGCCTGTACAAATGCAGTTATCATCCCGGCTCCTATTACAGGATTTAAACTTGTGATTGGAGATGCAATAAATGCGCTTATAATTGTAAAAGGATGAGCAAGTGATAAAATACATCCAATAACAGTTAAAGCTCCATGAGCCATTATCCATATAAAAGCAAATTCCTTTGCAATATCATCTTTTCCCAAGAAAATGCCGCAGGAAAAAATCATCAAAATTAAAACCGGTACAGACCAGGGAATTATTTTGCCCATACGGGTTTTTGGAGGAATATGATCAATCTCATTTTTGACTTCGTCGGATATTTTAACTGATAAATTTTCAATAATTCCAGGCACATGTCCTGCACCGACTACGGCAATTGTTACTTTACCGGAGTTGTTCTGAATCCCGTAAGCTAGATATAAATCTCTTTCATCAATCAAAACTTTTTTTGTTTCAGGAAGTTCTTTTGAAAAAGATTTTACAAGTGCATCAATTGCATCTTTTTTCTTAAGCTCTTCTATATTAATGTTCTGAAAATCATCATCATCAGTGAAGAGCAGACTCCACAGGAATTTAAGCTTATCCCTTAGCGGAGTAAGCCGCCATGCTCTTTTTAATGTAACTCCGATATTTCTATCTATAAGCTGAAGTTCAAAGCCATATTCTGTAGAAAGATTTATTGCCCGTATGAATTCATCACCAGGCTTACTTCCGGTTTTCTCGGATATTTTTTTTTGAAAAGAGGAAAGTATAAATTGCCCGACGAAAAAGAATAATTGTTTCGTTTTGATCATCTGAAATATATCTATATTCTCATATTTCTTGGTATTTATAATACTATTATATCTCTGTTCATCCAGTTCGATGCATACAGTGTCGGGCCTGATTGTTTTTATTTTGTCTTCAACCAGTTGTGCGGAATTTTCAGATACGTGTGCAGTACCTATAATATATAGCACATTACCGTTACTAAAACTGAGCCTATGAACATTGTTTTCGATTTCTTCAACAACTGGTTTAGTATAATTCATTTTCACCTTATATTTTCAAGTTAAAGTTACTGGTATTTATCTGCCATCTGCAGTCATTATAAAAGATATTTATGTATTTCTATTTATGAGAAAAGTTTAAAAAAAAACTATTTTTTATACTTGATATGTAAAGAATTTATGGCAATATAAAATTATTATTTTTTACAATTATATTAACGGATTTTAACAAATCATATCTGACCGGCTGAATATAATCTTTTATTCAGTTTTCTGTTTAATTGCAATAAATTTTAATAATAATTATGACGAAAAAATAGTATAATAATCAGATTCTTTAGGCATCCAATCCGGTATTTATAATATTATTCATCATATAAATTTTGCTTTACGTATTAAAAAGATATGCTATATTAGCTTAAATCAGGAGGAGACCATGAGCAATGACACTGTTTTTACAAATAATTTTGACACATCAAGTAAAATCCTAACAGGAAAAATTGAATTATCCAATATGGAAAAAGATGATGCAAAATTAATTTATGATTTGACCGTCGAAGGGCTGCAGAAATATCCTGAGTATAGTGATTATATTCTTGATGCATCCAGTGTTACTGAGGTTACAATCGCATCATTCGGATACTTAATGAAAGCACTTGGTACAGTTAAAAAAACTGCAGGGTATATGATACTTGTTTTGAAAGAGGAAATACTCCAGAAATTTATGATTACAAATCCTGAAATGTTTGATTTTTACGCGGTCTTTTTTAATATTGATGATGCCGTTAAATATATAAAATCCAAAAGATAAAAAATGCTTAATGAAATCAAATACGTAACAATTACTCTTGATATTCTAAAAGACAACTTAAGTCTTATCAGGACGAACAATATCCCGGTCTGGAGAAAAAATAAGTCGGGGGTATATGTTGTAATTCCACTGGAAAGACTTGAGCAGTTCCTTGGTGAAAATAATCGTACTGACATTACTTTTTCCATTACTGAGGAATGGGAAGATATAATTAAAATTAATAGTATTAACGCTAAAAAAAAATCAATAATCAATCAGAATAAACAGGCGGCTCCGGATTCAAGTTTTTATAGAGAAAAGCGTATAGAAATTCTGAATATGTCGCCGGAACAGCGGGATAAACGATATCAGTCTGTTCTTTATTCACTTCAGAAAATTGAATCTGCTGATAAAGTTTTAAATGAAGATGTTCTTATTAATTTAATCGAAGCTGTTTCGGATGCATTTGTTCTGAATAAGTCTTCATTTGAAGAAAATTATGAAGATAATGAAAATATATCATCAGACCATATTAAGGCAATGGCAAGAAATACAACATCTCTTGTTCAGAGTATAATGGGTATTTTTAAGAACAATAGTGCAGCAAATAATTTTATAAACATGCTCGGTGAAAAATCAACAGGGTCAACAATTGATCATATGAACTCTGTTTTTTTAATTTTTCTGCCGCTCTGTTATTTTTACAATTCCTACTTTACAAAAGGTAAAATCGCCAAAATCAGATCTGAATACAAAACTAAATATTATAAGTATTATTCAAAATTAGTTCCTGACAATCCGCCTGAAAGCCTTGAAGATGTATTTAATGGAGGGATGAGGGAAATACCAATTGATAAACTACTGCAATTCAGTATTGGCGCACTTCTGCATGATATCGGAAAAATAGATAATATTGACTATTTCGAAGGAGAAGGACTTTACGATAGAAAAATAATAATGAAGCATGCACCTATCAGTTACAATATGATAGTGAAAACAAGAGAGTTTGATTCCGAGGTGGCGCTTCTTGCGGCTCTTCATCATGAATACTATAATGACGCTGCCGGGTATGGAATTTCAAAAATATTGTTTCCTGAAAATACAAGAAAATATAAAACACATCAATATTGCCTTACATATGATATAGCTGATATTAAAAACGGGCGTGCACTTGCTTATGTCCCGATAAAACTCCTGGAAATTGTTGACGTCTTTGACGCATTGACAGACAAAACCCGGCGATATAGAGAAAAAGAATTCACTATTGATGAAGCTCTTGAATTAATGAAGAGTGATTTCATCGATAAAAGCCTGAAAATTGATCCTATTCTTTTTACAATTTTTCTGGATTATATAAACAACCATTCTATTCTAAAAGATGAAACATTGCTTAACCGGGTGATGTTAAAATAACTTCCAGGAAAAATATTTGAATACGTTTGATTCAATAAAAATAGTACTCTACAGAAAAGATGATTTAAAATATCAGATAGCTTCGGAGATTATAAATAAATCTGTAGAAAAGAAAAAAAAAATATATGAATTCCACGATGAAAATGATCTATCATTAAAGATCCTGGAGTTAAAAAAAAAGTTTAATTCCAAAGAGGTTTTAATACTTAAAGAATTCATGGGCAGAAAATTTCAAAAATGCCCGGGTTCACCGAATGTTATCTGCTGTAATTACTATCTGCTTAACACCTGCTTCAACTGTCTTTTTAACTGCACTTATTGTTTTCTGAATTCATACCTTAATTCTTACGGTATTGTACAGTTTGTTAATCTCGAAGAGCTTGCGGAATTAATAAAGTCACACTGTGCAGATATAAATCATGCTGTAAGGATAGGAACAGGTGAGTTTACTGATTCATTAATGTTTGATGATATGACATCAATAGCGAATAACCTGATCGAATCGACTTCATCAATACCAAATCTTTTTCTTGAATTTAAAACAAAGTCCTCCAATATAGATCATCTTGAACATATCCAACACAAAGGAAATACTGTTATAGCGTGGAGTGTTAACACTCAGGCCAACATTGATTTATATGAAGAAGGTGCTTCGAATATTAATGAACGGATTGATGCTGCAGTTAAAGTACAGAAATGGGGTTTCAATACGGCATTTCACTTCGACCCGATTATAAAGTACAATAATTTTATTGAAGAATATTTTGAAGTAATAGACCTTATGGCTTCAAGACTTGATCCTTCCAGAATTATTTGGATATCTCTTGGATGTTTCAGGTACAGTCCCGGCTTTAAAGATATAATAAAGAATTCTTTTCCTGAAGAAAAGCTTACAGTTGAGGAAATGTTTCCCGGCTGCGATGGTAAATACCGTTACCTGGCGCCGGACAGAACTGAAATTTTTAAAAAATTTAAAGAAAAAATTCAGCATTATTTCCCCGATGTTTTTATATATTTATGCATGGAGGATAGTGAAATCTGGCATAAAGTTTTCAATAAAAACTACTCGGAATCAAATGATTTAGAAAACGATTTTAATATGTATTTACTCGAAAAATTCATGAAATAATCTTTACTTTAGATATTCAGCTGTCTATATGGATAAATTCTTAAAACAATAATAAAATGTTATCATGCATTAACAAAAGTCATCATCGGGGGATATCAGATCTTGCAGATTAGTGATGTAAAAGAAAACCAGAGAGATTTAAATCAATTAAAAATTAAAATTGATGAATTATATAATTCTATTGGAGTAGAAAAATTAAAATTCAGGCTCTCCGAACTGGAACTGCTGGCTCAGAATGATGAAACGTGGAAAGACCAGATTAAGTTTACTGAATTGAACCAGGAGATCAGCAAACTTAAAAGAAAAATTGATCCATGGATCGCAATTAAAAATGAGACTGAGGAGTCGATTGAATTTATAGAGATGGCACTTGCGGAAGAGGATATGGATCTTTTATCTGAAATTTCCTCAAGCATAAAGCAGCTGGAAGAAAAATTTACGGAGCTGGAGACAAAAGAACTTCTTTCTGACACAGATGACATGAAGGATGCGTTCGTTACAATACATCCCGGCGCCGGAGGAACCGAATCTCAGGACTGGGCAAATATGCTTTTCAGGATGTACACAAGGTGGGGTGAAAAAAACGGATTCTCTATCGACTGTATTGATTATACTCAAGGTGATGAAGCCGGTATTAAAAGCGCAACAATCCTCGTTAAAGGTGAATATGCCTATGGTCTCCTGAAAGGCGAAACCGGAGTACACAGACTGGTAAGAATTTCACCATTCGATGCGAATAAGAGAAGGCATACATCGTTCGCTTCTATTGAAGTTCTTCCGGACGTTGATGATACTATTGATATTGATATAAATGAAAATGACCTGAAAATTGACACATACAGAGCATCAGGAGCAGGGGGACAGCATGTAAATAAAACTGACTCTGCAGTCCGCATAACGCATTTACCTACCGGATTAGTTGTACAATGCCAGAATGAACGGTCTCAGCATAAAAATAAAGCTTTTGCGATGAAAGTATTGAAAGCCAGACTTTACGATTTACTTAAAGCAGAACAGACTGAAAAGAAACAGGAATTCGCCGGAGAAAAAAAAGATATATCATGGGGAAATCAGATCAGATCATATGTTTTTCAGCCATATACGCTCGTAAAAGATCACAGAACCGGAGAAGAAACCGGCAGTGTTGATTTTGTTTTCGATGGAGAAATAAACAGATTTTTATATGCTTATCTTAAAAGCAAAAAAAAATCTTAATCGGGGTATTTAATTGTTCTGGAGTTCTTCAAAGATTAAAAGACTTAAAGCAATGAAATCTTTAAACAACAGCTTTGATGGGTCGTTTAATGTAGAAATGGGTGATTTGGATTTATCAAATACCCTCGAATCTCTTCCGGGTCTCTCAGGCTCAAAAAAATTATTTCTGGGAAGATTCAATAGCGAAAATCTCTACTCGATGATGGAAAAAATCGGGCTTGTTCAGCACCTTAAGTCAATAGGATTTGATTCATTGTTAGTCGATATTGATGTTGATGAAAATAGAATCAGTTATATGAAATTATACTGGGAGGAGAGAATCCCGGCAAAACAGCTTATTGATATAAGATTAAGTGAATCCTCCTTTATACCTGATAAAAAATATTTTGATAATAATACAAAAATTACCCCATATAATATGATTATCATAGAATGGCTCTCTGCAAAAAATCCGCAAAAAAAATTTGATGATAACAAACCCCAGCTCCCGGGCCAGACTAATCCCGGCCTTGGAGTATTAAAGTATTGCTTTGAAATGCTGTACCAGATGGCAAAAGAAGTTTTTAAAGACGGCTTTCTGGATATACCGGATCATATGCACGGTGCTTTAATGTATTCAAAAAAGTTCAAATTTTTTGATCCCGCGCACGAGGGAATTATAAGGGCAGTGGCCCGTGACCTGCGGAAATATTCGCTCTCTGATATTTCATGGGGTGTAATAACAGAAACTATTATTGACCTGACAACCAATAAACCTGCAATATATGACCCGGGCGAACAGATTCATTATGTTTCAGACCGGATGAAAAAATACTTTGAGTCAAAAAAATATAGAACTGTGTTCATGAAATATTATGAAAAGAAAAAATATTTTTTCGATTATGAAGAGATGGTTAAACGAAGGACAAAAATTCTTGAGACTAAGAAGATTGAAGATCTTTAGGAATTATAATTTCTATTCTGCGCATTCTTTCTAATTCAGAAATCTGTGCCCTTAAGTCCTCCTGATTTTTATTCATTAAAAAGTTATTCCTTTTTTTAAGTGCAATAATCTTGATAATTATATCCTCCTGAAGTAAAACCTCATTTTTAAAACTCATTATTTCATTCTCAGATGTATAGAAATCATTTCTGAATATTTTATTAAAATCAAGGCCGTATCTTCGTGAAATTTCGTCTTTAATTTTTGATATGTTATAATCTTCAATGTTTATTTCATCAATCAGGTCAGTTGCGTATTCAATAATTTTCAGAAGAGCATCTTCAGCATCATTTCTGTTTTTAATAAGATCTGATGCTGATTTTTCATTTTTAAGGAGAGAATTTAAAAGTATTTTCTTTGAATCGAGGTGCTTTTGAAGATCAGCAAAGAGAGCTTTTACATCATCCCTCAATACTGAAACTCCCTTTTGAACCGATGTTTATATTCTTATCCGATCTTGTTTCGTTGGCTGAAATCTGATCCCATGCTTCCCTTAATTCTTTAAGCAGTTTCAGAACATGATTAATAATTTCAGCATCTTTTTTGATATTAGCTTCAAGAAGCTGTCTTTTAAAATACATATAAAGATTGAAAAGATTCTGCGAAATCTCTCCTCCCTCATCCATATTAAGAGATAGAAGCAGTTCAGTAATTATATCCTGAGCCTTTATTATGTTATTGTTAACTACATCATAAGTTTTGGGTGACATATTATCCAGAGCAATGTTAAGAAACTTTATCGCTCCATCATATAACATAACAATAAGTTTCCCCTGATTTGCAGTTGTTATTTGAGTCTGCTTATATTGATTATACGGGTTAGTGTTTGACACTTACTTGCTCCAGTTCTCTTTTTGTTTTATAATACTATTATCGTATCAAATTGTACTTAACTTTACTCGATTAAGCCGGCTAAAATCAACTTTATTTAAAAACATTTTCAATTTTAACCAGAATTTCATTATATTTTTCATAAGTTTTATTAACAATATCATCAGGCAGCGGCGGAGGAGGAGAGTTTTTATCCCACTGTGTAGTATCAATATAGTCCCTTATAAACTGTTTGTCGTAGCTTACCGGAGAAATTCCTGTTTTATAGAGTTTACCATCCCAGAATCTTGAACTATCCGGAGTCATCACTTCATCAATGAGAATAATTTTCCCGTTATGGTAACCAAATTCAAGCTTTGTATCCGCAAGAATTATTCCCGCAGTTTCAAGATTGTCTCTGCCGAACTGGTATATTTTTTTTGTCATCTCTGAAAGAAATTCCGAATCCTGATTGCCGATATCTTTTTTCATAAAATCGATCGAAATATTCATATCATGCCCGGTATTTTCTTTAGTCGCCGGAGTGAATAAAATTTCAGGAAATTTTTCCGCCATAGCAAGGCCTGCCGGCAGTTTAATGCCGGAGATTTCACCTTTCTCTTTATATTCCTTCCAGCCTCCGCCGATTATGTAACCCCTGGCGACACATTCGAAATCTATTCTTTTAGTTTTTCGAACTATGATAGACCTGTCCCGGAATATTTCAGGATAAAGGGAGTACGGTTTAGGGAAGTTGTTAAAATTATCTTCAACTATATGGTTATTTATAAATCCGATCTGTTTGAACCAGATGTTGGATATTTTATTCAGTATGATACCTTTACCGGCAATCCCATTGGGGAAAATATAGTCAAAGGCCGAAATACGGTCTGTTGAAACTATCAGCATATGTTCGTCATCAACAGGGAAGAGATCCCGTACTTTTCCCTGATAGAGTTTTTTAACTTCCGGAATTTCTATTGAAATAAGAGGTTTCATCAGCTCTCCTTTATTGATTTAATTTTTTCAGCAGTAATTCGTTTACAACCTGGGGATTCGCCTTTCCCTTTGATTCTTTCATGATCTGTCCGACAAGAAATCCCATGGCTTTCTCTTTCCCGTTTTTGTAATCAGTTACAGACTGCGGATTATTTTTTAGTACAACGTCAATTATCGCCTCAATTTCAGATGAATCACTAACCTGCACAAGGCCTTTTTCATCAATTATTTTCAGAGGCGAGTTACCTGTTTCGATCATATCTTTAAATACAATTTTTGCTATTTTCCCGCTGATTGTATTGTTGTCTACCAGTTTGAGGAGTTCGGCAACTCCCGAAGGCTGAACCGGAAAAGAAAAAATCTTTTCAGGTTCTTCAATTCTGCCCAGAAGTTCACTTGTTATCCAGTTTGCTGCTTTTTTAGGATTAGCGCCTTTCTGAACTGTTTCTTCAAAATAATCAGCTAATTGTTTTACAGAAGTAAGAACTTCAGCATCGTAATCGGATAAACTGAATTCCTTTATAAATCGTGCTTTTTTTTCATCAGGAAGTTCGGGGAGCCGGCTTCTTAGATTTTCTATATAATCTTTTGTAATCACAATCGGCGTTAAATCAGGATCCGGAAAGTATCTGTAATCATGAGCATCCTCTTTCGACCTCATGCTGTATGTCTCCTGACGGTCGGCATCCCACAAGCGTGTTTCCTGAACTATTAGGTTTTTTTCACCTGACTCGATTAATGATAACTGCCTTTCGTACTCGTAGTTTATTGCAGCTTTTACAGCTTTAAATGAATTGAGATTCTTTACTTCAACTTTCTCGCCGAATTTTGGAGCACCTACTTCCCGCACAGAGATATTTACGTCACAACGAAGGCTTCCTTCCTCCATATTCGCATCTGAAACATTTATATATTTGATAATTGATTTAATCTTTGTCAGATAGTTATAGGCTTCCTCCCCGGTCCTCATATCCGGTTCTGATACAATTTCTGCGAGCGGTACTCCGGTCCGGTTTAAGTCTACAAATGATACATTATTGGTGAAATCATCCGAATGCACCAGTTTTCCGGCGTCCTCTTCCAGGTGGAGGCGTGTGATGCCGATTCTTTTTGTTTCATTATTCGACAATATATCTATGTAGCCTTTTTTACAGACAGGCTTATCATATTGAGAAATCTGGTATGCTTTCGGCAAATCCGGGTAAAAATAGTTCTTTCTGTCGAATTTACTGTATTCCGCAATTTCACAATTCAGGGCAAGTCCTGCCAGTATACCTTTGTTTAAAACTTCCTCATTTAATACGGGCAGCACTCCAGGCATTCCGGTACAGACAGGACAAGTCTGACTGTTTGGTTCAGCACCGAATTTTGTTGAGCATCCGCAGAAAATTTTGGATTCAGTGTTCAACTGGACATGTACTTCAAGCCCTATTACAGATTCATACTGCATATTTTCCTCTAATATTTTTACTTGATTTTTTAATGCTTCAGTTTGTAGTAAATTTTGTCAAGTAAACCAGTAATTATTCATGAAACTATTTACTGAAAAAATGTACATCTATTTTCATAACAGGATGAGGTAATACTCTTTGCATAATTTAAATCAATCTATTTTGTAGAACGGTAAACCGGAATGAAATTCATAAAAAATTTTTGTATTATCCTTTTTTTCGCATTATCCGCAGGAGCAGTGGCCGGTAAAATTTCAGGAGATTATATCCTGTCATCCGCGTTCAGGGGGAATATATCATTTATTACATTTATTTTTTCACCATCACAGAGTTTTATTGACACATACTCATTATTAAATAATAGCGATGATTATAAAAGACTTGCCGGTTATTATGCATATAAAGAATCAGGTGTGGTTGATATTGATTTTCTATATGAAAGATATAAAAGTGAAGATTCTGATATCATAAAAAAAGTCATAATATGGATTGCGGAAGATAACTATAAGAATGAAAAACTAGTGGACTTTTACAGGAAAATATATAATATAAGTCCTGAGAATATTCAGAAAATTTTACTTACAAAGATAGGTAAATAAACATTAAAAAAGGGTATAATGCATGAAAATCATTAATCTATCAGCAATAATTATTTCTATATTCATTATTTCATCATGTTCAAGCGGCCCGGAAGTTAGTGTAAAATCATTACCAGGCCTGATCAGTGAAGGATTTACAAGTGATACAGAATATGAAATTGTCTGTATCGGATACCCGAAGGAAGGCCTTACAGGTATACAGAAAGAAGAATCAGCCAAAAGAGCTGCTCTCCTGACTGCATACTACTTTTCAAAAAACAGATTTGATGATACGGTAAATCCGGATCAGGATGGAAAAATTATAAAATTAACACAGTTTGATGATCGTGCAGAATTAAAATATGTAATAACAAAAAGCAATCTCAAAAAAAGAATAAAAAAATAATCAACCGGGATATGTTTATCGGGCCGCAGGGTCTCCGGAATCTGTACCCTTTGTGACCGTATAAAAATGATTAAACTTTTTAAGGACTTGAAAATGAAAAATATTGAGAATGAAAATAAAGCCTACATCGATGAAATATGTTCCGGGGTTAAGGCTGCTTCAAAAAATATTTCTACAATGACTACTTTACAGAAAAATTTAATCCTGAAGAAAATTGCTGCAAAACTTAGAGAAAAAAAAGCACTGATAATTCAGGAAAATGATAAAGATCTTCTGGAAGCAAAGAAAAACGGCTTATCAAGTGCTTTTTATGACAGGCTGCTTCTTGATGAAAAAAGAATTGAAGCAATGGCGGTATCTGTTGATGAGATTGCAATGCTGGAAGATCCCATCGGCAAAATTGATAATATGAAAATCCGGCCGTCGGGAATCAGAGTCGGGCAGATGAGAGTTCCTCTTGGAGTAGTTGCTGTAATATATGAAGCGCGTCCGAATGTAACAATTGATATTGCCGCCCTCTGTATTAAATCCGGAAACTCTGCTATTCTGCGGGGTGGAGAGGAATCAATAAACTCAAATATCTGCCTGAGCAACATTATAAGAGGTGTACTTTCTGATCTTCATCATGATCCGAATATTATTTCATTTATGTATAAACTTAACAGGGCGCTTGTTCCGCTTCTTTTAAAAAGAGATGATGCAATAGATATAGTAATACCGCGCGGCGGCGAAGGCCTGATAAAGATGGTTGTACAGGAATCTTCCATCCCGGTAATACGGCACGAGAAGGGCTTATGCCATCTCTACATAGATGAAACTGCAGATAAAGACATGGCAGAGCGAATAGCAGTAAACGGTAAAGTCCAGAGGCCGGGAGTCTGCAACGCGATAGAAACTCTTCTGATACATGAATGCTACCCCTATAAAGAAAGCCTTGTAAATATACTTCTTGCTAATAATGTTGAAATCCGCGGATGTGATAAACTTATGGAAATAAATCCCAGAGATATAGTGAAAGCAACCAGCGAAGACTGGGCCACCGAATATCTTGATCTTATAATCTCGGCAAAAATTGTCAGTTCATTTGAAGAAGCTGTAGAACATATATCTACTTACAGTTCCGGCCATACTGAAGCTATTATTACATCTGACTATTTTAAGGCGGAAAGATTTATGAAGGAGGTGGATTCTTCTGCAATATTTCTTAATGCGTCCACAAGATTTCATGACGGCGGTGAATTCGGCCTCGGGGCAGAAGTGGGAATCTCGACACAAAAACTTCACGCCAGGGGTGTTATGGGGATTGAAGGCCTCACAACTTTAAAATATGTAGTTTACGGTAATGGTGAAATCAGATAAAATTAAAAGAATCGGGATATTCGGAGGAACATTTAATCCAATACATCATGGGCATCTTATAAATATTGAATTGATTAAAGAAAATTTTAATCTCGATCTGATACTTTTAATCCCGGCAAAAATACCTGTACATAAAACTGTTACAGATGCTATCTCTCCAACAGACCGTTTAAAAATGGTAGAACTTGCTATTGCCGGAAACAGCAGTTTTCAGGTATCTGAATTGGAACTGAATAGGGAATCTGCATCATATACAATTACCACACTTAAAGAATTGGAAATAATCTACCCCGATGATGAGCTTTTTCTAATTATTGGATCAGATTCATTTAATGAACTTGACACATGGAAGGAATACAAAAAAATAATTTCCGAATATCCGATAATAGTTATGCAGAGACTTGGAGATACAAAATTAAGGGATGATCTGTTATCTATTGCCGGCAGGGTTGAACTTCATAAAGAAACGATGATTGAAATAAGTTCTTCAATGATCAGGGATAGAGTAAAAAAAGGATTAACTATAAAATATTTAACAACAGATGATGTTATAAACTTCATTAGCACTAAGGGGTTGTATAAAATTGAACAATAAATATTCAAAACTGATTATATCCGCAGCAATTATACTGTTAATAATTTTAGGAATAAATTTCTATAAGAAACATAACAGAAATGTTATCGATGAAATTATAAGCATGAAAGATATGATTAATATTTTAGTCGCCGGAAGAAATGTCTACAATGAAAATACATTTTCCTTCTTTGCTTTAATAACAATAAATCCGGTTAATAATAATATCGGGATTACTTTTATACCCCCGGATTACCGTATAATGATGAATGATGACGGTACTAAAGTAAAAAAAATCTCAGAAATCGATCTCTATTATTTTGACAGAATTAAATATACCCTTAAAAAAGATATTCAGATGAATGTTCCCTTTTATATTAAATTATATTCTCCGGATATAGTGAGGGCTGTCAATCTGATTGAAGGAGTTGATATTTTTTCACTTGATCAGTCTGTATATTCATCCAAAAATAATTTCGGATTACAATATCTTGATGGCGAGAAGAGTGTTTCCTATATAAACAGTTCGGAACAGAATTCTATATATATGAAATACGACAGGATTCTCGATCTGATACTTACTCTCTATAATGATAAAGAAAACAGAAAAAAACTGTTTAACTATCAGTTCATAGATGAACTGTTTAAAAATATAAAAACTAATCTGATGTCGCAGGAACTGTATTCAATAGCTGAAATTATTTTTGAAAAGGGCAATGTCGATTCTACTCTTCTTCCCGGAGGATTCAATAACGGGTACTATGTCGTCGATGAAGTCAGCTACAGAACATACCAGCAGGAGTTTTTGACTAATCTGGTTGTTGAAACCGAGTCGGAACCTACCGTAAAAATAAAGATACTCAATGGAACCAGTATCCCGGGACTGGCCCGTAAATTAAGAAACGACCTGATCAGGGATGGAATGAATGTTGTAGAGTTTGGAACATCAGATTATCCCGCGATATATGATTCAATAATAATATGTAGAAAATCAGATATTAAATCTGTAAATAAAATATCTGAAATGACAGGTATTGGTAAGATATATTTTGTAACAGATACTACACAGTTAAATAATATTTTAATAGTAGTCGGTGAGGATATGGCGAAGTGAAGAGTAAGCTGAATGTAAATAAAAATGATGAGATGATAAACATCGGAAAAGATTGCCTCGTACATCTTGATGAAAAAAAAGCTGCTGACCCGATATTTATGGATTTACGGAAAGTAAACAGTTATCTCGATTATTTTTTAATAGCAACAGGAAATTCACAAATTCACTGCCGTGCTCTGGCAAGAGACATCGTTAAGTTTCTTTATGGAAAAGGGATAAAGGAACATGGAAAACATGATCTGAATTCAGAATGGATTATACTCGACTTCGGAGGGCTGATAGTTCATATATTCACGGAAGAAATGAGGTCATATTATGAACTCGAAAAATTATGGGCTGATGCTGAAATAATAAAAATTAACTAGAGGTATTGATCATGAGTACAACATTTGAAAAAAAAGATATTGTTGAGGTTCTGAAATCAGCAGCTGTTGATAATAAGCTTGCCTGTACAAAAGTTTTTGAAATTATCAATGAACATTCCGTTTTTCCAGATATTGCAGGTTTTACTATGAACCAGTACAAAATAAAAATTAATTTCTGCCAGCTTGGATTGTTCGGATACCCTGAAGGGAAAAAAATACTCGCCTGTGAAACAGTATCTGAAATTCTTGAAGATAGAATTTACAGCCAGATTGAAGACGGAAAACTCCCATGTGCAGCTGCATGGCATATAGCGTCCGAATTGGAAATGAAAAAACTGGAAGTTACAGCAGCCTGTGAAAAGCTTGGTATAAAAATCAATAAATGCCAGCTTGGAGCATTTTAATTTTCAATCATAAAAAAATAAAATTGCAGACAATAGTTTCTTTAATTACAGTCAAATAAGGCAACGCAGGCTGCCTTATTTGCTCTCTCCGCTTAATATTTTTAAATATTCAATTGCTATAAAATCCAGATTCCCGCTGAATTTGTTGATTATTCTTTCATATATTGTATATTTATTATAAATTAAAGAACGGGAGTTTGATAGATATGAAAAAGTTTTATCGATTATTTTTAATAGCAGCAGTTATACTAATTTCAGGTACTAATGCAAAAATCAGCATACTGTCTGCAGACCAGAATGTACTCCAGCAGAAATGCACGAAATGTCATGCAATAAGAATTCCTGATAATTATACAAAAGAAGAATGGAAATACAATGTGGATAGAATGGCCCAGAGAGCCGGCCTTACTCCCCGGGAAATTCAAAGTATTATAGATTTGAACAAAAAAAAATAATCAGTCTGA
>Ga0116171_10001684_pt1 | contig 21738 bp, 18 predicted proteins | sample AD_JPNHW2_MetaG_FD_89798 | JGI IMG/M metagenome (GOLD analysis project Ga0116171, IMG submission 89798) | Active sludge microbial communities of municipal wastewater-treating anaerobic digesters from Japan - AD_JPNHW2_MetaG | ecosystem: Engineered > Bioreactor > Anaerobic > Digestate | place...
ACGAGGTCGATAGGATGGAAGTGTAAGGACAGAAATGTCTTCAGCTCACCATTACTAATCAGTCGTGAGGCTTGACCATATTATAAAAAACCCGAAGGTATTATAACCTTCGGGTTTTTTCATGCCTTAATATTTACAGTATTTATTATTATGGAGATTTAAATTATATTTCTAACAAAATGTATTTAGAAATGTATATGTTTCTGAAATGTGAAAATTTTAGAAGAGTTAAAGATCTTGATTTTTTTGATGACTGGCAGTACAATAATCATATGGAAGGCAGTTTTTTAACATCTGCAAGAAGCACAAAATTTAATTTAAACAAGGTGCAATAAAACCCTTGTCTCAAGAATGATACTGGAAGTACATTCTGATAATGCTAATTATTACTTGTTAATATCTGGATGTTGAGTGTATACTCACTGTTGGTAACGCGCTATCCTATTTAGATAGATATAAACTATTCCATATCCCAGAAAAAATCTTTATTTGTGAGTTCTTTATCTTTTTCTATTTTGTCTGTTTCAGGCCGGAGTTCGCTAATCTCCTTATCAGATGAATAAATAATATCAACCTGCTCTGCAAGATCGGAAGTTTCTTTTATCCAGTATTCCTCTGTGCCGAAATGCGGAAAAATATGAGGAAATGCCGGATCATCCCAGCGCCTTGCAATCCATGCTGCATAATTGATATATCTTAATCCACGGAGTGGCTCAATCAGCTTTAACCATGAAGTTTCAAAATTGCGGAACTCTCTGTATCCTTCAACAAAGAGGTTCAGCTCTCTCTGTGAATCTTTATCCCTTGAACTTATAAGCATCCAGATATCCTGTACAGCCGGCCCCATGAGAAAATCATCAAAATCAAGAAAGAATAAAGATCCATCTCTATGCAATAAATTTCCAAGATGGCAGTCTCCATGAATTCTGTGAAAAGGGATACCGGGTGTAAGCGAATCATAAATTTTTACTATTTCATTAACAGCATCGGAATATCTCTTTATACAGTTCGATGGGAGAAAACTGTTGTCAATAAGATACTTCAGTGAGTTAATTCCATATGTTTCCCCGGTAAGTCTTAACCGGTGTTTACAATCCTTTGCTGAACCGTTATTATGGATTCGCGCCAGCAGCCTGCCTATATTCATCATGTCGATGTCAGAAAGCTCTTCCGGAATCCGTCCACCAGTTCGTGGCCAGATTGCGAAAAATATTCCATCTGCATCATGAATAGTTTTACCATCTGAAAATTTTAATGGGGCACAAACAGTTAATTCATCCGCCTCAAGATCGAAAAGGAATTGATGCTCCTCCTGTATCTGTTCAAGAGACCACCGTCCAGGCCTGTAAAATTTTACTATAATATGGGTGTCATCTTCAAGTTTAAGATCATAAACACGGTTTTCATAACTGTTCAAAACCATATAATGACCTGTTAGTGTAAATCCGCTTTTTTCTACAGCTTCAATTACTCTATCCGGTGTAAGATTATAGAATGAATTACTCATAGCGTTCCTTTCTATCTTTTATTTCTTTGAATTATTACAATAATTATATTATTTAAAGTAAATACATTTATATAATAAGTATTTTTTGACTATTACAGATAATTTAGGTATTCTATGAAATAAAATACATTCAGAAACCGGTTAATTTACATGACAAACTTAATACCTGAAAATTACAAATCAGTATCAGGGCGGAGGCGGATATACTTTTTTATGGCAGTATTATTCTATATTATATTTGTCATAGGATTTATTTTTTTAATGAAAAAAATTGCCGGTGATTATGTTCTAAAGGATATTGACCGGAGACTTCTTATGGTTGCGGAAACTCTCCCTAATATTCTTCCTGAAGACTATCATGACAGAGCTGTAAATCCAAAATCAATAAGCCATGCTGAGTGGATAATAATTGAAAAGAAATTAACTTCTCTGGCCAAATCCTCCGGTGTAATCTATGTATGGAGTGATATTTTTGTTAACGATAAAGTTTTTCTTACTACATGCAACAGGACTGAACAGAGCAATGCTGATGGTCTTAAGATTTATTATTTTATGCCATACAGTGAAGGAGTGAGCAAAGAGGAGTTTCTGGCTTTTAGTAAAACGGAACCTGTGTATGCAAATTTCTCAGATAAATGGGGCAATTTCAGAGCTGTATTTATTCCATATACTTCACCGGGAGGGAAAAGATATCTTGCATGTGCTGAATACCCAATGGATTACGTGGAAGAATTAGTGAAAAAAAGTCAGTTCGTTTCACTCCTCATCGCTCTTAGTTTTTTTATAGCGTTTCTGCCCATATTTTTTGTATATATAAAAAATTCTAAAATTGATTCAATGGAGCTTGAAACTTATACCGCTGCTCTTGAAAAAAGTGAAGAAAATTTGAGAATCACCCTGCATTCGATTGGTGATGGAGTAATTGTAACAGATCAGAAAGGATTTGTAACTATAATGAATCCGGTTGCTGAAAATCTTACCGGCTGGAATGTTCAAAATGTAATTGGTAAATTACTTTCGGATATACTTATTGTTAAAAATTCTGAGACAAACGAAAGAATTTTATATTCACCCGATAGTTTCGGTGAATATAAAAATAAAATAAAATTTATCCGTAGTAAAGTCCTGGTATCTTCCAGCGGAACTGAAAAAAATATCTCTGAAAGTGTATCTTTAATAAAAGATAAAAACGGGGAACCGATTGGTGCTGTTATAGTTATCCGGGATATAACAGAATACCTGAAGCTTGAGGATGAGTTGAGACAATCTCAAAAGCTTGAATCGATAGGTCAGCTGGCAGGAGGGATTGCTCATGATTTTAATAATATGCTTGGTGCTATAATGGGGAGCGTGGAGCTTCTCCTGATACATCTGAAAGATAACGATTTATTGCGGAATTACGGGGTGACAATTTTAAATGCCTCTGAAAAAGCGGCGGATCTCACACATAAACTTCTTGCCTTTTCAAGAAAAGGGAAAATTAAAAACGAGCCTGTAGAAATACATAAAGCAATTGAAAATGTAATCACTCTTCTTCAGAGAAGTATAGATAGAAGAATCGAGATAAAACTTATGAAAAATGCAGAGAAGAGTGTTATAATGGGTGATAATAATCTTATCGAGAATGCTATTCTTAATATTGGAATTAACTCACGGGATGCCATGCCGGATGGCGGAGTTATTGAAATTATGACCTGCAATTATTTTCTAGATTCCAGATTCTGCGAAATTTCTCCATTTAAACTCAATCCTGGGAATTACATAGAAATAAAAATTTCTGATACAGGTTCAGGGATACCTAAAGATATTCAACGGAAGGTATTTGAACCTTTTTTTACAACCAAATTGCCTGAGCAGGGTACAGGTCTTGGACTTTCGGCAGTTTATGGAACAGTTAAAGAGCATTCCGGAATGATAAAGCTTGATAGTAAACCGGGCGAAGGCACTACTTTTACAATAGTTTTACCTGTAATTGAGGATGAAGGTGATTTAAAAACAGTAGAAAAAAAATATACATACAAAGGACAGGGAATAGTCCTGATAATTGATGATGAGGAATTAATAAGAGATTCAGCAACAAATTTATTTCAGAATATGTGTTATGAGGTGCTGACTGCTGATAACGGTAAGAACGGCATAGACGTATTTTTAAAAAATAAGGATAAAATTTCGCTCGTTATACTTGATATGATAATGCCGAAAATGGGAGGGAAAGAGACGTTCTTAAAACTTCGTGAATTAAATCCTTCATTAACCGTAATTCTTTCTTCGGGGTATGCACGTGATAATGCCGCCCAGGAACTGATTGAACTTGGCGCTGCCGGCTTTATACAGAAACCATATAGGAGTTCTGAATTAGCATATATTTTAATGGAGATTGATAAAAAGAACAAGTCAGCTAAAGGATTTTAATATTTTATTTAAAAAGAACAAAACAGGATTTGCATATCATGCCTGATATTAAAAATAATTTCAGTATATGGTTTCAATTTTATATTTGATTGAGAAATAAAATATTGTAAAGGTATTGACTTTTTATTGCAGGGGTTATAAGTTAAAGTTAACTTTAAGTTTAATAATGGAAATGAAAATGGAAAAAGACACATACACCATATCAGAACTCGCTTCTGAACTTGATATCAGCCCGTCGAGCATACGATTCTATGAAGATAAAGGGCTTCTTTCCCCGAAAAGAAGCACCGGAAATCAGCGGATATATACTCACAGGGATAGAGGCAGGTTGAAACTCATTCTACGAGGTAAAAGATTCGGAGCAACGCTTGATGAGATAGCCGAGATGGTCGGAATGGCCGATGCTGATATTAATGAGAAGAAACAGATCGAAACGAGCCTGTACTATCTGGAAAAAAAAGTTTCAGAACTTGAGAATCATAAAAAAGAACTGAAACTTTTTGAGAGAGATCTTGCAGATTTGAGAAAAAAATTATTAGAAAGATTGAACCAGATTAAAAGCTAACAAAAAATCTCCGGAGGTATTCAATGTTTGATTTTACCATGAATGATGATCAGCTTAAATTGAGAGAAGAAGCGAGAGAATTCACGAAATGGGTTCCTAGAGAATTAATTCTTTCCATGGATGCGGAAGAAATTCAGTTTCCGCATGAATATCTGAAAGAGTGCGGTAAGCGGAATCTGCTGGGGATAAGACTCCCGGAAAAATATGGAGGAAGGGGGCTTGGCTGGGTTGAAGACACGATGGTTGCTGAAGAGATTGGTGTTGCAAGCTACTCACTTGCGTGTCTCTGGGGTGTTGGTGCTGATATTGTATGTGAAGCTGTGGTTAAGTATGGAAATGATGAACTCTGCAAAGAGATAGTAGTACCTCTGCTCAAAGGTGATGTATATGCAGCTGAATGTCTGACCGAACCCCGCGGTGGTTCTGATTTTTTCGGTGCTACAACAAAGGCCAGAAAAGACGGAAGCGACTGGATTATTTCAGGTCAGAAGAGATTCATTGTCGGTGCGGAAGGGGCGGACTGGTTTATGATATATGCAGTTACTGATCCGGATGCCCCTCCTCATAAAAGGATGACCTGCTTTATGGTTCCGAGATCAAAGGGTGTTGATTCAAAATATATTTATGGGCTGATGGGAGTAAGAGGCGGAGGAGCGGGACGCCTGATTCTTGATGAGGTAAGAGTTCCTGAGAGATATGCTCTTAACGGATTGAATAAGGGCTTTGAAGTTTTTATGACAAATATGATTCCTGAAAGACTTGGAACTGCTGCTATGACAATAGGATCGGTCAGACCGGCACTTGAAATTGCAACAAAGTATACTTCAAAGAGAAAGGCCTTCGGGACAGAGATTATGAATTTCCAGGCTGTGGGATTTAAAGTTGCGGATTGCGCAATGAAGATGGATGCGATGAGATCAATGGCATATACGACTGCTCTGGCTATAGACTCAGGTAAGACTGATGCCGGAAGAAACAGAAGGATGGTTTCACAGACAAAGAAATTTATCACCGAGGGTGCATGGGAAGTAGTAAATAACTGTATGCAGGTAATGGGTGGCATCGGATATACAAATGTATTTCCTATTGAACGCATACTTCGTGATATTAGACTGTCAATGATTTGGGTCGGATCAAACGAGATTATGCAGCATATAATACAGACTGAATGGTACAAAGAGTCTCTTAACAGGAAGAATAATTCTAGGGATGTTGAGTCTGATGCAATTGCTGCATTTGAGCCTGATGAAAAGATTTATGAATAACTGAAAAAATTATTGTATAAAAAGATTAGAAACAAAAAAAACGGTGCTTTTATACACCGTTTTTTATTTGATTTAAAACATTTTTTTTAGTTTCTTTTTTGCCTTCCCGGCACCTTTATCAGCCTGTTTAGTAGCTTCTTTTTGAGCTTTATCTTTCGCAGCATCCTCAACCTGTTTTCCAACGTCTCCGGCTACATCTTTAAGAACATCTTTTACTATATCAGAGAGTGAACCGAGTTTCGGGTGGATCAATTTTACATCAGGTTTTGAAGCTGTTCCTTTAATTGCATACTTCAGAAAAATTTCCCCTTTGTCGTTCAGCATAGGTTTAATGGCAGAATCAGCAACCATATCAGGTTTTACATAATCTTTCGCTTTTCCGGTTATAACTTTTATAGCAAGCTTGGAAGTCTGTTCTTTAACCTTTGCTGTATTTTTATTTGCAAGAGTCATGTCAGAATTTAAATTGAGATCCATTGACGCGATGTTTACAGTTCCGCCGAATGTAATGGCATAATCGTCATTTGCAAGTTTGCCGTCAGAAAGCGTAACAATATTATTTTTATAATGGATATTGATAAACCCGTTTTTCCAATCGATGTCTTTTTTCAGAAAATCAAATTTACCTGAATACTTCGCTATCTGCTCGACATTTATCATCTCATTAAAAATCTGTAAACCTGTAGCACTCCCATATGGCGAACCGGCTTTTATAAATATCTCAGGATTCATGATTCTTGTTTTTTTATCAAATGGTATTATTTTTCCTGTCAGATCAAACGCAACATCAAAGGATTGGACACCTCCTGATTCAGGGCGGCTTAATGTTTTGATTCCTGCAAATATTTTTAATGAGATGTTGTCATTCTTCTCAAGATTTTTCGGATCGATTGTTATATCAAATACTTTTGCAGTTACCTTATAAATATTCAATTTCTGTCCTGAAGTGAGATCGGTAAAGTTAATATTACCATCCACCATACCGACTGAACCGATATTTACAGCGACAGGTATATCATCAGCTTTAAGCGGTTTTGATTCCTCTTTAGGTTTTGCAGCTTCCTCCCGGAGTTTTTTTTCAAGTTCGGCCTTTTCTTCCGGAGTCATCGGTTTGGAGACAAGCAGGTCAGAAAAATTAAATGCGCCGCTTTTATATCGGACAATGTTTACCTGAGGGCCTATAAGCATAAGCTCTTTTAAAACAAATTTGCGGCTAAGCAGAGGTGGAATGGATATTTTAAAATTGAAAGCTTTCATTGATGTGAAAACATCTTTATCTGCTACAGGCTTTGTTTTTAAAGATTCAATTTCCTTTTCAGATTTAAAATTGGAAATTTTAACATCCTTTACAGAAAATCCTGAAACTGCAGAAAAGAGCCCGCCGCTTACATCGCCAATTCTAACCTGCCGATGGAGTTGTTTCTCCATCTGATTTTCAATAAAAGGTTTATTAATAATAATCATGGCTGCAATCCCGACTCCGATAATAATTATAAAGAGTCCGCCAAAAAAAATAGCAGTCCATTTTAATACTCTTTTCAGAAATCCTTTCTTTTCACTTTTACTGCTCATTTTTTACTCCTTCTTTCTATTGGGAAAATTTAGATTATATTTAAATATAATAGCTGAATATATTATAATTCAACAATACAGAATAAATTATTTTTGTCAACAAGCATGATAAAGTTTATTTTTTTCAATTCCGAATGAATAGGGACATAAGGTTCTGCAGGCAGTACAGGTAGTAATGGGATACCCTTTTAATGTTAGACCCTCTGATTGATTTCTGCATTTTTTCTGGATAACAGAATCGGGTTCAAGTGCGCCTGAAGGGCAGTTTTTTAAACAGAGTAAACATGTATCTTTACAGAAAGAGAATGACTGAATTTCATCAGGTACGATCTCAAAATTAATGAGAAGGGCGCCGAGTTTAATCATATTTCCGTATTTATAATTATAAAGAAGGTGGTTTCTGCCGAATACTCCAAGCCCTGCGAGATAGCCTGCGTGTTTGAGAGAAAGATCTCCTTTCCCGGTAAAAGTTTCCTTATCCCAGTATGCGTAAGGTTCAGTATAAACAGGGACAGCAACTATACCTTTATCTTCAAGCAGCAATGAAAAATTATAAGTAATATGCCGTATCTGATCTGTAGCTATTTCATCTGAGATTGAATAAGGGAGCGTATTGCCGGAACGGACAGCTCCTTTCGGAACGCGCCGGGCGAAAACAACTACTGATTTTGTATCTTTATAAATGTCGGACGGATGGAATCCCGCAGGTGCATTGCTGAATCTTTCGATAGATGCAATGCCGCAGATATCAGCACCTGAAGCAAATGCTGCAGTTTTAATATCATTGTTATTCATAAAATTTACTCTGTAAAAAAATTATATGATATCAAGATCTGAACGGGTACTGATGTCAAGAATGAATTTAATCATCTACTTCCTTTTTTAGAATGGCACTAAGTTTATCTGTAGAATCTGCAAGGTTTTCCGAAGAGCCGCTGATCTCTTCAGCGCCGGAGGCAAGGTCCTGTGTAGATTCATTGATTACTGATATCGATTTAGTTATCTCTTCCAGGGCAAATTTAAGTTCCTGCATGGAAGAACGTATTTCACTAGAACCATCAAGTACTACTGTGGCATTCTCCTGAAGTTTAGTGTTCATGGAGAGATCGTCTTCTGATATTTTGTTTACTTCCACGACAAGCTCTCCGAATTGTGATGCAAGCTTCAGAACCTCTTCGGAGGAAATTTTTACATTTGTCAAAGCCTGGCTTGTCAGTTTCATCTCACTATCGGTGATTTTAACTAGTGCAGTTATCTCTTTGGCATTGAGCTGTGTTTTTTCAGCAAGTTTACCTACTTCATCAGCAACAACAGCGAAACCTTTCCCATGCTCTCCGGCCCGGGCGGCCTCAATCGAAGCATTCAGAGAGAGCAGGTTTATCTGATCCGAAACATCATTTATCAGAGATGTTGCGTCAGTAACTTTGCTGCTGCTTAGAATTACGTTATCAAGGGCTTTCTGGCATTTTGAAATTTCTTCGATTGCTTCATTGATTCTGATGTCAAGGCTGGTTTTTAAATCAAGCGCAAGGTCCATTCTGGATCTGCCCGCTGATACTAATTCAAACATTTTTTTCAGGTCATCAATGAGAAAAGTAATCTTTTCATTTTGAGTTACCGTCATGTCCGCAGAAGACTCTGACGAAGCTGAAATCTCTTCAAGAGTTGATGTAATTTCCTCTACACTTGCCGCCTGAGCCTGTGCGTTATCAGAAAATGATGCAGAATGAAAAGACATGGAAGTAGCAGTTTCAGCCAGTGTAACGGCTACTGTTGTGCAGGTATTAACTATAGCTCTAATTTTTTCGATATTTTTTTGGAGCTCATTGTTTTTTTCTTCTGCTTCATCAAGCGTTGCCCGGACAATTTTAAAAATTAGAAAGCATAACGCGGATATAAAAACTGCAACTATTGATACTTGTGAAATTGTAAGGCCTATATAATGCCCTTCAATGATGCCTCTTGAGGTTTTAACAATAATAACTGTAATAGAAATAACAAGTATTGTCGTTATCAATATTGTTGTTCGATTTCCGTAGAGTGCAGACATTACAATAAAGATCATAAAATAGAGAAAGTAGACATATTTTCCTACTATTGTATTTACCATATAAGCTTGAAGTGCGACAAGAAGAAGTGGAGTGAGAATTCCGAAATAAACAGCAATGTTATAAGCTCCGGTCCGCAGAATCAGAAGGCATATGATGAATCCCATGGCAATTACAGTCATGCTGATGTTGTATGCAGCTGTTGCAGCATCCGGAGAAAATATATTTGTACTTGTAACAGAGAACATTATTAGAATAAGAAAAATCAGCTGCATCCACATGAAGACATAAGTCCTCTGTTTTTTCATGAATGAATCATTTTCATATTTTGTCAGGAATAAGCTTTTTAAGAAATAATTTAGTTTTATCATTTTTTTCTCACAAATTCATAACCTGTATTTATATTCAATATAATTAATGTTTAAAAAAAAACGAAGAATAAAATCAGATTATAACATGTAATATTTTGATTTACAATGATTTAAAAGTCAGTCTTATTATAGATGATGATTTTGGATTAAATAAAAATTGACTAATGTTTTTAAGAATTTTTAATAGAGTTTATAGATATCTGTAAAATGATGAATAGCGGAGAATGGGTAATGGCAAAGGGATATGAAATAAATAAAAAGCGTCAGGATGAGCTGAACATTCTGGGGCGTGAACTTGCCAGAAGATCCGGTTCTAAATGCGAACTCTGTCTTTCATCAGGTGTCAGGCTGAATGTATTTGAGATTCCTCCGGTATCGGGTGATCCTGATTCGGATAAGTGTGTTTTCATCTGTGATGTCTGCTCGTCCGGAATATTTGAACCGCTAAAGCTGGATGATCACTGGCGATGTCTTAATGAAAGTGTATGGAGCGAAATCAAGCCGGTAAAAATTCTCTCTGCAATTATTCTGAATAAAATTTCAGTCAAAAACTCCTGGGCCGGAGATATTATGGATGAGGTCTATCTTGAAGAAGACGATGAGGCGTGGATAAACAGTTCAGGATTGTGAAAGTTCTTCCGTGTGCGGATGTTCAACAGGAAATATAATCGTAAAGACAGTTCCCTCTCCGGAACTGTTTATTGAAACATCGGCGTTATGTTCTTTAATAATTCTATGACTGAGTGACAGCCCGATACCGGTTCCTTTTCCTTTCTGCTTTGTAGTAAAAAACGGACTCCATATTTTAGGAATAATATCTTCAGGTATGCCGCTCCCGTTGTCTTCAATAATCAGTTTTACAATACAATCATTGAATGTAGTTGTAATTTTTATTACACCGTGATAATCAGGTGCTGACTCCATCTTCGAAAGTATTGCATCTTTTGAGTTTAAAATAAGATTTATAAATAATTGTTCAAGCGAGAGATTATCGCCGTAAATTCTTGGTACTGAATCATCAAGAACGAAGATAAGGTCTACGCCGCTGTTTTTCATCTGATTATTTATGAGTTCAATAGCATTTAGAATGCATGCATTCAGGTCTGCTTCCTGAAATGAAAATCCTCTTTTTCTTGAGAATGTTCTTATATGGTCAATGATTGAGGATGACCTGTCCACCAGCGATGAAATCTTAGCAAGATCTGATACTGCCTGCATATGATCGAAATCATTGAAGCTTATATCATCTATCATATTCTGGGAGATGCATTTAATCCCGGTAAGAGGCTGTGCAAGCTCATGGGCAATCCCTGTCGTCACTTCTGCAAGGCTTGCATGTCTTGCAATCTGCAGGAGTTCAATATCCTTCTGGGAAATTATTTTTTTTAATGTATCATTGCTCTGCCGGAGCCTCGTGATGACCTGGTTAAGTCTTTTGTTGAGAGTATTTATGCTGAGCAGCCTTAAATTAACAAAATACATCCGTCTTGAATATTCATAAAATATAAATAGGGAAATTACAATAGTAACAAGTACAAGAGAGATTAAAACACACATTATCTGATGATAATGATTATAATAATAAAAAAGGAGAAGCGCAGGTAATATCATCAAAATAAAAACCGGAATTTTTTTTAAAAAAGTTTCAGATAATGAAATATAAAGAAACGTGTAAAGCACAGTATGCATAAGTAAAATAATTGAAAAATTCTGATACATTAGAAATAGAATAAGAAATGGAACAGATATTAGGAATGACCAGAGAAGTTGTTTTTTTCTGTCTAAAGGATAAGAGTCTGTTATGAGAAGTATTAATGTAAAAGGATACATGAATAATCCTGAATAACAGATATACTTAGTCAGAGATAAAGAATACTCGTTATTAATGAGAATTACAGAAATAGTGATAAGTAATGATGGAATCAGGTTAAGCAGCAGCAGCCGGGCCTTTCTATTTTTTATAAATACAAACAACTCAATTGAAATAAAAAAAAGAAGTATAAAAAGAATTTCGATGAGGGAGTTTGTCAATTAATTCACCTTAACTATTTTCTGGTTCAATAATATTAAATTTTCGGATATAGCGAAATAATATGTAATTCTCACTGAATAAGGTTTCCCGATACTTTTTATTTTTATCTCCCCTTTAGCAGTACTGTTGTTTAAAATTATATTTTTTACTGCAGCAAATCTGAAAAAGCTTTCTCCGCCGGTTAAATTTTTTTCATTTGTAATCCCTTTGAACGGCGGCTGTCCATCTATCTCAATTTTTTCTCCGCTGTTCCGGTCTGAGGTTATTACTTCGATAAGCAGCAGACTGTTTGAATACTTTTTAAACTCTATATCGTCTACAGTATTTATTCCCAGTATAATTTCAGGAGTTTTAGATGAAAAGCTTCTAAGCGTAAAAGGAATTCCGTTTGTTGTTAAACGGTTAATATTATAGTTCCCGGTTTCGTCCAGTGGCGTAAGAACATTATAAGCTGCTGCAGTTTTAAAAATCGGGGATATACTGAGATTTTCTAAAGAGAGTTTATTTTTTATTATTTTTACATTAAAAGAATCGTTTAAATCTGAATCACCATTCAGATCAATATCGATCTGAGAAAATAAAAAATCTTTTTCATTTACAACGCCATTATCGATCGATCCCTGTACTAAATATTTCTCAAAAGGCAAAACTATCTGTAAAGCAGAATAAGATCCGGCATCAAAAGTATTTTTTATCGAATAGTCCAATATAAAATCTGATGCAGAAATTTCTGATACCGTGCATCTCAGGATTTCTATCTCATTCTGACCTGAAAACAGATTAGTTGAAAGTGTTAATATTATGAGTAAAATAATTTTTTTAATCAATTTGTTTCTCAAAGGACTTTCAGTAGTATTTCGTTCATTTTCAACCGTTCGCTTATAACTTCTTCGTCGGGATAACCGAAGGCAATAAGAGCCATAAATTCATTTGATTGAGTAATTCCAAGCAGCTCATTTATCTTTTCCCTGTTTTTAAGAATTTCACCAAGCCATACAGATCCGATACCGAGATGATGCGAGTATATAAGCATGTTCTGTATACAGGCGCCTATGCTCATTATATCCTTTTCTCTGTGGTAACCAGCCGGACTGTTATAAAAAACAGCCACGCAGAAATCTGATCCGGAAACTATACCTGAATAGTGAGTCATAGCTGATAGTTTCTCTTTAAGTGATTTATCTTTTATGACGACAAATCTCCATGGCTGATTATTCAATCCTGACGGGGCCCATCTCCCCGCTTCGAGAATTTCATTAATCAGCAGATCAGTAACCGTTTCCTTTCTATATTTTCTGATAGATCTTCTGGAACGTATTACATCAAGCAGTTTTATGTTATCTTCGTGTGCCATATAAGTTCCTTAATTATAGCTATTGTTGCGGTGTTGAGGCAATAAAATTCTTCAGTTTTTCCTGCTTTTTATTAACACCTGTTATATGGCTGGTAATAATTTTGCTGAAATCGAGATCTCCGTGAATAATCCTGTACCTTTCAGTTTCTATATTGCTGAGTTTTGTAGTGATTTTAATTTTACTCGATTCATCCGCATATTTTTTTGCCTCCTGCCAGTAGGGAATAGCTTCCTTATACATATTTTCAGCAATATCGAGACTGTCATTAATGTCTTTGGCAAAAGCAGCATCGTAAAATTTTATATTTTTTTTATCATACCGTGATCCGATTTTCAGATAGTTTCTCATAATCATCAGATTGATATGCATAAACATTAGTTTCCTGTACTTGAGGTATTCATCCCCGGTTTCAATTTTAACCAGCGCCTGAGACGGGTGACGGAATTTACAGTTAAGCGCGATTTTCAGCATCTCTATATTTTTTCTTAAGGAGTTTTCGTTGTAGTACAGCTTCATACCGAAAAGGAGATAGTAATCCTCAAGAGAATGGGGAACCGTAAAATAATGCATCTTTACTTCAGGGATGTAATCTGAAAATGGCACATATTCATTCTTTTCGCTGAAAGACTGATACTGGTAATCCTCTCCGGATAACTTCGCAGAAGAAAAAAGAATTACTATGAGGATCAGTGATAAATACTTTTTTAGTTCAAATTTCATAGTCGGCTTAATAATCCGGGAAAATTTAATATACACTGGTTAATTATCGGAATAATCGTGAAGAGTAATTATATTTTAAATGAGAGAACTGATAGTTTTTATAAGATCATTTCTGTTGAAAGGTTTCGAGACATATCCGTTGAATCCGAGCCGGGTGTATTTTTCTTTATCCTCTTCAAAAGCATTTGCTGTCTGGGCAATAATATTAATGGAAGGATTGATTTTTCTAATCTGATTAAATAGTGTAACTCCATCCATATCAGGCATTTGAATATCGAGGAGGATCAGGTCGATTTTAGTTCCGCTGTTTATAATGTCGATTGCTGTCTGCCCGGAACTGGCTTCGATACAGTTTACAGCAAACTTTTTGAGTATGGCGGAGAGCAGCTTAAGTACAGTGGTGTTATCATCAACAATTAGAATATTTTTATTCCGGAGCTTTGTATATTTTTCATCGTTAAATTCAATTGAAGTATCTGAAGGAATCTGTTCAGGTTCTGCCTTTACAAGCGGTATTTTGAAGTAAAAGGTTGATCCCTCTCCCGGTTCAGAGCTGAGCCACATTTTTCCTCCGAGCAGACGTGATAACTCTTTACTTATACTTAACCCGAGTCCTGTTCCTCCATATTTTCGTGCTATAGAACTATCCGCCTGCTGGAATCGTCTGAAAATTTTTCTCTGATTTTTTTTCTGTATTCCAATACCGGTATCTTTAACATAAAATTCAATATACTTAAAATTGTCTGTTAAAGTGTAACCGAATTCGATAAAACCCTGCTCGGTAAATTTTATGGCATTACCGAGAAGATTACTCAGTATCTGAGTGAGCCTTATTTCATCAGAAATGATAAAATCGCTGTTATGATCAAGTACTGTTTTTGTATAAAGATTTATAGGCTTATTTTTGTTTTTTATTTCATTGCGGAATATCTCATACAGATGTTCTATTTTTCTGTTGATGGATAATCCTTTTTTCTCAATATCCATTAGGTTTGCGTCAATCCTTGATATATCAATAATGTCAGAGATAAGAGTGGTAAGCTGTTTTGAAGATTCTCTTATAATATTGATGTACATAATGTTATCTTCAGGAGATGATGAACTGTCAGATAAAAGTTCAGAGAATCCTATTATACTGTTTAAAGGAGTCCTTATTTCATGAGACATGTTAGCAAGAAATGCAGATTTTAAACGGTTGTTTTCTTCAGCTTTTTCCTTTGCTTTCACAAGTTCAAGTTCAGTTTTTTTGAGTTCGGAGATGTCAAAAATTATCCCCCGGCTTATCACTGCTTTTCCTTCTGAATTATACTCGGTTTTACTGATCTGCTTTAAGTGAACTATATCTCCATTTTTAATTCTGCATCTGTAAGTATCATCATGAGGTGATCTGCTTTTTATGTGATGGATGAATTTATTTAACATGGAATTCCTGTCATCTTCATGCACATGGTTATATAATTCGCTTTCACTCAGTTCCATAAATTCTTTATTGTAACCCATTATTTCGGAGAGAATAGAATCCCATATACATTTTTTATTCAGATGATTATACTCCCAGTATCCAAGCTTTGCAATAGTCTGGGCTTCTTTGAGTTTATTCTGAATACGGACAGTTTCGGTGATATCTGAATTCGTTCCGATAACCCTTGACGGTTTACCCGATTCATTTGTTTCAATAACCATGGTCCGGGATAATAGCCATTTATATTCATTGTCAGCAGTTCGGGCGCGGAATTTAACTGTGCTTCTTATAGCTTCACCGGACAGGCTTTTCCTGACAACGTTTTTTAGAGCCTCTGCATCATCGGGATGAACTAATTTTAAAAATTTGCTGAATCTATCAAGTGTCTCATACTGGTCGTAACCAAGCATCCTGTAAAAATTCTGAGAATAAAAAAATTCACCTGTAATTAAATCCGCATCCCAGTATGAATCATTTGCCGCAAGAAACGCCAGATCGAGTCTTTTCTTGGTTTTTAATAATTCTGATTCCAGAATTTTTTTTTCAGTAATATCTTCTCCCATAAAATTGATAAAAACTATTTTATCAGATTCGTTGAAAACTGCATTAAAATCAAGTTTGATCAGGCGGGTATCACCGGATGCAGTTGTAATTAACTCAGCATTCCCTGAAGGATTTCTCCTGGTCAATGTTTCTAATACTGCTTCAAGGTGTTTAACTTCATCAATATCGATAAAATCATAAATAGACATCCCTGTCAGATCGTCATGCTTCATGCGGAGAAATTCTGAAAAGCTTTTATTTGCAAATATTATTTTCCCCCCGGGAAGCAGCTGGAAGAGTTGATGCGGTGTATTTTCAATAATGAGTTCATATTGTTCTTTTTTCTGTTTAATATCACTTTCGTAAGAGATCCGTTTCAGCAATCCGGTTATAATACTCGATATAGTCTGATAAATCATCAGATCAACTGCCGTTAAGAGATGCTCCATACCGCTGAAATCAAGAGCTATAATGCCGATTATCTTATTTTTCACAATGACAGGAAAGATAAGTAGGCTTTCAATAGTGGATTCGAGCCATTTGTTTTTTTCAAAAAAGTTTTCTGTATTATTTTTTTTCTGTAAGAGAGAAAATCCTGTATCGTATAATGCTTTCTTATCTATGAAAAGCGCGTTTAGAGGAATCGTAATTTCTGTAAAAAAAGGTGAACTCTCATTCAAGTTGTTTTTTGTTAATGAAGATATAAAGTAACTGGTTTCATTCAGCTGAATATAATACGCTGTTTTTGATCCGCTTCGCCATGAAAGTTCTTGGAGAACAATTTTTACAACTTCACGTTCATTAACCTGTGTATTTAAATTTCTGGAAAGATTGCTTATATATTTTTCATTATTCAGATTTCGGGAAGCTGCAGAATTTATATTGAATAACTCACTTTTGTCTAAACTGTCTTTCAGACTATCTGAAGCTGATGATAATAAATAATTTTCAGCAGAACCTGGCAGACCTGTATTTTTACCGTAAAGTAAATTTTTTAAATTACGGTTTTCCTCTTCAAGGATTTCAATTCTTCGAATAAGTTCTTTTTCTTTATCCATCCGGTTTCCCTGAAACTCTATTAAATTATTTTTTGAATAATACTACAAGATTTTATCTGTATAGTTAGATTATTATACTAGTAATATAAAAATAAACTCTTTTTTTAGAATTAAAATAGATCATTGGAAATTATTACTGAATAAATATTGAATTTTTTTTATAATTCAGTAAATTAATATTAAGAGGCTTTTCAAGGAGGTTGAGTATGACTGATAAAAAGTTAAAATTTCTCGTTGCAGTTGGTTTCAGTGAAAAACCGCAGGATGTTCTTGAAAAAGCTGTTGAAGTAGCGAGAAAATACAAGGCGAAAGTTTATACAATTCATGTAATTGCAGAGATGCCTAAGCTGACTTTCTACTATGATGCATACCGGTTGTGGGAGGATTTCAGGGATAGTGCTGTTACTGAAGCAATGGATCTGATGAAAAGATACATCGGAAAAATGGCGGAGGATTACAGAGATATAGAACCGATAGTCGAAGTTGGTGATCCGGGTATTAAGATCCTGGAAAAAGCTGAGGAACTCGATGTTGATCTCATTATAATGGGGCATCACGTAAGAACCGGATTAACACATATCCTGCATCAGAATAGTTGTGAACGGGTTGTACGATATTCAAAAAAACCTGTTCTAATGTTCAATGTGGCGGAGGAAGAATAGCTATAGGTTTTTTTTCCCTTTAAGTCCCGGATCGTGGGAGAAAACCTGCATGTCTCCAATTTTCTGAAGATCACTCATGGAATAATCCTTTAAAAATCCAGAAGATGAGGCTTTTTGTTTTTTAAACCATTTATCAATGACAGGAAGGAGTTCATTCTTCCAGAAAAACTTTCCCCCTTTTCCGGATTTGTATTCTTTCCAGTAAGCATCAGGAACCAGTGTCCATAACCATTCATAGGTAAACGGGGAATCTCCAAGAAGCAGTATACTCTGGCTCTCTCCTTCAATTTTGACTGCCTGGTGACCTTGCGTATGACCTCCTGTGCGTATTACTTCGATACCTGGAAGAATTGTATGATCTCCATCGAGCAGGATGAAACTGTCAAGCCTGTTTATCCAGTGATCGGGGCAGAATGATGTTTCTTCATACTCTCTGAGATTAAATAGTCCTTCAATCTCTCCTGACTGAATATAAATTACGGCGTTAGGGAAATGCTTTATACCTGCAGCATGATCCCAGTGAAGATGAGTCTGTATTATTATCTTTACATTAAACGGGTCAATACCGGCCTGCTTTATCAGAAAAGGTATCTCCTGCTCGGGCTCTCTCTCTCCATGCGAATCAGGAGCAGGTATATGATTTAAGTCAAATCCGGTATCTACAACGACTGCTTCACCATTTTCATTGACAAGGAGAAAAATATATGACGGAATATTTTTTACCCGCGGGAATTTCATGTCTCCCTTTCCGTTGAAAGCGACTGTAAAATGTCCGGTAAGCAGGGGATATACTTTATATCTCATTTGATTTTCCACTGTTTTTTTATATTCTATAATAAACTCCTTATGCGTCAAATTCTTTATAAGCAACATTTATAATTATTCACACTTAACATGTTTACAACAGTAATCTTTTAAAAGTCCTATGGTGGAATTCTGCAGCTATAAAATTGAGTTTTTGTAAATGTAATAAATAGTGATTCCGTTTATTACTGGACAATCCCGAATAAATAATTATTATTAGATGAACTACTGGAGGTTCAATGCCGGGGATTTATACTCATAATTATATTTTCCGCAAATGCGTGGAAACTATTTTAAAAAACAGAAACAGATCGTACATTAATAAATCGATCGAAACACTTTTTTCAACTCCTGAGCATTTTAAAGCAGGACTTTTCGGAGCCATAGGGCCGAATATTTTTGATTATATGAATCTCAAACCGAAAGGGGAGAGTTACGGAAACGAAATCTCCTTCGCCCTGCATGATAAAAATTGCGGAACCTACCTCCGGCATATGACTGATATAGTAATGAATAATAAAGACAGCAGGAATGAATGGTCATCTGTTCAGAGAGGGTATCTGCTTGGTTATGTCTCTCATATAATTTCAGATTCGATTCTCCACCCGTATATTTTTTACAGCTCAGGTTTCCCTGATAATATGGAGAGGGTGGAGATCAATTATTACAGAAAACTAAATCTCCGGTTTGAATATAATATAGACAATTTTTTTCTTTATCGTGATGAATGGGGCGCTCTTATTAAATCTCTTGATGAAATGCTTCCTGTAAGTATAATTAAGGGTAAAAAAGTGATATGGCCTTCAATAAAGTATCTGATACTTGAAGCCCTCAAAAGGGATAATGAACCTTTTTTTCAAAAATATTTTAAAGGTATAAAACGGGACAGATTAGACGGTGATACAGGACCGGTAAGTAATTTTGACAGGATACCGTTAGGAATTTCTCTCTGTTATAAAATTAAGCGAACAGAAAATCCTAAATGGATTAATATAATAGATAAATTATGCGAAAATCCTCTTACATATTCTGATTTTTTTGTAAGATATCCCCAGCCGAAGAGGGTTGATGAGGATGCCATGAATATTCACCAGGGGAGATGGCAATACCCGGCATTTCAGAGAGGTTTCAGGTACGAATCTGTGCTGCATCTTATAAAATTTTCTATTGAACAGATTGTAAATTTCTGGGAGATGATTGAACCTGGGGTTTATGGGGATAAAATCTTTGATTTGAATGAAAATATGGTTTTAAATGCTTATACAGGTGAAAGCGGGGCCTTTTTTGAGGATATGAAGATCAAGGATCCGGTTAAACTTAAGGTGTAACAGTTAAAATAATGAATAAATGTATAAATTCTGATTTTGTGTAGTTAAATAGAGCGGGAAACTATTAATTAAAAAAACAGTTGAAAAAAAAGTGAGCAATATGATAATGACGACTGGTTAGGAGTGGCGGCGCCACTCCTTTTTTATGCATGGAAAGGCATATGCTGAAAGATGATATTATAAAAATTATAAACAAAGCTGCAGAAAATTCAGGTTTCTTGATTTATGAATCATCTGTTTATCTTAGCGGTGCAAATACGAAAATTACGGTCAGAATTGATGGTGAAAAACCGGTTTCTCATAATGACTGTGAGCTTTACAGCAGAGAATTAAGTTTATTGCTTGATGAGAGCGGAATTCTCCCCGACTATTCACTTGAGATATCTTCACCAGGCATAAACCGTAAAATAAGGAATATTGAAGAGTTTATAAAATACAAAAACGCACCGGTAAAGGTCATTTACAAATTTAATGATGAGCAGAGAGTTGCAAAAGGAATTCTCTCGGAAATAAATGAAAATGATATTGAAATTACCGAAGAAAAGAGTAAAATATTAATCAGTCACAAAGATATTGTTAACGCCAATTTAGATTATTAAAGGTTTAGTGAAATGACTAACAACTTTTTTGAAGCCTTGCATCAGATCGCAACAGATAAAGGGATCCCGAGGGATGAGATTGAAAACATAGTTGAATCAGCTATGCTTTCCGCTTTTAAAAAACAGTACGGGGCTGTGGAGAATGTAAAAGTTGCTTTTGACAGGGATAAAAACACTGTTAAAATAGTAACGAAGAAGATGGTTGTTAAAAAACCGACTCTCCCGGCTGAGGAGATCGCGTATGATAAAGCTCTGAAAATTCAGAAAAATGTCAATCTCGGTGATGAGATATTTGTAGAGGAGAATCCTTTTGATTCTTTCGGCAGGATTGCAGCTCAGACAGCTAAACAGGTAATAATTCAGAAGATTAAAGAAGCTGAAAAAAATATTATATATAATGAATATAGCGGCAGAGAGGGCGATCTTATTAACGGTTACCTTCAGAGAAGAACTAGAGATAACCTTTTTGTCGATCTTGGAAAAACTGAAGGTCTTCTTCCTTTAAGAGAACAGAATCCTCTTGAAAGATATAAAATCGGTGATAGGATAAAAGCACTTATTCTATCAGTTCAGAGAAGCGCCAAAGGGCCTGATGTTATTTTATCAAGAGCTCATCCTAAATTTGTAGAGAAGCTTTTTGAGATGGAGATCCCTGAAATTTATGACGGGATAGTAAAAATAGTTAAAATTGTAAGAGAGCCGGGGCTCCGGACAAAAGTAGCCGTTACAAGCGATAGAGATGATGTTGATTCAGTTGGAGCCTGTGTGGGTATGAAGGGTATCCGTATCCAGTCAATTGTAAGAGAGCTTGAAGGCGAAAAAATAGATGTTGTAGCTTATTATGAAGATAAGAAAATTATGGCAGCAAACTCGCTGACTCCGGCGAAAGTTAAAGAGGTTGTTCAGACTTCAGGAGGCGGAGTTATTGCAGTTGTAGATAATGATCAGTATTCTCTTGCAGTGGGTCGTTCAGGACATAACGTAAGGCTTGCGTCGAGATTATGCGGATTCGATATAGACATTAAGACAGAAGAGACTTATCAGTCATTTCTTGGTACAAGTGAATCAAGATCAATTGTCAATCAGCTATTCTCTACTGATGAAATGGATGAAACGCCTCTGGAGGAACTTGTTGATCTTGAACCTAGAATTGTTAAGATTCTGGAAAAAGCAGGAATTTTCTCTGTAGAAGATCTAGTTGAGAGATCATTTGAAGATCTGATGAAGATAGAAGGTATTGGTGAGAAAACCGCTCAGAGAATTCTGGAAATTCTGGCTGATGTGGTTGATTTTGAAGACGGGGAAGACTCTGAGACTGGTGAGGATTCTTCTGATGAAGATCACGTATAAAATTTAAAAACAGGATTGTTCATGAAAGCTATTGACGTTGCGACAAAAAATTTTATTACTATTGAAGATGTAGTTGAGATATGTA
>Ga0116171_10001686_pt1 | contig 21732 bp, 20 predicted proteins | sample AD_JPNHW2_MetaG_FD_89798 | JGI IMG/M metagenome (GOLD analysis project Ga0116171, IMG submission 89798) | Active sludge microbial communities of municipal wastewater-treating anaerobic digesters from Japan - AD_JPNHW2_MetaG | ecosystem: Engineered > Bioreactor > Anaerobic > Digestate | place...
CCGGTTTTTGACCTTAGAAAACGTTTCGGGCTTACCGAGAAACCTTTTAACAACCTCACCAAAATCCTGGTCGCCAGCGTGGACCACATCATGATAAGTGTTGTAGTGGACGAGATCCTTGAGAATGTGAAACTTGAGACCGCGCAGATAGATCCCGCCCCGACGGTGAGGATGAAAGTAGAGCGTGAGTGTGTTATGGGTATCGGCGAGCTTGAGGGCCGCATGATAACAATATTAGATCTTCCAAAAACCCACGAATTTATAATGAAGGATATCCGGATCGGTGGGGTAAAAGGCCGGTAAAATACAAAAGGACGGTTGCCGTGGTCGAAGTCCAGAAAAAAACAATGTCTGATATTATGTCGACGTCCGGTGTAGATGAGATCCAGATCGTGGAATTTACGGTTGGAGAGAATTTTTACGGGATCAATATCATGGATGTCCGGGAGATTATAAAAGTGGCTACCGATATAGTACCGGTGCCGGACTCTCATCCGTCGTTGGAAGGCGCGATAAATCTGCGTGGAAAGATAATCCCGGTCGTAAATCTCGCGAAACACATGAAAATAAACCTTAAATATGATCCGCATAAGAGTCGTATCATCGTCGCCGAATATGAAGGCCAGGCCGTTGGGTTCTGGGTGAGTTCAGTCACGCGGATCTATCGGTTTCCAAAAAAGCAGGTAGAACTTCCTACCGATCTGGTGCAGTCTAAAGGAGAATACACGGTCGCGATAGTGAAAATGGAAAAACGAATACTGTTCATGCTGGATTTTAATAAGATATTGATCGACGTAAATCCCAAGCAGGTCTAAAAAGGGCTTTTGGGCAGATCATCGAAAATGAGGTGTTTAATGGAAAAAATGGATAATGAAAGAAGAAAATATGTCAGGTTGCCCGAGCATTGTGTTCTGAAGTGTGAAAAATTAACTACCGGAGAGCTTTTCGGCGGGACGGTCGAACAGCATCATATAGAAGGGGTCACTAAAAATATCAGCGCGGGTGGGGTGCTTCTTGAGACGAAGGAACCTTTTAAACTTGGCGAGATAATTAAAATGGAGATAGCTCTTCCGGGATGGGAAAAATTCAAGTCGGAGTTTTATAAAACCGACAGTGTAAGCCGTTCGCATCCGCTTGTGGTATTAGGAAAGGTTGTTCGCGTAGAGACTTTCGGGGATAAATACGACATGGGGATATGTTTTGTGGCGATAGACGAAGGCCATAGATGGGCGGTCTTGAAATACGTGTCCGAAAAAAACAAATGAAACAGGATATCCTCTTCTGGGACAGCCGGAAGATTTAATTGTAGACGACGACGGAAGTCGGATTAAAGTTATGTTAAAAAGGAGGAGTTATGTTTAAGAAGATGAAACTTGGCCAGAAACTTATACTGGGATTTGTCGGGGTCGCGTTGATCGCCGCGATAGTGGGGGTCACCGGTATATGGGGGATAGGTCAAATAGTGGAAAAAGTCCACATGATGACTACCGTCCAGGTTGTGGCGTTGGCAGAGGTCGGTAATATCAGTACGAACCTTCAAAAACTCACAGCGAATATTAAAATGTTTTTTGTTCCGGGCTTGCCTCCTGAAAAAGTAAAGGAGTGCTTGCAGTCAATAGAAGATGCGAGAAAATCTTACGGAGCGTCGAAAGATACTTTCGATAAAGTTAAAATGAGTGATGAGGCTAGGAAATTATGGGATGGGATCATCCAGACCCTTGCGGATTTAAAAGAGGAGAATAACCAGATAATCGCTTTGGGACAGGAGGCAGTAAAAGCCTCGGCAACTGATGCGGCCGAAATAAACAGAAAGATCCAAGCCATAGGTTTCAGTAAGGGTTACAACGAAAAGTTGTCTCGATTGGAAAAACTTCTGGACGATATAATGGTAGTAGCGCAAAAACATGCCAATGATATGGGTGAAAAAGTCGGGCAGGTCGCGGCTACTTCAAGAAATCTTGTGGTCATGATAACTGTAGTAGGTTTTATCGTCGCGCTTATACTTGGTTTCTTCATAGCGCAGTCTATCGCGATCCCGATGACACGTGCTGTGGAAGTATTGAAAACAATGTCTAACGGGGATCTGACAAATCGTATGAAACTTGACCGTGGAGATGAGATTGGTATGATGGCCAATACGATGGATGAGTTCTCAGATAGTCTTTCGACGATGGTCAGTCAGATACGTGATTCCGCACAGCAGTTGGCCGCCGCGACGGAAGAGATATCGTCCAGTTCACAGCAGATATCGGACGGAGCACAGCAGCAGTCGGCGAGTTTTGAGGAGCTTTCAAGCTCGGTACAGTCGAATGCTTCCGGCGCTGTACAGTCTAACGATATAGCGCAGACAACGGCCAAGAAAGCTGCTAAGGCCGGAGAGGCTATGGATAACACGATAGACGCGATGAGCGCGATAGAAAAAAGTTCGAAACAGATAACGGACGCCGTGGCTCTTATTACGGATATAGCAGAGACCAGACCAATCTTCTCGCGTTGAACGCGGCTATAGAAGCGGCGAGGGCCGGAGAGCACGGTAAAGGGTTCGCGGTTGTCGCGGACGAAGTAAGAAAACTTGCTGAACGCAGTGCGGCTTCCGCCAAAGAGATAGAAACTTTGATAGTGGAAAGCTCAAAACAGGTCGATGACGGCGCGAAGTTATCCAAAGCAGCCGGTGACAGTATGAGGGAAATAGTTGAGGATATCAATAAAGTCGCGGAACAGATACAGGGTATTTCCTCCGCGACTCAGGAACAAGCCGCTACAATGGAACAAAATACTTCTATCACGGAATCTAACGCTTCGGCGTCTGAAGAACTCGCGGCTTCGGCGGAAGAACTTGCCGGTCAGGCTGAGGCGCTTCAGAGAATGGTTGCGAAATTCAAGGTGACAGAAGGAATGGGTGGAGTGCAAGAAATACAGACTAAAGTACAGGCCAAGCCCGTCGTTCATGCCGCGGCACAGGTGAAAAAGCCGGTCGCTACAACTAAAAAACATGGCGGTGAAACAGAAAAACTGAAGCTTGGATAGAAATAAGCAAGGTCGATCCTTTCGAGGGCGTTCCTGTTTAGGGGCGCCCTCTGCGACTTAAGAGTATCGTGGACTAAAGTTCTCCGTTGATTTGGACCCCCTATCCCGTTTTGGGGTCGGGAAAACAGGAAAAACACCTTTACGATGGAAAATTATGCTGGAAATCACGGATGCCGAATTCAAAAAAATAGTCGCCATAATGTATGAGCAGTCCGGCGTGTTTTTGAAACCCTCCAAAAAACCCCTGGTGATGTCAAGGCTCAGAGAACGTTTGCAGGAATTGGGGATGAAAGATTTTAAGGAATATACGCAGCTGCTTTCACAGCCGCATAGCGATGAGCTTGAGAATTTTATCAATGCGATCACAACGAATGAAACATATTTTTTCAGGCATACACGGCAGTTCAATATGCTTTATGAGACGATACTGCCGGAAATGATGAGGAACAAGGCCGGCCGCAGCCGCGAAGTTTCGATATGGACGGCGGCATGTTCGACGGGAGAAGAGCCGTATTCGCTCGCGATATTATGCAAAGAATTTTTTTTGCAACATCCGGGCTTCAGATATAAGATCTATGCGTCGGATATAAATACCGAGGTTCTGGATGACGCACGGGAAGGCGTCTACTCGGAGAGAAGCGTGAAGGAGATTCCGGATAATCTTCTTGAGAAATATTTCAAAAAAATGGAGATAGGTAAATTCCACAAAGCATCAGGGTTCAGGATCGCCGATATTATTAAAGAAGATGTGGAGTTTTCTCAGCACAATCTGCTGTATCCGTTCAAATACAAAGACATTGATATAGTATTTTTGCGGAATGTGATGATATATTTTGACAATGACATTAAGGAACGAGTGGTACGTTTGATATATAACAATATGGCGTCGCCCAGTTATATGTTTATCAGCCTTTCCGAAAGTTTGAACGATATAAATACCGGATTCGAACTTCTGGAATCAGCCGTGTATAAAAAAGGATGATATGCCGGAGTTTGGATACTATCTGATGCCGTGCCTGGTATTTTAGGCGTTTTTATGCCATATTTTAAAATGTATAAGTTCGGTAAAAACTGGTGTAATTGAATCGAGAAAGAAAATTATGATAAAAATTGTTATTGCCGACGATTCGGCTTTGCTTAGGAATGTGCTTAAGGATATGCTTAACGAGTATCCTAAGCTTGAAGTAGTCGGGGAAGCGAAGAACGGCAAAGAAGCAATCCAATTAGTGAAAGAAAAAAGTCCTGATATCCTGATCCTGGACTGTGAGATGCCGGTTATGAACGGGTTGGAGGCTTTGCGTGTAATAATGAGCGAGTGTCCTCTTCCTGTTTTTATGTTCAGTTCTCTTACTAGGGAGGGTGCCGAAGTAACCATAAAGGCGCTTGAGTATGGAGCGATCGACTTCATGCTTAAGCCGACTGCCGGAGCTCACGGGTTGGACGAGGTCATAGATGACCTTGTCCACAAGACGGAAATGGTGGTTCTTAAATGGAGGTTTTCGCACCTGGCTCGGACCAAGGGTGTGGTGCGGCCTAGGCCGGAAGCCGTGGTTACAAAAGGGCCGAAAGAAATACGGCGCCGGAAAATAGAACTTATTGCCATGGGATCATCTACAGGGGGAGTACAGGCTGCGATGGAAGTTGTCCCCAAACTTCCGGAAAATACGAAACCAATAGTCTGGGTGCAGCATATGCCGCCGAACTTTACGAAAAGTTTCGCCGATCGGTTGAATTCGGTTTCCAAAATGCATGTGAAAGAAGCGGAAGATAATGAAATAATACAGGATGGTACCTGCTATTTGGGAAAAGGCGGATACCAATTGAGGGTTATAAAGACCGGTGCGAATTACAGAGTAAAAGTAGCCGGAACGGATAAAGTCGGAGGGTTTTGTCCGGCCTGCAATGTATTGTTTGATTCGGTAACGGAATATTTCCATGAAAATGTCATAGGTGTGATAATGACCGGTATGGGCGATGATGGTACGAAAGGCCTGGTTAAAATGCATGGCCAAGGTGGATTTGTGATAGGGCAAAGTGAGTCGAGTTGCGTTGTTTACGGCATGCCCGCGGCGGCATATAATGCCGGAGCGGTGGATGTTGAAGTCGATCTTAAAGAGATATGGGAGACAATAGGTAAAGTCGGGGGGTACTGAAATGAAACGTAACATTTTGGTCGTAGATGACGACCCCGCTATGGTTGAAATGATGAAAAAGTTTCTTGAGTCCGGTGGCTACGCCGTACATTGTGCCTATGATGGGGAAGAGGCTCTTACGTTCGCTGGTACTTTTGATGTGGAGCTGGTGATATCTGACATAGAAATGCCTAAAATGAAAGGGACGACGCTATTCTATGAATTGAAGAAAATCGACCCTTTTCTGCAGATAATAATAATGACCGGCAATCCGTCTTTGCCAGTCATCTCAGAAATGCTGGAAGGCGGGGCGAGTGATTTTTTTATTAAGCCCATAGATTTTCAGATCGTGAAAGCTGTTGTTGCTGAGACGTTTTTGCGAATTGACAGGTGGAAACAACTCAGAAAAATGTGGTTAATCCACAATAAGGGGAAGTGAGATGTCACAGGCAAGCTATGATATGACACCGGAAGAACTTCGCGCTCTGATAGCGGATTTTTTGACGGAAAGCGAAAGTCATCTGCATGTATTGAATGCGAAGTTGCTCGAGTCCGAGACGGCCGTAAAAAACGGCAAAGACATGTCGGACGATGATCTTAATGCGATGTTCCGTGCCGCGCATACCATAAAGGGTACAGCGTCTTTCATAGGGCTTTCAAAAGTAATGCATCTGACGCACGAGATGGAGACGATATTGCAGCGGGTTAAGAACCGGGTGATGCCGCTTACACTTGAAATAATCAATGTTCTGTTCCATGCATTCGATACCCTCGAGGCGCTTTTTTCTGATCTGAAAGAACGTGGAGAAGAAGTGACGGATACGCAGAAAAGCGTGGGTGAAATAAAAGCTTTGCTGGGCCCGGAGACGGGCAAAGAAAAACAGAAAGCATCCGTTGCCCCGGAGCCCAAAAAGGAACCCGCGCCTGAGGAGATCAAACAGACCGAAGTAAAACCTGCAGAGACGGGATTCAGCGGTAAAAAAGATACTAAGACGGAAAAAGACGCGAGGGGTATTAATATAAAATATTTGGAACAATATATCGTTGAGACAGAGCAGAATATCGACGTTTTCAACGAGCTTATGGTGTCGCTTGAGAAAAAGAAAAATGTCGACGCCGTAAACGAGCTTTTTAGAATAGTACATACGATAAAAGGATCCAGCGGGATCCTAAATATCCCTGAGATCATGGAAATATCGCATTCAATGGAAAATATTCTTGCCATTGTAAGACAGAAAAAGTTTATTCCACAGCCCGCCGTTATAACGAAGTTATTCAACGCCATCGATCTGATTAAAGATTGTTTATCTGTACTCAAGGAAAATAAGGTTATTGAATTCGACAAAGTGATGAGCATGTGCATCGAGTTGAACCAATGCTGTGAAACACTTCCTGTTAGCCCTGCTCCGGAAAAACAGCCGGAGATACGAGTTTCTTCGCCTGTTGCTGTGGATCAGGATGACCATGATAAACTAGTAGATCTTAAAAATATTAATGATGATGAATGGAAGAATGTCGTTCAGATGGTCTCAGACGGCGGATATGTATTCAAAATAGTTTTTAAGGTAGCGCAGAATATCCCGCTTAAGGATATGAAGGCGATGCTTGCCGTTGAAAAATTGAGCAAAAAGGGGAATCTGGTTTCCGTAAAACCCGATCTTAAAACTATTACCGGATCAGAAAAAACAGACCTATATTTCGGTGTTTTGTTTTGTTCTATTGTAGATGAAAAAGAAATAAGATTTATTTTGTCTATAGACGGGATTGAGGTAAAATCAATAGAGAGGCAGGGGAAGTCCGATCTGGAAGGCGAAGCCGGCTATCAAAAAGTATTTGCGGTTCCGGATAAAGTTACTGCTGAAGTTCCTAAAGGAGGAAAAACCATGATAGAACAGGTCAATATGAAGAAACCCGATATGCCACCGACTGCCGGTGCTCCGATAGAACTTTCTACGATAAAGATCGATTCTAAAAAGCTCGATAACCTGATGAATCTTTCAGGCGAGCTTGTTATAATCCGGGCGCAGTTCGCCAGGCTGCTTACGTTATTTAACTCCGATATAATACAGCAAAAAGAAATGGCTCATCTTATGGATCGGACGAAATCGCTTGTGGACGGGTTTTCGCACGATATGAAGAAGTATATTTCTACGGTCGAGAAAACGGAATCCGCCAAAGGGAAAAAATTCCAGAAAGCGTTGGATAATCTTGACGAGAATCTTTCTGATCTTGAAAGGAAATTTTCAGTCAATCGCGTGATCGTGAGAGTGCATGAGCTGGATCAGACCACTAATGCACTTGAGAAGATAGCCTCGGCTATACAGGCCGGCGTAATGCAGACGCGAATGATCCCGATAGAAGGCGTTTTTACGCGATTCAAACGTATCGTCAGGGATATATCCAAGGAGATAGGCAAAGAGGTGAATCTGGAAATTGCCGGAGAATCTACCGAGCTTGATAAAAAACTGGTGGATAGTTTGGGTGATCCGTTGACCCATATGATACGGAACGCTGTCGACCACGGGATAGAGGATAAAGAAGAACGTGTAAAAGCCGGGAAACCTGAGATCGGTACTGTTTTTCTTAAAGCGTCGCATCAGGGGAATAACATATGCATCGAGGTCTCGGACGACGGAAAGGGGATAGACGTCGAAAAGGTCGGCAAGATCGGAGTTGAAAAAGGGATAATAACCGATGAAGACCGAAGCAGAATGTCGGATAAAGATAAACTTAATCTTATTTTCCTGCCCGGTTTCAGTACGGCCACAAAGGTTACCGGCCTTTCGGGAAGAGGCGTCGGGATGGATGTAGTAAAGAATATGATAACTTCGGTGAATGGTACGGTCGATATTAATACCGAGGTTGGGAAAGGTACGACGTTTGTTTTGAAGATACCTCTTACTCTGGCCATAATTCAAGCACTGCTTGTTGTGACAAGTGGTGAAACATACGCTATCCCGCTCGAGGCGGTTACTGAGATCATAAAAGTTTCGGAAGACGAGATATATCTGATTGACGGTAATCCTACGGTTAAGCTCAGGGGACATGCCTTGAGTCTTGTAGATCTTGAAGTTGCCATAAAATCCGGGGTAAGGTCGAAAACCGAAGAAAAGACCAAAAAAGTAGTTATTATAACTGATGGAGAAGGGAAGATCGGCGTTATAGTGGATTCTCTGATCGGGGAAGAGGAAATAGTCATTAAATCGTTGACAGAACATTTTGGTGGAGTAAAGAGCATTACCGGAGCGTCTATTCTTGCCGACGGCAGCGTTGCCCTAATAATAGATCCGGTTACCATAATCAGAGAGTCTAAAGAGGATTAAAGTGGATGCGGCTAAAGATCTTGTAGTCGGGATAGCAGATATCAAGGTTGGCAAATCTCCGGACTCGATCAGGACAAGTTTGGGGTCTTGTATCGCAGTGTGTTTGTATGACTCTGAACGGAAGATCGGAGGGATGCTGCATTTGATGCTTGCGCATGTTCCCGCAGATGTCAGTGATGAAAACGTCAAAAAGGCTAAATTCGCTGATACCGGGATACCTGAGTTGATACGTCAGCTGAATCGTACTTATGGGGTTAAACCGTCCGATGTGACTGCGAAGATTTTCGGCGGGGCGAAAGTCCTTAAGAACGTGATGCACAATATCGGATATGATAACGAAGTGGCCGTTCGTGAGATACTTAAACAGAACGGTATCCGGATAATGGTGGCTCGTACGGGTGGAGACAAAGGGTACAATATACGTTTTGAACTTGAGAACGGAAAAGTAAAATGCCAGGTTTTTGGAGAAGAGCCCAAGGAGTATTGATATGTCAGACAAAGTCAAATTATCACGTGCGGTAGAGCTTATATCGAAACTCAGTATTGATAAAGCCTCGCAGGTATTTTCAAAACTTATTAAATCTGGCGCTCGTATAGAACTTGAAAAAGCCTATGTGGCGGATATATCCGAGGCTACAGCCAAGATAGCCGCTGATAATAACGAGGTTGTGGGGGTTTATGTAGATATCGTAGGCGATATACCGCTTAAATTCCTGTTTTATGTGGATGTCCCGGGTAGTTTGGTGTTATCCGATCTTATTATGCGAAGAGCGGTAGGGACGACGAAGCAACTGGACGAATTGGCGAAGAGCGCGGTTCAGGAGATTGGTAACATATTGGCTAGCGCCGTGTCGAATGTTTTCGCGGCGGATTTTCAGGTATCGATCAAACCTACGCCGCCTATTGTTGTACACGATTATCTCGGAACGGTTTTTGAGGAATACCTTATGGAAGTCGCGGTCGACAAAGACGAGATTATGATCATTGAGTCCACGTTTTTTGTGGTAAAGGACAATATAAAAAGTTTTATGTTCATTCTACCTGTCCACGGCAGTGAAAAAATCCTGAATTATATAGTTGACCCTGCCGGCGGTGGAAAATAGAGTTTTATGTAAAACGGAGGATCTGATATGGCGAAACGTATACTTGTGGTCGATGATGCCCCGATAATACGGCTAATGGTAAAGGACATTTTGCAGTATAACGGCTATGAAGTATGTGGTGAGGGGGCGAATGGGAAAGAGGCGGTTGAAAAATATAAAGAATTAAAACCGGATCTTGTGACATTGGACATAATTATGCCAGAAATGGACGGGATTGAGGCGCTGAAAGAGATACTGGCTTATGATTCCGCTGCAAGGGTAGTCATGGTTACGGCTATTGACCAGAGGGAATCGCTGATCAAGGCGATACGTATAGGTGCCACGGATTATATCGTTAAACCGTTCGAGAATGAAAGAGTTATATCGGCTGTAAAAAAAGCTTTATCGGAAAGTTGAGTGGTTCCGGGGCGTATTGGGAAAGAGGGTAAATGCCAAAAAAAATAATGATAGTTGATGATTCGGTGGATTTTGTCAATATGATAAAAAAACGTCTGGAATTAAGTGGCTATATTGTAGTTACGGCAAATGACGGCGAAGATGCAATGAAGAAATTACCCGGCGATGTCGATCTGATAATTCTTGATGTTATGATGCCCAAAGTCGACGGTTATACGCTTTTGCACAGTTTGCGCCGCTCTAAAAGCCTGACAAAGGCCGTTCCGATAATTGTTATATCCGCCAAACCCGAGCTTAAGGATCTTTTTCAGATAGAAGGGATAACGGAATATCTTGTGAAACCTGTGGATGTTGGCAAGCTTATGGATACGATACAAAGATCTTTAGGACCTGCTTCGGCCGTTCGGTAACATACCCGCCTTTGTATAAATTCGATATTATCACGCAATGGAATACTTTTGTATGATAGAATGTTATGCTTTCATATTGCTTTAAACTAATAATTTGGGTATACGAATGGGTATGCAGACATTAAGAAAGATATGTTTTTATATTTTTGCCGCTGCATATGTGGTTGTCTGCCCTGTAATTATTTTATATGCATTCGGTTTTATAGTAAAACCCGGCGAGACGGGTGATATTGTCAAAACTGGGCTTATCTATCTTTCCAGCGCGCCTTCCGATGCGGCGGTTTATATCAATAATAAGTTTATGGGGCACAGAACCCCTGCGTGTCTTAGAAATCTTCTGCCGGGAGATTATAATATACGGATATACCTCAAGGGCTACAGACCGTGGGAATGTGTGATAAATGTCAAACCAAACAAGGCGAATGTGTTTGAGAAGATCCTTATGGTGCCGTTTAAATGGGATCATCACACTATTGCGAAAGGACCTTTTACCGATGTCTCTCCGGATGCAGGGGACAGTTTTTTTGTCCTCAAGAAAGGCAGGAAATTCGGCGAATATTTTCTGTATGATCGGAGGGACAATAAATTATATCAGATATCGCGCTATGCTAAGGGCAACCTGAAGAATTACGACGTAAATTTTGAATTTATGGAAAATGACGGACAGATGTTTCTTCTCGGCGCGAAGTTAGGAGAAGAACAAAGGTATCTTGTTATACGGTACAAGGGAGGGAAACCGGAAGTCGAGGATGTTACCGGATTTTTTCCGGCAGGGGAGACGATTTCCGCAAGGTGGGATCCGTATGATCCGGAGAGTCTTTTTAACGTGCATGGGGGAACGGTTGACCGGATAGATCTCAGATTGAGGGAAAGTTATCCAGGATATCTTGAGAAGATAAAAGGATTCGGAGTGTATCGTAAAAAGATCTACGTGCTGGGATCTGACAATACCGTATATTGCATGGGCCCGGATAGGTCCGAGAAAGAAATACTTTTGGATGATGCCGCTATTTCAGATGCTTTATTCGGAGGGGTTTCGAAATGTGTGATAGATCCGTTGCCAGGAAATATAATTTTATTTATGCCGGATGACGGGAGCGTTATATTGAACCGTTTGCCATACAGGTTTTTTTATGAAAATGTAGAAGGATACATTTTTTATCCCAGGACAAAAAGGGCGGTATTCTGGAACAAAGGTAAGATCGGGGTGATGGATTTTTCGGCACAGGTAGTGGAAGAGGATGCTCCATTCCAAAAAGGTCCGAAGTTCCGTTGGGTGTACACCGGGGGAAAGGATATACGTCAGTGTTTCTGGGTTTATGCCGGATCACATATCCTTTTTCGCGACGGGAATGATGTTTTCCTTTTGGATCCGGAAACATCCGCAAGGCCGCGGCTTGTGCATGTTACATTCGTTAAAGACGGTTCATCCATTCAGTATCTTGAAGATAACGGCAGGTTGTATTATCTGGATCCAGCCAAAGGCAGGCTGGAAAGCATGGAAATAGTTCCCGAAAGAGAACTTATACCGAAATTGTTCAGTGACCTGTACAAACATGAAAAACGGGAGATATTGCAATAACTATGAATTTCAATTATACACGCCAGAATATAAACGGCCTTGAGAAGAGGCTGGAACGGCTCTTTGAGATAATGCCTGGGCTTTCCAGCTGGACAATACTGGCGGGGATGCTGTATTTGTCTTTTCATGCTCCGGTCACGGCTGCCGTTATAATAATAGCATTCGATCTTTATTGGCTTTTCAAAATATTCTATATGAATATTTTTCTGACAGTCTCATATATGAGGCTGTCGATAGAAAAAAATACGGACTGGTTCTTACGTGCGGGGGATCTTGATGATCCGATGTGTCGCCGTGAGCAGAACGTTGTTGGGGAAAAATTCAATCTGAAACGTATGCTGTAACGGTATATTTATGAAAAGGAAATCAGGGACTATATAGTGTCCGACGGTAAAAAACTCAGATCCGGGGAGATATATAATCTTGTAATCATTCCTGTCGCGTCAGAAAAAAAAGAGATAGTTGAACCGGGGATAAAGAGCATAGTGAACGGAAAATTCCCTTCCGGGCGTGTGATAGCCGTGATCGCGCTTGAAGAACGTGCTTCTGAAAACGTCAAAAAGGATATGTACGAGATACGTGACGTTCATAAAGAACATTTTTACGATTTTCTTGTTACCGTTCATCCTGACGGGATCCCGGGGGAAGCCAAGGTGAAAGGGGCCAATGCTACATATGCCGCCAGGAAAGCGGCGGAATATCTGACTGCTAAAGGGATAGCGTACGAAAATGTGATAGTGTCCTGTTTTGATGCTGATACTGTCATAAGTCCGGATTATTTCAGCTGCCTTACATACAGATATATGCTTTCAATGAACAGGGATCGGGCGAGTTTTCAGCCTATTCCTGTGTATCATAACAATATTTGGGACGTGCCGAATTTCGCCAGGGTACTTGATGTCGGCGCGTCTTTTTATCAGCTGATCCAGGCGACTAATCCTGAAAAGCTTGTCACATTTTCGAGCCACAGTATGAGTTTTAAAGCCCTGGTTGAGGTAGGTTATTGGCCTGTTGATATGATATCCGACGATTCCGCAATATACTGGAAATCTTTTATTCATTTTGACGGGGACTATCAGGTAATCCCCATGTATGTCACGGTTTCGATGGATGTTACGCAGGATAAAACATGGTGGAAAACCGCCGTGAATGTTTATAAGCAAAAACGACGCTGGGCATGGGGTGTTGAAAATTTCCCAATAGTTGCCAGGGCGTTTCTGAAAGCGGCTTCTATACCCGTGCACATAAGGATAAAACAACTGTTCAAATTGTTTGAGGGGCAAGTCTCGTGGGTTGTATGGCCGTTTCTGTTGACTATCATAAGCTGGTTTCCAGCTACGTTTGCAAGGAACAAACTGGCTGGATCAATATTCTATTATAGCACGCCGCGTATAACTCAGATAATTTTCGGTTTGGCTTCGCTCGGATTCCTGATATGTATCGTGCTCAGTCTTTTGCTTCTGCCCCGTCACAAGGTGAAGTACAATTTCTTAAGAAGGCTCACTCATGTTTTAGAATGGCTTCTGATCCCGGTTGCCAGTGTTGTTTTCAGTGCTTTGCCGGCGTTGGACGCGCAAACCAGGCTTATGACGGCGAAATACATGGAATTCTGGGTGACCGTTAAAACTAGAAAATAATGTCGTGAAAAAAAATCCAGTAGTATCTTATAAAAGCGTTGTCAGGAAAAACCTGCGGTTTTCTTTCTTTGACGGTCTTTTTGCCTGTATAATGACCGGACTTACGCAGGATTATTTTACGCCATTTCTTATTCTTCTGGGAGGGAATGCATGGCAGGTAGGGATAATGGCTGCGGCCGGAAATTTTCTTTCCGCGTTCGTTCAGCTAAAAAGCCCGGATCTTACCGCACGTGTAAAGTCTAGGAAAAAGATCGTAACGATTTTTGTGCTTATGCAGGCGGTTGTAATTCTGCCAATGATATATATGGCGGTCATGAAAGTGACTATTCCTTTCTTTTTTCTGCTGTTAGCGGCATTGTTCACCGCTTTTGCGGCAATAACGGTCCCGCCGTGGGGAAGTATGATGTCGGATCTTATACCAAGTAAAAAACGAGGATATTATTTCGGTTGGAGGAATCGTACATTGGGATTTGTAACGGTAAGTTTTTCGCTTATCGCTGGGATTGTGCTGAGTGTGATGAAAAAAATAGATATTTTTTACGGATTTGGCATTATATTCTGTGGTGCCGTAATAGCCAGGTTTTTATCGTGGTATAACCTGGAAAAGATGAAAGAACCGAGGCTGGAATATAAAAAAGACAGTCACTTTACTATTTTTGATTTTATACGTGGTATGCGGACCCGGAATTTCGCGCGTTTCGCGCTTTTTGTGGGGCTTATGAATTTTTGTGTTTTTCTCGCTTCGCCTTTTTTCCCGGTCCTGATGATCAGGGATCTGAAGTTCAGTTATATTACGTACACGGTTATTAACGTGACCGCTACGATAACCGGATATGTTTTTATGAAACGGTGGGGGCAGCATGCCGATAAAGTGGGGAATCTCCGAGTTATACGTTTTGCGGCCAATATAATAAGTATATTGCCGTTACTTTGGGTCATAAACCGTAATCCGATATATCTTATATTCGCGCAGATAATTTCAGGGTTTGCCTGGGCGGGGTTCAATCTATGCACCACGAATTTTGTCTATGATGCCGTTACTCCGGAGAAGCGGACCAGATGTCTTGCGTACCTTGCGGTAGTGACCGGGACTGCGATATGCTGCGGATCTCTTATTGGCGGTGTGTTATCCACATGCTTACCGCCGCTATTCGGATATCGAATATTGTCGGTGTGTCTTTTATCCACGATGCTTCGTTTTTCAATGGCGTTCTTTTTCCCCATCAAGATCAGAGAAGTCAGGAAAACGGAACATATGACGAACTTAGAAATACTTTTCAGTGTTACGGGTATCAAGTATGTGTTTGAGGTAGTGAAATTTAACAGGTGATAACCGTTTAGATGACACATATCTGAAGGGGAAAGTATATTCACTTCAAAGTTTCTCGTTCTGTCGCGTAATAACGAAAAGTGATGAAAAACTTGATTTTTATTTTGTTCGGTGAGAAAATATATCCTGTGGCCCTTAAAGGGGATAGGGCATGAGTTCAGTAATTGTTCAAAGGTGGGGTATGGAGCCGGCAGAGAAAAAAAGGATACTTGATGAACTGGGGAATATCCCGGAAGAACTTTACAATGAACTGGTGGATTGCTTTTTGGCGGATATCCCTAAAAAGATTGAACAGTTGAAAACCGCGATACAAAATGGGAATTATAAGTCGATAAAGGCGGTATCACACGGCATAAAAGGAGTAAGCGCGAATTTACGGCTGGATAAGCTATACGAGTTGTCGCGTGAACTTGAGTTAGCCGGAAGCAATAATGAAGAATTAGCGGGTATCGAGAAAAAATTCCGTATTTTTTTGGAAGCAATAGATAGTTTCAGCTTTTCGTGGGGAAGAAAATAAACGGTGTATCCTGAACAAGGTCCCCGTTGACATCGTAACAGAGCTTTGATCTCAACCAGAAGCGTTTTATTGCCGGAAGATGAGGGTGGTATGTTCTCTCAGTCAAAAGTACTCGTTATCGATGATGATCAAAGTACGCTGGATATCCTGAAATTCAATCTGGAGAAAATGGGTTATGCGTGCGTAATCTCTGACAAGCCTAAGTTAACTATGGATCTGGCTCAGAAATTCGATCCGGATCTTTTTATCCTTGATCTTATCATGCCCGAAATAAGTGGCATACAGTTATGTCATGATATAAAAGCCAATCCGTTATTTAAAGACCGTCCCGTGATATTTTTGACCGCGGCCGAACAAGAGTCCGATAAGTTGCAGGCCTTTGAAAGCGGGGCCGTGGATTATATCCAGAAGCCCTTTAAGGTTGGGGAGTTGAAAGTTCGTATAAAGAATCAGTTGGAGCTTTATCGTAACACAAAAAAACTTAGCGAACTTTGTAATGATATGGAAAGACTCGCCGAGCAGAGGGCAAAACAACTATTTCACGCCGATAGACTTGCTACGATCGGGATTCTCGCCGCCGGTGTGGCTCATGAGATAAATAACACAACGGCCTTTATAAACGGTAATGTCTGTACGTTCGATACTTTTTGGAAAACCATTGAACCTTGCTTGATGGCCAACGCCGGCAAAGATAAAGAGCAAGACGAACGTCTGAAGTTCATTATCAATGAAACCCCGAAATTGATAGAATGTATGAAGGAAGGGGTTAAACGTATCAGTAGAATAGTCGAGGTTTTAAGGGCTTTTTATAGGAAAGAGGAAGTCGCGAAGATCCCGTTCAATCTTAAAAAATGTATCGACATGAGTCTGCAGATGTGCGGGAAGATGATACGCGACAGGCAGATAACGGTAAAAACCGAGGCAAAGGATACCTATGTTATCGGCAGCGCGCAGCAAATGGAACAGGTCATTGTGAATTTGGTGGTGAACGGGATAGATGCCATGGAAAAAAGCCAGGATCCGTCACTGACCGTTAAGTTGTATTCTGAAAACAATCAGGCCCACGTGGAAGTTATAGATACCGGGACGGGGATTCCGGACGACATAATTAAAAAGATATGGGATCCATTTTTTACAACTAAAGAAACAGGGAAGGGTACGGGACTTGGGCTTGCTATCGCCAGATCGATAGTGAATGATCATGGCGGTGAGATAACAGTCGCGAATTGTCATGGAGGCGGGGCGAAATTCAAAATAACGCTTTCCCTCGCAAAATAGGGCGGTTTGACGAATTAAGGAGAAGATATGGACGGAACAGAAAAGAGTAAAGCTTGTATACTGGTAGTGGATGACGAAAAAAACATACAAGAAACACTTTCGCGGCATTTCCGATTTTTAGGGTATGACGTGGATACTGTTGATAACGGTAGTTTAGCGCTGGATGCCCTGGCGAAAAAAAGATATGAGGTTGTTATTACGGATATAAGCATGCCGGTTATGGACGGGATACAGCTTTTAAGGGCTATAAGAAAGGAATATCCAATGGTCCATTGTATAATTATGACTGGGTATGTTACCATGGAAAATATACTGTCTTGTATGCGGTTGGGAGCCGATACGTGTATTTATAAACCATTCGAGGATCTTAAAGAAATGGAAGAAGCCGTCGAGAGTGCGGTGGCGTATATCGACCGATGGCAAAAAAAACTGAAAACACTTTTAAGGATGAAACCTTGATATGAGTGAGAATGTTTTCGGAGTGGATCAGGAGTTACTGAACGAGTTTGTCGACGAAAGTTGTGAGATACTTTCGTCGACCGCTAATCTTTTTGTCGTCCTGGAGTCTGATCCGACCAACAAGGAAGCTATAGACAATGTGTTTCGGGCGGTACATACGATAAAAGGGAGCGCGGCGTTCTTTAATCTTTTAAAAGTGAAGTCGTTGGCGCACATAATGGAAGATATGATGGACCTTGTGCGGGAGGGTGTTGCCGGTTTTAACAGCACTATGGCTAGTCTTCTTATCCAAGGTACGGATATGTTAAAAGGGATGATGGAATGTGCAAGAAAAGGTCAATGCGAACTGGAGGATTTGGAAGCATATAACGTTCTTTTGAAGGATATCACCGAGCAGGTGGTCTCTATCAGGAGAAAAGACTCCGGTACAGTCTGGAAAAAGATAGAAAAAGATATACGGTCCTTTAGGGATAAATTTGTCACGGATGATCATGCGCTTATGGATATTTTTCGCAGGCTGGAGATAAATATTTCGGCTATTTCTCCGTTCAATGCTATAGGTAGTGCTACGGATGTGCAGAAAGAACAGGGGGGTGTGTCCGGTTCTGATACAGTCAAACAGGATGGAAAAATCACCGAGAAAAAAACAGGCAGTCCTTTGGAAGAAATCCCGGCGGCCGGGCGTACTATGCGTGTCAGCGAGGCGGCTATAGATAATTTTCTGGAATTTATCGGAGAACTTGTTATGGTCGAGGAAACATATGACCATCTTGAAAAGAGGCTGAAGGAAGAATTTGGTTTAACCTCAAAAGTTGTAATGAATCTCAAAAAGAATAATGAGTCATTCCGGACGCTTTCTTACAGTTTGCAAAAAAGTCTTTTAGAGGTCCGCAAAGTATCGCTTAAAGTCTTGACGCAAAAAGCCCCGCGTATCGTACGCGATATCGCGAAAGATAGAAATAAAGATATTAAGTTGGAAGTCAGGGGCGATGATAAATTGATAGATAAAAGCCTCGCCGAGGCCTTGGACGGGCCCTTTACGCACATACTGAGGAATTCAGCCGATCATGGGATAGAGAGTATCGATGAGAGACAGAAAAAAGGTAAACCCGCACAGGGGAAAGTCGTTATTGACATATCAGAGGATGAGGAGGATATGTTGATCTCGATTCAGGATGACGGCGCGGGTATCGATGTGGAGGCGGTAAAAGAAAAAGCTATATCTTCCGGTATTGTGACGGCGGAAGATGTGGCGAAGATGAAACCGCAGGATGTTTATCAGCTTTTATTTCTTCCGGGTTTTTCTACGGCGAAGACGGTTACCGATATATCCGGAAGAGGCGTAGGAATGGATGTAGTGAAACGCAACATTGAAAGTATAGGCGGAAAGGTCATAACGGAAAGTGAAATCGGCGCCGGATCGAAGTTCACGCTTAAATTCCCGAAATCGGTGGCGGTAAAGATCATGCAGGGATTAATCGTAACGCTTGAAGGCGAAAACTATGTTTTGCCGATAGCCGCAGTCGGGGAGATCTTTTCCGTTACGCCGGATATGGTCAAAACAGTTCGCGGCCAGGATGAATGTATATCCTGGCACGGCAAAATTTACGTGGTAAAACATCTTAAAGACGTTCTGAACGATAAAAAGTGTGGTAGTAAAAGGGTCGGAACGGGTTTGATGGTTATGAGCGGCGATTCGATTACTGTTCTTTTGGCTGAAAAAGTTTTAAGCATTCAACAGGTTGTCGTCAAAGATGTGGAAGGCCTGACTGGAACCCTTCCAGAATACATGCGCGGAGTGGCCGTTCTTGGTGATGAGAATATGGCCATTGTCCTTGATCCCGAAAAGATATAAATATTCCTTCTCTTTCACGGGAAAGGAAAAACTCCACAATTGATCTTACAGAATTCCTTGTATAGTTCACAACCGAAACTAGAAGTCCTGCCCGCATACGATTTTCGCATCCGGAGAAGTTTTTAACGCTTTTGGCGCCTGCGGAATATCCCTCCAAGCACATTTCTATTATCCGCCTGTTCGGAAGTTCTGCGCGCTTTAGAAAAATACCCTGTTATTTTCAAACTCCAGGCGTTTGATGCTTCGCTGAAGCGTAAAATATTTTTATCTTTTGCGGGTATTTTTCTTAAGTGCTCGAACATTCCGGACAGGCGAATTGTTGGAAAAACGTTTTTGAGGTTTACGTATATTTCCAGGCTTTCTCAAAATAGTAATAAAATTCTCTGGGAAATCGTATTTATTCCATACCTTCTCGTTTCGCTCGTGCTCGTATATGAAACGTATGCAAGGGGGCTTAATTCGAATATTTGTAAAACAGGGGAGGAAACATATCATAAAAATTTTTGGATTATACATAAATATAATGGTATATATGATATATGAAATATTTGCGCGATATGCAGGTAGTTGTGCTTATGGGCGGGTTAGCTACGAGACTTGGCAGTGTGTCGGAGGCCGTGCCCAAATCCATGCTAGATGTGCATGGAAAACCGTTTTTTTTGTATCAACTATCGTTAATGCGGGATCAAGGATTTAGAAAATTCGTTTTTTGTATCGGGCATAACGGTAGCGTGATAAAAAGATATTTTGGTGACGGACGAAAATTCGGCGTTAATATAAAATATTCATCCGACGGAGATACGTTGTTAGGTACTGGCGGGGCCCTAAAAAAAGCGGAATCGTTGTTAAATAAAGAGTTTATGCTAATATACGGCGATTCGTATATGGATGTGGATTATCAGGAGATAATCTACAATTATTCCGCGGCCAAAGATAAAAAACACGCGTTACTCGCTATATTTAAAAATCAGAATAAATTCGATAAAAGTAACGTTGTTTTCCGAAATGGGAAACTGCTGGATTATGATAAACGATCTATGCGGGCGGAGATGGAATATATTGATTACGGCATAGCGATATTGAACAAAAACGTGATATCCCGTATGCCGGCAGGCAGATTTTTGGACCTTGCGGATGTATATAGGGATCTTGTAAAAAAAGGATATATGACGGGATATGAGGTCAGGCGGCGGTTTTTTGAAATAGGGACGCCAAGGTCTTTGGATGAATTCAGGGATTTTATGGAAGAGAGGAAAAGGAAACAAAAAGCTGTGTTTTTTGACCGTGACGGGACTTTGAACCGTCTTTGTTACAACGAAGGCTCTGAAGAGGTAGATTCTCCGTTTAAAGAAGCAGATATGCGGCTTTTACCCAATGTCGTTGAATGTGTGAAAAAAGTTAAACGAATGGGGTATAAAGTGATAATTGTTACTAATCAACCCGGGGCCGCCAAAGGTAAAGTCACATTGGAGGGTCTGTATCGTGTAAATAATCGGCTATTGGATATGCTGAAAATGAAAGGTACGGGTGTTGATGATGTGTTTATTTGTTTTCATCATCCTGTAGGCGATAGGGACGCTAAAGACAGGTTTCTTATTAAAAAATGTGATTGCCGTAAACCAGCCGCGGGGTTATTGAAACAAGCTATGAAAAAACATAATATTGATATGGCGCGTTCTTATATGGTAGGGGATTCTTATACCGATGTTATGGCCGGATATGCCGCCGGGGTGAAGACCGTCTTCCTGGGGCGGTATAAATGTGACGCTTGCCAGCGTATGGGAAAAGTAAAAGCGGATTATATCTTTGATGATATTAAAGGTTTTGCGGATTTTATATCAGAAGAAAAGGGGAAAAAATGGTGCAAAAGAAAAAGACAAAGATAAAAATATTCGTCGACGGTGTATCATTGGCTGATTTTAATCGGTTGAATAAAGTTTCGCTTATTAAAGGTTTCACCACGAATCCGTCATTGATGCGGAAAGCGAATGTAAGGAACTATGAGCAATTTGTCAAAGATGTGGCGTATATCGTACGTAAAAAACCTGTGTCGTTGGAGGTTATCAGCGATGACTTTGACGAGATGGAACGGCAGGCGCGCAAATTGTCCGCACATGGTAAAAATATATACGTTAAAATACCTATCACAAATACAAAAGGTCAGAGTTCGGCTAAACTTGTAAAGAGGCTTTTGGATTCAGGCATAAAAGTCAATGTTACGGCTATAATGACAGTAGAGCAGATAAAAAGGATTAAAACCGCGGTCATGGGTAAAACACCCGTTATTATATCCATATTTGCCGGCAGGATAGCCGATACAGGTGTGGATCCGATACCGCTTATCAAAAAAGCCCGCCAAGTGCTTAAAAACGCCAGAAATGTGGAATTTTTATGGGCGAGCCCTAGAGAAGTCTTTAATATATTTCAGGCTGAAGAAGCCGGGTGCGATATTATAACAGTATGGCCGGATATTGTCGCTAAGATGCATCTTGTTGGACATGATCTAAATGCTTTTTCGCTTGATACTGTTAAAATGTTCTATAATGACGCGGTAGCGTCGGGGTATGTTTTATAAAGGGGTGAAAGGGTTCATGGAAAATGGTCGCTGTTCCGGCCGGGGGATCTTGCGCGCTTTACGATTTGCCTTTTCATTTCTGATCTCCCGGCGTTTGAATAGCGAAGA